>Ga0209303_1000146_pt1 | contig 74772 bp, 80 predicted proteins | sample SidtaG_3_FD_187449 | JGI IMG/M metagenome (GOLD analysis project Ga0209303, IMG submission 187449) | Marine algal microbial communities from Sidmouth, United Kingdom - Sidmouth_Asex1 metaG (SPAdes) (version 2) | ecosystem: Host-associated > Algae > Red algae > Unclassified | place: Sidmouth...
TGATTGATTTTTTTAACAAGAAAAATTAAATCCTACACATTTAAAGTGCTTTTTGAGAGCTTAAGGCTATATTCAGCAAGTGATACAGCCTTAACGTGGTTTTCTGTACAGTTGCTACTCAAACCCCGAGTATCAGCAGTTTCTATCAAATCGAGCCATTGCTCCACTAGGCGATCGTCAACTTCCAAGAAAAATCGTTTGCTGTACAGCTTTGCCTTCTCGTTAGCAATATTTCTAATTCTTATGCTTGCGGTATCCTTGATAGACTCAACCAAATCGGGACTGCCCATAAATTGAATATTCATTTTTAAGTAAGAGCTAAGATTGTTTCTATGATGTCTTCGGCTGCGGTGGCTGCTGCTATTCTTCAATAGCTTTGATTCCCCGTCCAGCGTAGATGGAAATCGCTTTTGACAGTGCTTTGACAACTTTAGGGGATTAACATCAAAAGGAATTTGCGATCGGTAGCTGTGTGAATTCGCTGACAGCACTACCTATAGTGCAGATCATTTATACCAATACTCCAGATAGTGTGTTATTTTTACAGCACATATCTACAAAATTTTAATCATGACAAAGGTTTCTGAGTTTGAGATTCAACTTGAAAACAAAGCAAAATCTCAATTTGCTAAATGGCACAAGGTAGATCTTCATAATCATTCTCCAAACAGTTATGACTATCAATCAAAAGGAGGAAATGTTATTGAAAGAACCGCCAAGCGTATTCGTGAAGCGGAATTGTCGATAGTCATGTTTACAGATCATGAAAAACTACCCGATCAAAACTTTATTTCTGAGGTTCAAAAAAAATCAGGTAAATTAATTCTTCGCGGAATTGAGTTGAACGTATTTATTGATGCTTGGAATAAGCCCTCAAGCAAAGTATCTAAGAATTTGTTTTTTCATCTTCTTATAGGCTTTGATCCTGATGAAAAATATGGTTCAGATTATTGGATTAAAGAAATTTACAGAAAATGTAAATTAGAAGAAAGAGACTGTGGTTCTAAAAAACTTACGGGAATTACAGACTCGGTAGAAAGACTGATGGAATATATTGAAGATGCAAACGCGATTGTTATTCCAGCCCATCTACACTCAACTCCAAATGCCTTTAAAAGTCGTAGCATGGATGATATTTATTCTGACAAGGAATTTTTAGATGCTTGTAAATTGTTTGATGCTTTAGAAGTAAGATCTAAGGAAACCGCAGAATTTTTTGATGGTCAGCACAGCCAAACCAATAATCTTCTTAAAACTTGTATTTGGTCAAGTGACGCTCACGAACCAGAAAAAATAGGTACAAGAGCCTGCTATGTACAAATGCAGAACCCTACATACAATGAGCTAAAAGCAGCATTGAGTTTGCCTTTTAGAACATCACTAAATATCCCGCAAAAGCCCCAGTCCTATATAATCGGGATGCAAATTAAGGGTCAATATTTTCCAGATCAATGGGTATCTTTTTCTCCACATTGCAACGTGCTTATGGGTGTTAAAGGTTCTGGTAAAACTTCTGTTCTTGAGTGTTTGCGTTTTGCGTTAGGCGTAGAAGTACCAAAAAGTAGAACATCTGAAGTCAACAAGCATCTTCAGCACATTTTAGGTACAACTGGAAGAGTAAAAGTTCTCGTAAAGCGTTTAGATGGAGCAAAAGTTTTAATCGAAAAATCCTTCTCCAATAAGAATATTTTTACTGCTACTTTTGAGGATGAACGCCGAGAAGAATTTCAACAGGTTGAGTCTCTTCAATTTCCAGCTTGTATTTTAGGATGGCATGAAATTGAGCAAGCTGCTACAGACGTAAATATTCGTCGTCTTTATATGGACACTATTGCAGGAAAAAATGTTATTCGTCACCTTGAAGAAGAAGTGAACATTAATGCTCAAGAAGTACGCAGTTTAAATGAAAAAGCAACAAACAAATACGATATTTTCAAAAAAATTCAAAGGCAAATTAATCGACTTGAAGAACGTCGTAAAGGATTAAAAAAGCTTACTGACGAAAACTTAATTCAAATGCGAAATGAGTATGAAAATTTTTCTAGAGATCGTCAGCAAATAGCCCAAGCAATAAACAGCTTAAAAACTATCAAGCAGCAGCTTCCACGTCGAACAAATAGTTTATTAGCAGGATTTAACAAGAATTTAACATCAAATTCTTCTTCTATCTCCCCTTTAATAGATGAAGTTCAAAATAGTAGCCATAAAATTTATAAGCTTGTTGATGATTTCAATCTAAGTTTAGATACTCAAATTAATGAAGTGCAAAAAGAAATTGAATCCAAAAATAATGAGGCTACGACTTTATTTAATGAATTTAGTAAATCATATAACTCTAAAGTTTCGTTGTTGACACCTGAGCAAAAGCAGATTTTAGCATCTCATCAAAGAGTAATGGCAGAAACAGAATCTTTATCAGATCTAATAACCCAAAAAAATTCTGTCAAAGATGAGATAGAACAACTACTAATAAAATTAATAGAACTTTGTCAAAAAATTGTAGATGGCTTATCGAAAAGAACTTCAATTAGAAATGATAGAGTTAATGAATTTAACAAGCAAATATCAACTTATGGAGTTAGATTAACTTTAATTTCTTCTCAAAGCTACAGTAAAAAATATAGAGATGAAAAAGGCAGATTTGATAAAAATTATAAATATTCCTCTACTAACGATAGATTTGTTTATGAATTGCTGAAATACGAGTATAAAACTCTTCTTTCTGACTTTACAGAAGGTAATAGCCTAATATTTACTCAAAAATTTAATAGCTATTTAAGTTTATTTGAAAATGATGACTTACGTATAGAACTAAACTTAAATGCCCAAACTAATACATGGAAGAAAATTGACGAATTATCTGCTGGGCAGAGATGTACAGCGATTTTCCCATTACTTCTAAAACTTCAAGAAGGTTCATTAGTTGTAGATCAACCAGAAGACAATCTAGATAATCGTTACATTGCAAGCAACATAGCTCCAGTGATGTTAAAAGACAAAGAGTCCAGGCAAATAATTTTAACTTCTCACAATGCCAATTTAGTTGTTTTAAGTGATGCCGAGCAAATAATCTCGTTTGAAAGTGATGGTAATGTTGGGCGAATAGAAGCAGCAGGATTTTTAGCGACTCAAGATTCCGAAATTACAAAGCACGTTCTAGACATACTTGATGGTGGAGAGTGGGCGATGGATTTGAGATACAAAAAATATGGTTCTAATCGAGTGAGATAAACTAGCAGTACTAAAGAATCGCTCCAATCATAGTTAATTGTGGCGTATATTTCTTCAAAGTATGCTTCAGTACAGGCTCATATCATGAGTCTTGGCTATTCTTCAATAGCTTTGAGTAGTTTTTGGGCAGATGCGGACTTACTTTCTCTGAGGGCTTTAATTCCCCGTCCAGCGTAGATAGAAATGGCTTCAAGGAGTGCTTTGACTACTTCTGGGGAATTAACATCAAAGGGAAATACCGCGCCCTTACTCCGTCGTGCTATTTCATGGAATACTTCACTAGCGGTATTGATGTCATAACCTTGTTCTTGGGAGCTAATATCGTGGAAGATAAAAACTCTGACACCTTTTAGCAGTAGTTGATTGGCGAGGAAGTAGGCGTGGTCTTCGTCTTCTTCAAAGCAGTCACCAATGTAGATTAGGGCTTTGAGACGGGGTATGTTGACGGCTTTATCGAGGATGGGGTTAAAAGCCGTACCACCAGCCCTACAGCTTACCTGTTGGAGTTTGCGCTTGAATCCTGTCTGTTTGGAGGTGAAGGGGGTAACATCCTGTAGAAATCCTCCGCCATGATATGCCAGGGCTACATCTAGTTCTCCTGGGATGGCATCAAACATTGCTCCTGTTATTTCTTTGGCGATATTCCAGGCTGCTTGGCGACTGGCGGTAGCATCCATACTGAATAGTAATCTGGGATTCTTTCTCTCTAAGGCTTTGGCTAATTTGGCGGAATCTGCTTTGGTAACGGATGCTTTGCTCTTTCTTACTTGGGCTAGAAAGTCTGATTTGCTGGTTGCCAGGGCGTTTTTTTTCTTTTTAGGCATGGGTTTTGGTGGTTACTCTTCTGACGTTTTAAATAGTCGGTGATTTGTAGCTGTTAGCTTTTAGCTGTTAGCTTTTAGCTGTTAGCTCTTAGCTTTTGATTTAGAGAATTTATCATCTTGGAAACTTCATTTATCTTGTTAGTTAGAAGTTGAGATTTATTGGTGTCTAAATATCCCAAATCTCTAGCAATCAGTATTTGACATTTGACCTCGTAAGCACTGCCTTGAGCTATATCGAGGAAACGGCTAAATTCTTTATCTCCATTTCGTCCACACCCCTCACTAATATTGGATTCCACAGAAATAGCTGCACGTCTTATTTGATTGGTTAAACCGTATCTTTCTTCTACTGGAAAAGAATGAGTAATTTTATATAAATTGACCGTAAATTCATGAGCTTTTTGCCATACTTTGAGTTTGGTAAAATCTTGCATCGAGATTAAAAACTAGTAGTAATCAATAATGTAATACAAAAGCTAAAGGCTAATAGCTAAGAGCTAATGGCTTAAAACGTTAGTTTTCTTCCAATTCTTCGCAAAGCTGTTCGTAGGCTTGATTGATTTTTGCCGAAATCCAATCGGGGAGTTTACTGGAGTCGGGGTGAACCTTCCTCATGATGTCGCGGTAGGCTGCTTTTACTTCTTTGAGGCTGGCGGAATCATCTACTCCCAAGGTAGTCCAGGGATCGTCTACTTGAATGGTGTCTTTGCCGTAGACTTGGGCTGCTGCTTTGGCTTCCCATTCTTCATCAATGGCAAACAGGTAGGATTCTAGTAGTTCGGCATCATCGGCTAAGTCTTCTTCGTCTTTTAGGGCAGCCAGGAGGTTCACCAGACGCATGAGGGTTAGGGATGAGAGTAATGTACCTGCTTCTAGGTTATCGAAGCTGACAAGCAGCCTGCCGATGGCTGTTCCTTCTTCTGTGAGTTCTAGTTCGATAATTGTGCCAGCCAGACGATTTTTTTCTTTGCGGTGGTGGTGTTTGCGGGGTTGCCCCATCTTTCTTTGAATGGGGGTATCGGGATCGACATCAAGCCAGTAGCAGCATTCTCTGAGAATGGCAGTCTCTACTTCTTGGGAGACGGTTGACCTGCCAAAACAGCTTTTGGGAATATCTATCTGGGATACTTGACCAGTTTTGGAAGCGACAATGATGTCATAGAGGGATTTTGCTCTGACTAGATCCCGACTCCAGGCTGCTGCTGCTAGTTCTCCAATTCTACGGGAGGCGATCGCATAGTTACCTGTCATGCCCACTGCTAGGCGATAAACTAGAGAGCCGACAGAGACGGAGGAGCGTTTTTCGACGCGGATGAAGTCATCTTCTAGAGAGACTATTTGACCGCCAGCACGGAATTTCTTTTTGATTGTTTCTCCATCTTTTTCTCTATCCTCGATGCTGTTGAAGAATTCATCGGAATCTCTCAGTTGCCAGATGATATCGGTGGTGGGTGGAGTAGTTGATTTATCGACTACTTTTACCCGTTCTAGAACATCAAGGATATTTACCCCCTGGCATGATTCGTTTTCTTCCAGCTTGCCAATAGGTAAAGTTATTTCCTCGACCGTATAAGGATCGATTAGAGGTTTTTTAGAATGCCACAGCAAGTCTTCACGAATAAAGGTCACTGTTTGTCTGAGTCCGCCTGATGGTTTACTGGGGTCGTTGGGAATGATATAGCGATTGTGCCATGCCATGAGAGATAAAAGAAAAAGGGGCTTGATTTTAGTAGTAATCCTTTATGACTAAATATTATCACTCCCCATCAAAACCAATTCAGGTTTTTTCTTGAAAGAAATTTATTTTAAGAGGCGCAGGGTCAATTTCAATTAGTCGTAAAGGATTACTACTTGTTAAAATCCACCATAAAAATACCCGTATTTTGCTGTTAAAGAAGAAAAGACAAACAGCAGAAGTAGGATTTAAGATAAGTTCCGCTTATCATCAAAAAATCGCGCCCTTCGGAATTATATAGATAACTAATTCTTATGTTTCAAAGATTGGATCTATTTTCTTTTTTTTCTTCTCAATACGAAGGGAAGAAAGTCGCTCAAGAGGAACAGCGATTCCTCCTTTCCAATCATCAGAATTAAGAACAGGTTTTATGTAAACTAGAATTTGATTAGGATTGTCTCTGAAATAACTTGAGTGAAGTTGATTTCTTATAATCTTCACTTCTGTACCCAAAGGGATTGATTCTAGCTTAGTTTGATTAATTCCTTTCTTCTCAACAAAACCACTTGTTCCATTAGCATTGTAGCCATTAAAGATAAAGACTAAATCTCTTTTTTTTATAATTGCTTCGCAATAAACCCGTTGAAAGATTTGGTAAAAGATCTGAATCAAGAGATCGGGGATCACACCCTTCATTAAGGGCAAGGTGTGGCACAAAACTTGGAAATGCTTGCCAGCTATTGTTTTGGGCGATTCACGTTTCTGCTCATTTTGCCGTGTTACACAATTAGGTGTGGCACAATCTTCGTATTGATTGTTATTTAGTTGTTCTGGCTGTAGTGCTTTTTGTATGACGCTTAATGAATCAACAGCTTGTCCTGCTTCAGTTTTTGGTTGTGTTTCTGGCGGAATATTGAATTCTGGGAATTCTGGTTTGGCAATACTATCTTTTACTTCTGAAGTAGGTAGCTGAATAACTTTGTTATTTGGTTCTTCTGTGTTGGAGTTGTTGTTTTTAACTTCTGGTTCTGTAACGTCGAGGATAATATCGGGATCGACTGAGGTTATTGGCTCTATTACTGATTCTGAATTGGACTTAATCTCTACTGGACGATACTTGGGATGCCAAAGAGGTAAGTTTTCTGGTTTGCGGAGAGTAGCATCACTAATACTCATACCAAATAATTCTTTGGTCACGTTACGGATAGCCAGCTTACATTCCCCTACTTTGTTGGGCAGCTTTCCTTGTTCTTGTTGAATGGTGGCTACTGCCTGAATGATGCGACTTTGAGCGTTGTATTGGCGTTCTAGGTTGAGATTGGTTTGGTTGGTGAGAGATTCTTTTATCTGTTTGTAGGTGGCTCTATTTTGAGGCAGACTGGAGCGGTAGGGATACCAATGTTTTTCGCCATAACAAGCTACTTCAGAGCATCTACGGTCTATTTCATGCTTGTGATGGCAGTATATAGCGTATCCAGGGCAGGACATAACTGTTTCTTTGATGTAGTCGATGTATCTCTGTCCTGATAATCCGTGACAAATTCTGCCCAGTTTGGCTATGGTCAGGAGTAAATCGTTGGTTTCGCCATCTCCTGTATATCCTTGCTCAATGGCAATGCGGATTTGATTGAGAAATCCTTCTTTAATTTCTCTTTGGGCGTAATCTACCTGTTCGATGAAGTTTTTGTCTTCAGGAGTGGGATTGTAGACACGCTCAGTATTTTTCTTAGCCTTGAACCATTCATAGGCTTCTTCCAGTCGGCTTTCGAGGAGATCGGTATCGTTACGGGCTGCCGACCAATCCGCAGCATCGAGGAAGTGTTCTAGGCGATCGCTATAAGGAGTGTAGTCTTTGTCGAGGAGGTAAGAACCTTGCTGGAGGGGCAAACGGTGTCCGTTAAAGAGACTGTTATAGCGTTTGGTGTTGGGGAAAGTTTCTAGTTGACCCCGCTTTATTTCTAGTCCCGCGTCTTCTGCTGCTTTGTTCATCACGCAAGCTAGCCTAAAGGTATTTACGGGACGATCGAGGAAGAAAGAAAGGTGTAGCCCTTGACTGTGGGAGGATTGCAGCAGCACAAAACAGAAAATACCCCACATTTCTAGTTGTGCCTTAAGCGATCGCAGTGATTCTTCTTGTTCTCTGGGGTCGTGAATGCTGCCCCAATCGATATCATAAAGCCCGTGTCTAGTTTCTGTAGGAAAGCGTAATCCTATGATTTGCTCTGAATCAGTGTATTTGTACCATAGTTTTGACTCAGAAAGTTTATATTTTTTTATAGTTTTCCAATTTGATTCAGGTGTCTCTTTGACGATGAAATCCCAACCATGTGAGAATAATTGGCTGAATTTCTGTCTGAGAGCGTATGGTGCGAAGCTGTTAGGGTTTTGACTGGGATTTTCGGAGAAAGAACTTGAAAATAACACGATTATAGTTCATTAATAAGTTTTACGATTTGAAGCGATCGCATCTTAATGACGAATAATCGTGTTAACTTGAACTATAATTAGATCGAGTTAACAATTATCAGCCCATTATTATTTGGTTGCTATTGTTGATAGTCAAGACACTTAGTGGTCGCGACTGTTCACGGTTCAAGTGAATTAAAAAAAAAGTCAGATTCGACCTTATAAGCGATCTTATTAAGTGCTAATTAATAAGAATCGCGGTCGAAAATGATTTAGTTTGTAACTCAGCAAGAATTAGGTTTTCGGAAAAAAACTATGCTAATTCTCTGCTTTTCAATCAGACAAAATAACGTTAATTTCGCGATTTCTGGAAGGTGGAAGCTCCAGTAGTCGCGATTTTGCGTTGGGATGTCTTAAAGGCGGTCGTTTCTCTAAATTGAGAAGAGATCGCTTCTACATAGCTCCAAATAAAATCGCTTCATCCCGAATTATCTACTATTTCGCTACACAAAAACGAGCAAGTTAAGACCTGCTTAAAAAGAATTATTATTTTGTGGTGTAGTTTTCTGATTAATGAGGTGTCGTGAGAGGCTGGTTTGCCGTCATCAAAGTTACAGAACAACTATCAATTCAACAATTCAGCAGTAGTTAGGATTATGAGTAGTAACAAAATAGATCGAGAATCAAACAAAAATGATTTTGTTGGCACTTGGCATATTGATGAAATGTCCGAGTGGGACGCAGACTATTTCAACATGGACGTTCGAGCCTTTGTTGAAATTCAGTCCAATAGTTCTGGTGAATTTCAGTTTGGATTGGTCAGTGGCAGTCTTGATGGCTATATTGAAAAGATAAGAGGGAAAGAAAGACTTTCTTTTAGTTGGGAGGGCTGTGATGAAATGGATGAAGCTAGTGGTAGCGGTTGGCTGGAATTGGAAAGCCCCGACCAAATCCAAGGTACGATCGCGTTTCACTATGGAGATCGTTCTACATTTGAAGCTCACAGAGCTGACTAGAGTTTTTGTTATGGAGAAAATCTTTTGAGTAGATGTGCCTGGGTAAAGGATGACCCCTTAGAAATTGCCTATCACGACTTGGAGTGGGGCGTTCCCGTGACCGATGACCAAAAGCTCTTTGAATTCTTGATTCTTGAAGGGGCGCAAGCTGGTTTGAGTTGGAGTACGGTTTTGAAGAAACGGGAGAACTACCGCCAAGCCTTTGCTAATTTTGACCCCGAACGAGTGGCTCAGTTTGATGACCATAAACAAGAAGAACTAAAACAGAATCCTGGCATTATCCGTAACAAGCTCAAAATAGCTTCTGCTGTTACCAATGCTTGTTTATTTCTGGATATCCAGACAGAATATGGTAGTTTTGCTAGCTATATTTGGCAGTTTGTTGGGGGTCAGCCAATCCAAAATCATTGGGAGAATCTAGAACAAATTCCTGCTACCAGTTCTAAGTCTGAGTCGATGAGTAAAGAGTTGAAAAAACGAGGATTTAAGTTTGTTGGTTCTACGATTTGCTATGCCTTCATGCAAGCTACGGGAATGGTTAACGACCATACAACAGATTGTTTTCGCTATGAAGAAATTAGTGCGATAACTTTGCGATCGCATCTGTAAAAACCAACAACAATTTCTAGGGAGACGCAAACTTAGTTAGGAAAATTAAATTTACGGACGTTTCCCTGCTCGTCTAAGATACCAGCTTCAGTTAGAGAACGGATAATATACTCCTTGGAGGTATCATTTAACTCTACTTGAGTGAGATGAGCCTGTTTTGGAGGATTGGATTTTACTGGTTTGCCTTGGAGAGCAGCTAATCTTCGTTCCAGAGTTTCTTGCAGGTCAAACATATGAAATCCTCAATCTAAATTACTAGCAAACCAAGCCAATAGATCGTCGCGACTAGAAAAATCTAATAGAACATCCCCTAAACCTTTTAGCTGCTCTACAGATAATCCACTAATGCGAATTTCATCTTCTGATTCAATATCACTAATAAGACGTTTTAATCGACCTACAACCGCTATCGCAAAACCTCGTTGATACCCCTCTTGAAATCCTTGTGCATACCAATCTTGATAGATTACGGACTCTTTCATAGCGTTCTATTCAACAATTAATTAATTGTCAGCCAACCAACTTGATAGATCGTCATAGCTAGAAAAATCTAACAACGCATCACCTAAAGCTTCTAACTGTTCTACAAATAATCCATTAATACGGATTTCATCGTTTGCTTCAATTTCGCCAATACGACGCTTCAATTGACGTAAAACCAGACCAGCTTTGCCTTCTTGTACTCCTTGTTTTTTAATATCCTGATAGATTACTGAATCCTGCATAATTTCCTCTCGTAAGACGGCACTAATCACGTCCTTCTTTAATACTAATCCAGCTAACAATGAAGTTGCTGCTGCGATGTTACTTTGCTCCCTCCTGTCGCCAAGATTATCAATTAGCGAACCGATTTCTCGTAAAGTTTGGGTTCTATCGTCGGTACGTCCCAAAATTGCCAGAGGGAGTAAACCAGGAAACTGTAGGAAGTCTGAGTAAGGCTGTTCCCAGAGTCGAATTACCTCAAACTCATGACGCATCCCAGAAATATTAAAAGTATTCTGCCGTACTAATTCTGACCCCGTAGACTTGAGATATATTACTAATTGTCGCATATCTTTGTTGGGATAACGACGGTGAACCCGAAGGCGATAATCCGCCATGCGAAAAGGAATTGCTTCATCAGGTTGAGTTTGAAATTCTAGATGTAGAACTACGTCAGATGATTGCAGAAGAATCAAAGCATCAGCCCTAATTGGTTCGACAAACAATTCGGTAGGACTTAGTGTGGTCAAGCCTTTCGGCTCACCAAAAACCCAGCGAGCGAAGTCGCTAGAATAATTTTCAGCTAAAAATTTGCAAATGTTATCATACATACCCAGAGGTCGATAAAGCGATTGGCAGCTAGATTGCCAAAGCCCATCATAGTCGAAAGCGAGAATAAATCTTGAAAAAGGCTAAAAGCTCTTAGCTTTTTTAAAAAGTTATGTCAATCTTGGCAGCAGGATTATTCTCTTGGGAATTGAGAACGTGAGTATAGATAGCAGTAGTTTTAGGGTCGTTATGTCCCAGTAAATCCTGCACTTCTCTTAAATCCGAACCACTTTGAAGACTTAAAGTACCTGCGGTGTGACGCAGACTGTGAGGTGAAAGACTCCGCTCTAGATCGGTGTGTTTTAGATTGCATTTTTCCAGATAACCATCAACAACATGACCGATGCCACTTCTAGATAATCTTTGACCATAGCGACGGTTTGATAGTGAAAGCACCAAAGGAGATGCTGAATCTAGCTTTTCTTGATTTGCATTACGACAGATGCGATATTGGACTATTTCCTCTGCTAAATCAGGTCGTAAAAGGACTGTTCTAATACTGTTTTTACCATCCAGCCTGAAATAATACTGACCGTAGGACTCACTAATATCTCCCAGATTAGCCCGATACATTTCTACACTGCGACAGCCCTGAAGAGCCATACAAGCTAAAAGAATGCGATCGCGCAATACTTGTACTTGTTTTGTTTTATCTCCTCGAATCTTATAGGTAGGGGCGACGCTATCAAACACCTGCTGTAGCTCCTCCTGAGTTAAATACTTAATGGTGCTAGCAACTTCCCGCTTTTCTCTTGGTGCTTTTACTCCGACAACGGGATTGTCCTTAACCAGTTTATCTGCCAAACAAGCGGTATAGAAGTGTTTAATGGATATTAGAGATAAACGAATCGTAGGGGATGTTTTACCGCCATCAACTAGGTGTTTGCGGTATTCGAGGACATTTTGCTTGGTAATTAGGGCAGGATAAAACTCTCGCTCTCTGCACCAGGAGAGAAACCCAGAGATACGATTGCGATAGGTTTTGATCGTATCAAGACTGGCGTTGCCATCGGCAATAGTTAGACTGAGATACCGCTCAAAACAGTCCCTCATTGCCTTAACTGTAGGTAAAGTAGAAACTGTGGCTAAATTTCGAGGGCTAGATTGAGTCGAGCGATCGCATCTTCTGCGTCGAATGGGCATGGTTTAAAATAGAACGCCTGAAATAAGCCTACAGCAAATCAAACACTCGATAAACAAGTTATTTTTTTGTAGCCAAAACTTGCTGATGGAAGATTTTTGGCTACAATTTGTGGGTTGGCACTCTTTAATGAAGTAGAGCTATATTAGATCGCCTGAAAAAAATCCATGAAACAATTACCAGACGAGCAGACTTTAAAGGAGTTATTGTTAATGGGCAAAGATTTGGAAGAACAAGCCAGAAAAGTCTATCAAATGTCAGAAGCTTTGGCTCAAAAATACGAGCGGAAATCTGTAGAAAAACTACAATCTTCGTCTGAAGGAATAACTATTCAAGAAAAGTGAAACAACTACCAGATCAAAAGACCCTACTATCTTTGCTCCAACTAGCTCAAGATGGCGAACAGAAAGCTAAATCTTTGTGCGATTTAACAGCAGAGATTGATGAAAAATGGCGAGTTCGTTTGGAGTCAGAGCGTCAAGTAGCAATCCAAAAATCTAATGGTGAGTCTAGTTGATAAGTTTACGGCATAGAATTGATGTTATTTGCACTAAAAGCTGTAAAATTGGTAGGTAATCAGAGCAAATCGGGACATATTCCAGCTTGTATGTTCTTTCACCACAGGAAGCAGATCTTAGGGATAAATTAGAGCATCAGGTACGGACGGGTTTTGTGCTGCGAGGTCAGGCACTACGGACAATTAAGCGACTTCAGTTGTATCGCGATCGCGCATCAAGCTTTGAATCTTATTGTGAAGATGTTTTTGGTTTTACCATGCTTTACATCGAGCGATGTATGTTAGCTGCCGAGACTTATTATTCGATCGAAGAATATTTAAAGACCAATGGTCTAAATGACCCTTTACCAACGAAACAAAGGCAATTACGACCGATTTTTCAAGCTCATTTAAACCCAATTGAGGCGGGTGAAGTTTGGGTAATGGCAGTGGGAATCGCTCAAGGTAAAATACCACCTGCATCTGTGGTTAAATCCGCAGTTAAATCCTATCTACACCAGAAATATCCGCTTGTTAATCCTTTTTCTGAGGGTGAAATTTGTCGCATTAAATCTGGAGTACCAGGAAAGCAGAATTGCTGGTGCGTCGTAGCCCAAGTAAAGAAAGATGAGTGTGTGGTAGATACTTGGGACGATCGGTTTGTGGTTTCGGTAGATGACTTGATGCCCATGAAGTTTACCCATGATGAATCAGAGCAAATGCTGGACTTAGGGGAGAGGATGACCGCACTGTCTGAGGTGGTCGAATTGGATGAAGCTGCTCTATGTCTTTTAAAGTGGTTAGAAAAACTCAATCGTGCAACTCTTAATTCACTGGAGGAGCGACTTCTTAGGGTAATTGAAGACGAGTATTTGAATTAGGTCAAGGGTCAATGTGGAATAGCTAATTAATGAAGATAACCGATCAAAGGAAATAGCCCATAACAGCCCTGAAGACTGAGTAGAGGTTATGATAATGACGAATATTAACCGTCAAGAGGTTACTGAGTATCTAGCAGATTACGGAATGCCAAAGTTTCTGATTGACTTGATTTGTGAGGATGAATCAGGAGACGAACTGGTTAAGGGTTGGCATAATGCCCAGCTTGAGTATCGTTACAAGGTGCTATCTGCCATCGAAAGATTGGATCTGTATGCTGATGGATGCAGGATTGAGAAGTTTATCTGGGATGCCGTAACGGAACATCCACGACTGTTTACTTCCTACGAACGGCAGTACCTTGAGGCTAATAAGAAGTTTCGTGGTGATATTTTGGCATGGTACGAATCGTCTATTAGTGACGGTTCTTGGACGGAGGAGAATGTAAAGTTGATGCAGGAGTTTCAAAGAGAGGCTGCGGTAGCTACTGTGTTGTCTGATGCGGAAATATCTCGTCCAATCTGGAGCGAGGAGCAGTATCGGCATAATCTAGGCATTACAGAGTTTCAGGCGACAGAAATGGCTCGTATAGCCCGTATCCCTACCCAAGAGAGGTCAGGAGAGGATTGGCAGTACACTGAGGCAATCTGGCAGCTTGGATACTTCCATGCTGTAAGTACTTCTGGCTTCTAGCTAATTGTTTGAGGACTGGTAAAGGTTAATTTCTTTTCAGTCTTCTCCCTATTCCCCCTGTCTTCAATCACTGTAAGGAAGCCCTATCGGGCTGTATGTTTTGTGGGGTGTTAGCCAACGAAACACCCCACGCCCCAACGTTGTGCCTGTTGTTAAAGGTGCGCGGGTTCGGCAATTAATCTGCGATCGCTCTTTATTCCTGGCGCACCCTTAATTCGCTTCGCCAACAGGCTGTAGTAATGATAAATTCCCGATTATCTTCTTTCTTCGTGCGCGTTAGCTTTAGTATTATCGTAAAAAAGACTGGCTGATATCTAACCCATTCGTCTACTCTAATTACTAATATGATTAGTTACCAAGTAAATCAATGAAAGTCTGCATCGTGGCGTAGAGAAACTCGTTATTATTATTGCGAGCTAAAACAAGATTTGTTTGGTGAATGGTTGATCGTGCGCTCTTGGGGTGATATTCGTTTAAAAGAGGGCGGCAAATGGAAAATAGATGTAACGGTTTTACTGAAGCAGAAGAAGTTTTCAAGAAAGTAGTCAAACGTCGTCAATATCGTAAATACAAATTAGTATCTGAGTATTAATAAATTTGATATATACATTTTTTATTTACATATTTATTCAGTATTTGCAACCATATACATGGTATAATGTAGACATACAAAAGAAGTTTCTCTACACATCTTCTCTTTTAAAATTATGTCTATTTATATCCCTTCAAATGAAAGTCTCAATGATAGAATGCGTCTTATTTACTGGGAAGAGTTTCAGTATGTCTATCATACGGTAAAAGAAGTTGCTGCCCAAATACGCAAAGATAATCGGCGGAAAAGAAGAGAGTTTGTTACTGGACTGGCAATTACTCCAATCAAAGGAATATTAGCTCCTATATCTCGAATGTTCAATCATCGATATAGTGATGAAGCTCTATTTGTCTTGTTATCCGATGCTGTCTGTAAAATTGATATTTTGATTAGAGAAATCAAAGAGTACCGTGAAACTAAATATCTAGATGTACTAGAAAAAATAGGCTCAGTTTTAGTTAGCTTTATGGGCAAGTATCAAAGTATCCAGCTTTATTTGTTTGATAGCTCTAAATACGAGCAGGTAAATGCTAAAAATCCTGTTTCAGAATCATTTAAACAATGGCTAGCCAACTTTGACTTTCGAGGGTTCAATCGCCGAGTTGAGCGATTTCGTTCTCAATTTACTTTTCCTACCTTCGATCAGCTTGGCATTAGTGGGTTAGTAATTTCTAGTTCTTCTCAATGGACTAGGAAGTATTGACCAGAAGCTTTGGCTGATTGGTTTGATGGGCTTTAGAAGAGCTTCTATTCCTCGGAAAGTACCGTAAGGAGGTGTTTTTATTCTTTTTTTCGGTTTCGATGATGCGTTTTTCTAGATATCGCATCTGATAGCCCAGCATTTTGCTGATATCGAGGGCATTGAACTTGGTCAGGCAGAAAGTCTGATAGTCGATATAGCCGACTCTGTGGGCGACTGCGAGCAGGCTACGGACTTCTCCTGCCGAACCCTTGGCGATGGAGAGAAAGCGCAGGTACTCCTTCTTTGAATGCCTTTGACGCTCAAAGCCCTCTGAAATATTGGCTGATACGGAGACTGAAGCCCGTCTGAGTTGGTCAACAAGGCTGCGATCGCGGGATAGTTCTTCAGATTGACTGGTGATTTGGTAGATCTTCTCTGCCAGGGCGATCGCTTCTTGCCAGACCTGTAAGTCTTCAAAAGTCTTATATTTTTGATTAGTTTGGGACATTGGGCTTTTCCTTTATACGTCAAACAATTGTTTGATTCTCCATAACACCTGTACTGTTATTAAGGTTTTGTACGGGTATGACAATTAATAATTCTTCTAATCCAGAGATTTATGTGGCGGATTTGGCTGCTTACAACGCTGGAAAGTTGAGGGGTGAATGGATAGATGCGAATCAGGATGAGTCGGATATCCAAGCCGAAATTGATGAGATGTTGAGTGGCTCGCCCGAACTTGTAGCTGAGGATTGGGCGATTCACGATTACGAGCAATTCTATGGTGCGGGACAATATTTGGGCGAACATCCTAGTTTGGAAGATGTAGCGACAGCAGCGGAGTTGATTGCTGATAAGGGCGAATTGGCGGGGTTAGTTATTGCTAACTTCTGCGGTGACTTGAATGAGGCAAAAAGTGCTTTAGAGGATAGTTATTCGGGAGAATATGATTCTCTGGCTGACTATGCTGAAGAGTTGTCAGAAGGAAGTGTTGGCGATATTCCCGATAATATTGCTCGCTATATCGATTACGAAGGTATGGGCAGAGATATGGAGCTTGGTGGTGATGTGTTCACACTAACTACTAATGATGGCAAAGTTCATATTTTTTGGAATCACTAATTTCTAATTGCATTCTTGATTTACAAAGGGTTTCGCTACATTTAGACCCTTATTTTGATACACTAAGAGGTTTTTAAAGTCATGGAAGATATGATGTTTGGTTTGGTTTTATTTGTTGTTTACTACATTGTTTTGGTTTGGCTGTATGCTCCTGCTGTAGAAAGAGGAGAGAGCGCATGGGAATTTAATCAAATGGGTGAGATTGTTCATCACAATGATATTTTGACAGAGCCTACTGTTATTCCTATAGAACAGCAGTTAAAGGATGTTCTTTGGTCATCTGATGAAGAGGTTAAAGAAAAAACAGTTATGGAGGTTGAATCAGGAGATAATATGATTGTGGATTTACTGGATGGTATTGAAGTTGAAAAACTTACTCTACGAAAAGCCCGAAAAGTGGCTAAGGCTTTGGATATCAGACAGAAGGTAGGTAAAAAAGACCAGCCGAAAAAATGGATTTTGAAACAAATAGCTCAAAAGTTGAAAGCTAATCCCGTTGAAGTCGCTCCGATTATTGTCGAACAGGTTCATGCTGCTTAATACCAGCTATTAAGGTATATACACACAGAAGAAGATTGATAATTATCAATCTTCTTTTCTAGAATTTTCTGGGTTGCGATCTCGTGATGTTTTACATCGTCTTCCTTTAATATGACCCTGTAACTAAGCCCAATTCCCCATTTTCAGAATAAGGTCGAATTATCGCTGTAATTTATTATCTCCGATATTTATAGGGTATTAAAACTCAAGCTTCTACCTCCCGTTCGTGGAGTAAAAGGAAGTAGCTCAAATTATTAGTTTTCTAAATACAGTTGAAATAAATTTATTGTTTATTTTATTAATAGCTATTGCAAAAATAGTAGTTGGTAATTATCTTTCGAGCCTGCTTGTATATCGATAATTTGACCGAAGCGGATTACTTTTGAACATCGCCAAGATTAAACAAAAAAGGAACTCCAGCTTGCTCTTTCCCCCCCATTACTAAGACCTTGGGCATTTGAGAACCACCTTCTCTCCAAGCTTGAATTGCCTCTTTTTGCAACACTAATTGACCACCCTCTGCTTTCAAGGTTTCAGCTAATAACCTTTGAGCTTCTGCTTTACCAGTGGCACGGTTAATATCAGCTTGAGCTGTTTGTTCTGCCTCTTGAGCCACATAAACAGCTCTTTTAGATCTCTGTTCGGCGATTTGTTTTTCTTCCACTGCCTTAGCGAACTCTGGAGAAAAGTCTAAATCGACTACGCTAGTATCGAGTACGATTATGCCGTATTTTTCCAAACGCTCGCTAAGAGCATCATCGAAATCTTGCTTGAGTTCGTTTCTTTTAGTGATCGCTTCTTCTACTGTTCTTCTGGCAGCAGCAATTTTAAATGATTCCTGAGTTTGAGGAGCAATAATATTAGAGACAATATTAGCTAAAGTTCCTTGTTTTCGGCGAATTTCCACTACCTGAATCGGATCTAGACGAAAGTTAATCGCAAAACGGGCGGTTAAATCCTGAAGGTCTTTGGTCGAACTTTGGGCTGGTACTTCAAATTTTTGTACCGTCAGATCGTAGATATCCACCGCAGAAACCAAAGGCGGTCTAAAATGGATTCCCTCTAACAAAACTCCATCTCTGGCTTTTCCTAAGATGCTGATTACCCCCGCCTGACCTGGATTGAGAATTACAAAGCTATTAAACCCAATCAGTAAGGTCAATACTATTAGAGTAATAGGTATTATAAGATTATCGCTGAGAGAAAATTGTTTTTTCAAGTTTTACTTTCCAAAGTTTTAAATAATCATAGGCAAATATTCGTAGTGATTAACATTTCAATCAACACTACGAATTTATCTTGGACTTCGACAAATAAATGACTACTTAGTCGGCAATCCATCATATCTTTTGGGATCTTTCTTTTGCTTTTTAGTCCCATCTGATTGCTTCTTAGGCTTTTTGGCTTCTCTGTTGCCTCTTCTTTTATCTCCCATGATGATTCCTAAATTAAATACCTATTAAATGAGTGCAATGAAAGTTCATTTTCTAACGCTTCTAATCGAGCAAGGCATAGCAAGGTTTAAAATTAATTGATACTTGCTTATGCCTAGTTCGTTTGAGACATTAATTCACTTTCTGACGTACTAGGTTGAGTAGTTCTTTTGGTGATGCCAGTAAGTCAACCGCTACAAAGAAAATATTGTCTTGAGGATCGAGTAAAAATCGCCAGGCAATGTTCATACCAACACTAGAACCAAACCAAGGCGTTTGGACTTTGCCTGTAAGTTTAATGGAAGTATAACCTTCGTCCATTGACTCAATTCTGCCTCGCTCTGGCATTAATTTAAGTCCCTGGCATTCTTCCCGCATATAGCTTAAAACCGCTTCACGACCAATAATTGGTTTTTGAAAAGGTGGTTGCAAAGCACCATTAGGGGCAAATAAACCAACCGCAGCTTCAAAATCGTTAGCATTCATGTTGTTGATGTAACTTAGCACTGCGGTATTAGTAATACCTTCGATAGATGCTTTGGTACGGGCTGCTATTGTAGTGGGGACAACTATAGGTTCTCGAACTTTTTGGCGACTACCAGGAGATTTTGGATCGAAGCCCATACCAACGACAACATTACGCAAGATAGTAATTTGCTGTCCAGAATCGGCATTGGCAATTGCCTGAAGCACAGAATTAGCCTGAGAAGAAAGCTTGTAACCTTTGGGAATAGGTGCAATAATTCCTTGTTCCATCCATTCTCCTAATTGATTCCAGAAACCCAATTTTAGATTCGTAGTAAAGAAACTATAGGAACGGCATAAAGGTGTGTCGGCATGATTTGCTAGGTCGCACATGACTTGTGTTTGTTCGGCGGGAGACATCTGCTTAATCTGTTCGAGCAGTTTTTGAGCAAAGATCATACTGGTTGAGCCTGGTGCAGCAACCGTAATTGTTTTACCCATTTCGGTATAGGCAAACCAAATTAATGCCAGTTGGTCTTCAGCCTTAAGTTTATTGAATCGCTCAATTATACTTGGAACAACATTGGCAACTTGAGTATCTGAAAAGATAGATTGAGCAGAATTAATAGTTATAGACATGAGATAAAGACTCCAAAAGTGAATTAAAGATGCATCATCATCGTCATCAATTCTGAAAAAACTGGATGCAATGATATCTGCAATAAAACTGAAAACTCGTTGTGTTAATTGGTTACTCGGTCTTTTTCTACAGGCATAGTCCACCAGCCGACAATGGGATACTTAGCCTTTTTCCAAGCATGTAAACCACCAATTAATTCTGAAATGTTTTGATAACCAGCTTGGCGTAGTTTGTTTGCTGCCACAGCAGTTTGTTCATTTGTTTCGGCGTAGATATATATGTCACGGCTTAATTCAAGGCTAGCCAGAGTAAGATTGTTAGGCTCATCCATTGGCATCGGAATAGAACCCATGATATGAGTAATATTGAAAAGTACTCTGGGTCTTACATCAATGATAGTTAGGGCTGGTTCACCCCAATCAAGGCGTTGCTTCAGGGAACTAACACTGGACTGATTCTGAATTGGTTCGGGGGTAGGAATGAGATTAGAAAATATAGCCATGAGAAACCTTTGGTAATGTTCTGAGTAAACCCTCAATGCTTGCAAAGAAGGTTTTGACAGTTTGTAATTATCGATCGCATTCTTGATTGATGCAGACAAGATTAATGGCTCTCAAACACGGTAATACCTTTGGTCGAATTTATTTAGAGACTATGCCTGAATCTAGATTCCATTCATGCAGCAGAAAATGTTGATACATTTTTTCCTTAATCATCATTTGCCGATGTAGCTCGATTAATAATTCTTGAGCTTGTTCGTGAGATAAATGCTGCACTTGAGCTGCAAATTTTTTTAGCTGAAATTCCTGTTCTAGGGATAATTTAGTTGGTTGATTCATTACTACTCTTGATGCTAAGACTAGGGCGAAAATGATAGGATCGATGCTCGCTAGGTATTTAGGACTGGAATTGAAATACCTAGCTTAGCTTACGCCTAGCTGACAGCAAATGTAGTAAGTAATGTGATGGTAATAAGTACGGTAGCTCCTGCTCCCAAGAAAATGTAACGCTTTTGTTGTTCTGGTGAGGGATAGTTTGCTAACGACAGATCGGGTTCAGTTGCATAGTTATTGATAATTCCTTCATCATCAATGACATACCCGCCTTCTAAGGATTTATTCTGGCATTGTTTAATTTCTTCTCGTGTATTTACTTGTATCTCAGAGGGGATTAATTCACTTCCATCACTAATATGATGCGCTACTACCTTATTTTTTTTAAGGGTGATGGTATTCGGAATATTTTGTTTTTCCATATTGCAAGTATAACATTTTATTTAAAAACTTGCTTGCAATAATATTTTATGGTAATGAAGGATACAAATGAACACTTCAATCACTTCATGATTTTAGGGGAATAAAGCCTTAAATCATTTTAATATTCTTTTGAGCTTTAGCATATTTACACCACTCAAATTTTAAATCATTAGAAATCTCCAGAGGCATAAATCCCACTTCAGCTATTGCTTATTCTTCTAATTTATAAAGAGACTCTTGAAATTCTCGACCCATCAAACTGCCAAATTGAGACCAACCCATATTAGGGGTTTTAGATAAACTAGACTTAATTCTTTGAAGCTTTTTTCTCAATCCCATTAATTCTTTTGCATTAGGAGGCAAAATCTCGTTATAGGCTGATACTAATTCCTCGTGAGTTGCTGTATTAAAATCAATAGAATTTCCAACTGTAATTAAATTCCGAACGATAGGCAACATATTATTTCTCTGGATTATTTGATAGAAACTAATCTTTTTTAGAAATTGAATGAAGCTAACTATTTCTAGATTTAATAATTCCTATTTAGTTATTTGCTTCTCTATTTTAATTCCTTTCTTGTCTGTTTCTGCCTAAGGGACTGAAATTATAATTTCAGTCCCTTGCAAGTACCTTGAGGGCTAATCGGACTTCGGCAAGGTCGCGAATCAAGGAAATTCTAGAGTGAATGTAGATCCGAACGTCATAAAGTTCAGAGACACTGAGAAAGATTTGTGTTTCTAACTGCTTTTGTAGCTGAAGTATCAGTTCTAAATCTTCTAGTTCTAGAAGAATAAGAGCCTGTGTCTGTTCAATAATTTGCCATATCTGCCGTAACGTTGAAGAATCTAACATAATTTACTCTAGGAGTGGCAATAATTATTGATGGTTAGTCAAAATCATGTGAATACTATCTTAGAGTGAATAGCAAAAAAACTTAAGAAAATATTAAGACAACTGCCGACCGATCGTGAAATTATTAAGCTTAATGAATTTGTTTGACAAAATTTTAAATTAACAAGTAGATATACGGATGGGTAAATCCGCTTAAGGGAATAAAATAAGCGCATTAATACTTAATTAAACTCCTCATCAAACCAATGATTACTCTCAATGAGAGAAAAGCTCAATCGATTCTGATTGTTGATAATTCCACTAGTAACTTGGTTTTGATGTCAAAAATCCTCGAAAATCAAGGGTATCAAGTTGAGCTAGCAGATAGCGATAAATCTGCTTTGCTTAAAATAACCAAAGCAACCCCCGATCTGATCGTGTTAAACTTAATGATGCCTGCTGCAGAAGGGTTTGAGGCAAAAAGTTGTTTGTCAAAAGATCCCAGGTTAGTAAATATTCCTATCTTGCTTCTTAATGCTAACAGTTGTCTTAATAGCGGAAAAATGAACGATCTAGGAGTAAATAGTGTAATTCATAAACCTTTTGAGCCTGATACCTTACTGATCAAAGTTAATAGTCTACTTAAAGCTAAAAATACTGAGAAAAAAAGCAATCATCAGCAACAGTTAGAATTAGAACATATAACCCTTTTCCAAGAGAAAATTATCGTTTTAGATCTCAATCAAGATGATCCACTTCATCAAGAACAACAAGAATTAGAAGCAGTTCAAAATGCTTATTCAGTAGCCATGTTTAGGCAAGAATTATCAATACGAGGATATGAAATTGTAGATTGCTATTTCAATAATTTATTGCTAGAAGACTGACCCGAATCAAGATCAACAGCAAGAGAGATTTCGTTTAATGTTTTAGATTTAGTTTCTATAACTTTTGTCGAGCTAATCTGCTTGGTAAAATAATATCTAATGTTACTAAATTTTTTGTCCCAGAAGATATTCGAGTTGGTTTTGGGTGATTTTATGCCAGGAGACTTGATCTTTAACTATCAACACCTGATAATAAAATTCTAAAGTACCTAATTTAAATTGGGGATAATGTTCAATCCACATAGTTTTGCCTGGAACTATGCTAAAGCGAGAGCCAACTCGATCAATTAGGTATTGTAGCATTGGCGAAAATGACGCACCTGGATGATCGGGTAAGGCTGAAGTGATAACTACAACCTGGTCAAAAGAAAACTGGTAGATTCTCAAACGACACTGGGAGTTAATGCGATGTTCTGGTTGTTGCCAGCTAAAAATTGTGTCTGTGGTCAGAACGGAAGTCGATTCTAATTTTCCCATTCGTATTTTCTGTAAATTTTAGGAACAATTGACGCAAAATCTTTGCAGTCATTCAGTGTAATACAAATTAACTGTTATAAAATTATGTTGTTTTAACCGCAACTTGAACTTGTAATATGAAAACTATAAGTTTCATCATCAAAGTCCGAATAATTATCCGTAAGAAGACACCATCTCAAAGTTACTTGTCCTGTTTCGCGATCGTAGATATGGGTTGGTAGGTTGGGATCGACCCTTTCCATTCCTACTTTTTCTAGCTCTAGATCGATAATATTCTGAGCTTTGGCGATCGCTTTAGCTTCCGTCACTTCAAAATAATCGGTAGGGTAAAAAATGCCACAGTCGTCTCCCAGCTTGTGATTGTAACTGTCGCCATCAGGCAAAGAACAATCCCATAAATACAAATACTTAAACTTTTTTTGAATTTCTTTACCACGATCGCTGAGATATTTGCGATCGCCAAAGTAAATAGCAGCCCACGAACGACGAATAAATTTTCTGTCTGCTGTCTTCCAAATACCGATTTTCAGACCTTTATATTTATAGGTTTGATATTTGTTTATCTCAATTTCGTTCATCAGCCATTAAACTCCAAAATTTATTAAATATTTTGACACCAACATTTGGTAGTTATTGGCAACGTAAGTAAACAAACAAACTCTATGAATTTTCTAGAACTTTCACTAGCTAGAAAGATTATTTGTTCCTCATATTTTTAGCTAGTTATAAATAAAAAATTTAGTCTACTAAATCCACTAAAGCTTCTGGCTTAAACTGAATAGTACCCGAGCTTGAATAGCGATAATGTTCGCTATGAAATACTAGTAGTGTTATGTTGCTTGGATCGCTATTAGAGATTGATTTTACGGTGCAGATCTGCATTTTGTTTTTGAAGTAGGCAATAATGCGATCGCCTGGCTTAATCTGAAATGCTTGAATTTTCGTATCAAACAGCACTTTATTCTTCTTCATCCGATTCTTCCTCTTGGTCTAGAATATCTTCAAGTTCATTTGTCTTTGTCATCATGTCATCGTGAAACTTCTCAGAATGACTAGGCATAAATCGACCAGTACTCTTAATCCATCTAAAAAGAGATTCATTTTCTCTGGGGGCAATAATCGATGCTGGTTCCCCGATTGGTTCTTGTTGAAGTGCAGGACTTTGGTATTTTTTATTCATTTTCATTGTTGTTTCAAGTTTCAGTTGATAAATTGCTTTTTAATAAAAGGTGAAGTCATTGTCGTCAAAAGACTGCCATAATCTAGGTTGAAATTTACTCCCACTCCAACTTTTAAATAAGAGTTTTTGCAGTCGAGAACTAGATGATCGCTACTAGATCCTAGAATTTCCAAATTTTGATTCGGTCTTAAACCAGATATTAGAGTGTCCTGTTTTCCCAAAGCGATAATTGCTCGTCTGTGCCTGCCACAATCACGGACAACGGGAATATTACCGAAAGCATCCCGACCAATTTTCCCAAAGGGTAGAGAAGGCTTGACTTTCGATTCAATCACTTCAGCAATTAATTTAAAAGCGTTGGTATGTAATGTGGGAATAGTTTGACCTTTAACCGTTTCACAGCCTAAAAGAATTGATTCTCCCAAACGCAGATTATTAATTCGCCCAACATTCTTTGTAGATTTGTACCATTCATAGTTAGCCGAATTTCCTCCAGAAATTAGGGGCAAGTTAATTTGAAATTTCTTTTCCATAGCGTCGGTTAATTCTGACAATTGCAACATTTTTTGATTGTCAGGCTCAATGCCCCCATAACAAGCCAAATTACAACCGAGTCCGATAATTTTGAGATGAGGTAAGTCAAGAACTTTTTTAATGAAGAGGAAAATATCGTGAGGAAGTATTCCCTCGCGCAAGTCGCCCATTTCTACCATTAAAATTATTTGATGGATCTTATTTTGCAAAGAGGCAAAGTAGTTGAGCTTTTCCAGGGTGTCGATTTCTGTATTAAGGCTAATATCTACATTTTCAACAATCGATTCTGCTTGACTTGGGGCGGTGCGAAGTAAGATAAACTGAGCCGATACTCTGGCATATTTCATCCTTTGAATATTTTCTAACCGAGAGTCGGCAATAAACTTGACCCCGCCTCGAATCATGGCTTCGGCAATTAAAGGCTCTCCCAATACTGCCTTAGACACTCCCATCAAGGAAATACCTTGTTCTCCATAAAGTTCGCATAACATCCGAGCATTATGCTGGATTTGGGATAAGGTGATTTCAATTCTGGGCATAAACCCTGGCATATTTTTGTGGTAACCCTGAATGTTCACCCCGTTGTTAATAAGGGACGTATCTGGGAATTTGCTTTGTATCGTCGGTTGAGAGCGGGAAAAAGATGACCCAAGGCACGTGTCAGTTTGGAACAGCCATAGGTTAAGACATCTGTGGTTGGCAATAACAGTCGTTCTTCAAAGCCTTTGATAGTCTTCTGAATTTCTGTTTCGGTCATATTTTCATGGCTTAGAGCGATCGCAATCACCTGAGATTGAGAAATAGCCTTAATCAGTCGGATTTCACTAACAATACTCGGCATTGGCAAAAGGGGAAAATCGCAACGGAATTTCCTGCTAGGAGGATGTTGTAAAATAACCCCATCGGGCATACATCCTTTAAGAATGCCAACAGAACTCATAAATGCGGGATGGGAAACCGAACTTTGTCCTTCTACTAAAATAATATCGGGATTCTCTTGCTCAAAGGCTCGAACAACGGCATTTTCTATTTCTCCAATCACAAATTGAGACACTAGCGCGTCGATGGAAACACCATATTTTGACCCTTGCATGATTGTTGTTTGACCTGTGGCAATCAGCACCGATTTAATACCCAAATTGTTTAAGGCTTTATTTAATTCCACTGCGGTAGTCATTTTTCCGCAGGCGCAATCAGTACCCAAAATTGCAATTACAGGAACAGTTACTTTCGCAATTTGACCAGTAAAAACATGGAGGTCTTTTAATTGGGGAGGTTTTCTAATATCTTGAATTTCAACTCCCCATTGATTAGCTACCTCAATAAATTCAGGATCTTCAGAAAAGAACTGATGCAGACCATTAATAATATCCATGCCTTTGGTCATGGCTTCCAAGATTAAGGCTCTTTCGGCAATAGATAAGGTCGCGTCTAAGGGTGCTTTGCCATAGATGTAGCAATCGGGAATGTCTGATAAGTTATCTAATGCTGATTGTAAATTAGCAAAGATGGGAATATGTTTTTTCTTATTATCTAATTCTTCTCCTGCATCTTTGCCCGCTAAGGAACTATCAATTACCCCCACAATATTATAAATTTCGGAGTGTCTAACTAACCCTGCTGCGGTTTTGCCGTCCATTAAACCAAATTGATTTTCACAATAGACTAAAGCTGTTTTTTTGGCGATCGACATTAAGGTTATTTTTCCCGATTAATTGTAAAATTTTGATGGGGCAAAGTCGCCCCATATTTATAGATTAGAGAGATTTATTGACTTCTACTGCTTGAAGTTCTGACTCATCTAGATAAGCTCCTTTTAAATTAGCTCCCTCTAATTTAGTCATCTTTAAATTAACTCCTGTTAAATCTGCTCCTCGTAGGTCTGCTCCTTGCAAATTAGTATTTCGTAAGTTTGCCCCCCGTAAGTCTGCTCCACCTAAATTTGCCCCTCTCAAATCTGCTCCTCGTAAATCTGCTTCTCTCAAATTTGCTCCACTTAGGTCAGAGTCAATCATTTCTGCATCAATGAGACACGCTTGAACCATTTCAGTATCTGCCAGATTTGATTCATTTAATTTAGCTTGACTCAGATGCGCTTCCGTTAGCTTTGCTCCTCGTAGATTCGAGCCAATCAGGTGCGCTCCAGTTAAGTGTGCGCCGATTAGATTGGCATTTGTCAGACATACTTGAATTAGACTTACCCGACTAAAATCTCGCTGTCCTGCTGCGTAACGCTCTAAAATTTCTTGAGCATTCATATTTTTGTCTCCTAAATATATACTTGAAAAGTAAGTTAAGCTTGCTCAAAGCAACCGTCACAGAAGTTTTCGGCGGAACTTTGAGAATTGGTTAGAAAGCTGGCATTTCTTGATAACAGTGGCTACAACGCCAGTAAATAACACTACTACGTAGATGACGAAGTAATATGTACGAGCAGCAAGGACAAGTATGTCTACTTATCATGGATAACTTGCTGTAACTCTTACCCGTTTTAAGTTGAGCCAGCCGTTGAGAAGAGCTATTTAATAAAGCTTGCATTTTTTAAATCTGATTTTTGTTAACATCCGACTCAGATTTTGGTGGTAGAAAAAAAATTGTAGTTGAATCCACAATTCTTGTTGACCTTTAAGGCTCAAAATTTCTGAATTTTTCTAACTATGTCTTTTTTAGTTAGCGATTGTAACGGCAATTCTAAAGCTACAAAACGAGCCATGTTAGGTGAAATAGTGGATAAATCTTTTAGATACATTGACATAAAAATTTCTCCTGAATTAAAAGCAATGTAGAGATTTACATTCGGAGATTAGTTGTAAACATTAGTCAATATTCCGAAAATATTTCTTAACACTTCAATCCTAACGTGGAACTCTATATAAAAAAGATTGAGACACAACTCTTATTAATCAGCTCCCTATGTAATGTGGTGAGATTTCAGAGCATTTAAATTAATAACTAAATTTTATGAATACAAACCTCAAAATTTGTTCAGCCAAACGAACGGATACTGTTGCCAAACTGCGTCTCTATAATTAAATTTAAATGACTTAGTATTTACAATCAAAAAAGCAACACTCAAGCCAAATTCACTGAGAGATTTCCTTGTTTAATTAATCTAATCTGGAGTTTTGCTGTTGAAATTATTCAGCACTTAAACTCCCTTTTTTAAATTTAAGGAAACATCAGTTATTTAGTCGAGTGTTGCTTTTCTTATTTAAGAAAAATGAAATGAAACCAATCAGATATTTTGTCCTCCTTAATCGAATATGGACAAAGCTATAGTCATCTATAGCAAGGCTTTCAAGACCTCCTCAAGAATTAACCTTTTGTGACGAGTCAATAGATAGTTGCGATCTCGTCTATGTATAAGCCAACAAGATAATTAAGTGAAATAAAATCAAACAATCGCTCCTGATAAAAACTACTATACATTCTTATCAGAAGCGAAAATGGGAGGTCTATGCAATCGGGAATTTTAACTCTGATTGCTTCCAGTTAAAATCTCTAGATTCCTACGTATGAAAGCCTGGCAAATTCTCCTCCATAACAAAGAAATTGGAAATAGAGCCAGCTCATTCTGATTTTGAATTTGAGAATGTTAGCTACTACCCTATTTTGTTGAGTTAGAGATAGAGAAGATACTTTTGGAGCAGACAACATCATAATCTTAGACAATAGCTGAGGAAAAATACGCTGACATAATACTGCTAAATAACTCTGCCATCCGACTAGAATTTCACCTCTGTTTCTGTGTAATCCTGAAATCAACGTTTGAGCAACCTTTTCAGGAGTTACAGGCATCACCCAACGAAATAATTTAAGATTATGTGCCATGTCAGTATCAGTTAAAGTTGGCAGTAGAGCGATGACTTGAATATTATGTTCTGCCAACTCGCTCCGTAAAGCTTGAGTAAAACCGACAATGGCGAATTTAGTTGCCGAATAAGTAGACATAGTGGGGGCTGCTACCTTACCCATCAAGCTGGAAACATTGACAATTGTGCCTTCTTTTTGACTTGCCATGCGTTTCGCTAATAGGCGTGTGATGTTCATCATTCCTACTAAATTGAGAGAGATCTCTTCTTCAAATTTATGAGCTTGAGTATCTAAGAATGCTGATTGGTGTGCCACTCCTGCACAGTTAACGAGTAAATGAATCGGTCTATGAGTACTCCATGCCTGAGCGATGGCAATATTAATCGAAGCGGGTTGAGTCAAGTCTAAAGATAAAGTAGTAACTTTAACTCCGATTGTGGCAATTTCTGTAGCCACTTCAGCTAGTTTCTGACGATTCCTAGCTACTAGTATTAAATGTTTGATTCCTACTCTTGCTAATTCAATTGAGATTGCTTTACCAATTCCACGAGAAGCACCTGTAACTAAAGCTGTTTTTCCTTTTATATTCATAAGTTTAAACCTCACTCTTTACTTTCTACAACGTCAATAAATACCTGGAATATTTTGCTGTTAATAGAATTAGAAATTGATTTGGTGCTTACAATCAGAAAATAGTGAGAAAAAACGTTCTGTTCACTATTTTTTATCATTAGCATAATAAGCCCACGTACCTATACTTACTGCTGCTAGATAACCTAGGGTAATAACAGCTATTAAAAAGATTGCAGTTGGAGATAAAGTCATGATTAAATTCCTTGATTTGATTTCGCTTACACCCTAACAAAAACGTCAAGCAATGTTACAAAAAATTAATGATCCCGAATAATTGTTACAAAACTCAATAAAATACTCAGATTAAATTAAATTAATCAAAGATAATTGCTGACACAAAAAACATAGCTGGTATAGATTTAAGTCTTTTTTACTCTTCAACAGGTCTTGTAAGTATTTATGAGAAAATCAGCCAATCTAAAATTAATCATGAGAAGTAAATCGAGATTTTGTAGATCTAAATTTGAATCAATTTAATTCATACTGGATATACAAAAATTCGATTTGTATCAACTTACACTTAAATTTTTAGCAAATATAAATTGTGAAATAGATATCTTTTGATCGATAATAAAATGTATCTAGAAATACATAATCTAGACATTTGACCAATTTAAATTTTATTGGTGTAAGGTTGGACAAATATTTAGCTTATTTAGCGAATTATTGAGAATACAAAATAGAACCTCTGAACAGCACAATTTTCAATAAATTTAATTTAAAAAAGATAATAAGTAAATGACACAATATATCTTAGAGATACCTAAAGTAGACTCCTCTTTACCTTGGCATAGAGTTAAAGTCTTCGATCGCAAATCTGATGCAGTTAAATATTCTGACGATAAATTAGGAACTGATAATGGTTGGTACTGTATGTTGAGTTACGACGGCAAGTATTATATCGCTGATACAATTCAACCCAATTTATCTCCTCAAAATAATCCTCATTTAAAGATAGAGATGTTTCTCGATCGAACGAACTGTATTGATTTTATTCAAGCTAACTATAATTCTGATAGTGAGGGCATCATTTATTTGATATCTGAAGTTTAAATCAAATTATGAATCCGATAAGATAGTTAATAATGCCTCTTCTATAGTTTTTTGGGCAGCATCAACCATTTTTCCCAAACATCACCCACAAGTCTAAGTTGTTCGTTCTCCATGTAGGCATTTAAAATGCTGTATCAGTTTATTTGTATTACGCCAAGTAACTCTAAAGATATTACGCCATTAAATGACACTAATTGGTAACTTTAAATTACTTATTCAAATAACGATAAACGCTAGCTTTAGATAAGCTGTAATCAGCCATCAGAGTTTTGATTAGAGTCCCTGATTCCCTCCTATCTCTAAGCTCATCAATCTGCTTCTGTGTCATCTTTCTCTTCCTACCAAAAGCAACTCCTCTCTCTTTAGCTTTATTAATCCCATCCATCTGACGCTCGGCACGAATTTCCGTCTCAAATTGCGCGATCGCACCTAACATATTAAACAGCAGCCTTCCCGTAGCATCGCTGGTGTAAATATTCTGATCGAGTACTTGAAGATCGACTTTTTCTTGTTTCAGAATTTCAGCAATCTGGCATAGGTGCAATGTAGAACGAGCCAAGCGATCTAAGCGCGTCACTACTAGGGTATCTCCTTCCCTTATATAATCGAGACAGGCTATTAACTCAGGACGGTTTTGATTCGTACCACTTTGTTTTTCTTGATAGGTTTTTTTACAGTGTTTTAATTTGTCTAGTTGAACATCAAGACTCTGACCAACAGAACTGACTCGCGCATATCCAATAAATGCCATAAGAATATTTTTTGAAATCTGAATGTAGAAGTTGAGAAGACAAAAAATAGTAACATTGTTCTATTTTGATGTCTCATTACGTCTCATAAATTCTAAGACCTTGCAATAATTATATTTTGAGACATGAATTGAGACAAGCTAAAAAATACGTCCCAAAATGTGTACTTTTTGAGACAGTCCTTCAGTAGTATGTAAATACTATGTCGTTGAATTTTCCAATCGCTTCCGTAGTTTTGTAATTACAATTGACAATATGAGTTGATTCAAAAAATCTCCACATGAAATCTAAAATAGAAAACAAGCACCAATGTCAAGTTACTCAAACAAAACTTAAAGATTTAGAACAGAGTTTAATTAAACTGTTTAAAATCAGAGACACTTTACATCCGCGTCAGTTTTTAATCCGAAAACATGGTTTGGAAAAAACCATCAAAGATTTACAGCAAGAAATTGAAGAATTTCAAAAGAACAAGTGATGCTGTGAAAATTCTCAATCGAGTCGGCGATCGCAGTCAGAGGGTTTTCACGACAGAAGATTTCATCGACCTTGGCGATCGCCATGACATCGAAAAAGCTCTCTCGCATCTGGTGGAGCAGAATACTTTACGTCGTATCGGTCGGGGTTTATATGACTATCCGCGTATAAGTAAAATCTTACAGCGTCCTGCTCCGCCCAATATGAGTGCTGCTATTGATGCCATAGCAAGGCGGGATAACATCTTAATTCTTCCCGATGGGATTGTTGCTGCTCATAACCTTGGTCTGACTAATGCCGTTCCCGCTCGACATTCATATCTCACCGATGGGTCAAGTCAAACCCTCCAGATTGGGGGACAGACCTTGAAACTACGTCATGCCGATCGATGGCTGATGGCATGGCATAATCGTGCTGGTGCGCCTGTAGTGCTGGCATTGGCTTGGCTGGGAGAAAACATTGCCCCAGACCCAGCTATTGTTAGGATTCTACGAGATCGCCTATCGCCAGATATCAAACAGGATTTGATGGATAGAATCAAACTGATACCAGACTGGATGATACCTGCGATAAGTCAAATCTGTTCTGGCGTAGAGACAAACAATGAAGAGGTAGGATAATGACAGCAGAATTAACCCAGCCCGAAATTGAACGTCAGATAGATGGTGCGATCGCTCGTGAACCAGAGAATTCATCTGAGCAGAAAGCTCGTAAAGTACTGTATGACACGCGATCGAGAATAATAATCATTCATTTTGATAATGACTGTACGTTTGAATGCCCAGTCTCCTTACTTCAAGGAGTATGCGATTTAACAGACGATGAAATTGCCCAGGTTGAGCTTACACCTGCTGGATGGGGTATAACTTGGTCGTCAGCAGATCTCGACTTTGGGATAAATGAATTGGTTCAAGGAGTATTTGGCACAAAAGCTTGGATGAAGGAAGTAGCTTCAAAAGGTGATAGATAAAGAAAAGTCAGCTAAATCACTTTGAAAAACTAATTGTGCAGCAAGCTGCTGGACAATTTCCCTGATGGTAGAAAAGTAAGCTATCTTATTACCGCACTGACTAGGCTTACCCAGGCAAAGCAAGTATCATCCATGAGCAAAAAACCTCCCCTATCCCTACCCGATAACTATGATGAATTTCTACGTTCTCTCAAGGATAGAATTCGTACTGCTCAGGTTCGAGCTGCTTTGGCAGTTAACAAAGAACTGGTGCTGCTCTACTGGCAGATTGGCAAAGAGATTCTCGAACGCCAGGAGCAAGAGGGATGGGGAGCTAAGGTTATTACTCGGCTGGCAAAAGACCTAAAAGCCGAATTTTCTGACATGAAGGGGTTTTCTCGTACTAACCTCTTGTATATGCGGTCTTTTGCTAATGCTTATCCCGATGAGTCAATTGTCCAACAGCTTGTTGGACAAATTCCTTGGGGTCATAATGTACGAATTTTGGATGGGGTAAAAGACTACGATGAGCGTCTTTGGTACATTCAGCAGACCATTGAAAATGGCTGGAGTCGTGCCGTTCTCGAACATCAAATAGGCAGTAAACTCTTCCAGCGACAGGGTAAGGCTATTACCAACTTCGAGCAAGCCCTACCAAAACCACAGTCGGAGTTGGCACAGCAGATTCTCAAATCCCCCTATAACTTTGACTTTTTAAGCTTGGGCAAAGAAGCCCTGGAGAGAGATTTAGAGCGTGCTTTGATTGCCCACATGAGAGACTTCCTACTAGAACTTGGGGTAGGATTTTCGTTTGTGGGTAGCCAGTATCCCCTGGAAATAGCAGGACAGGAATTTAGAATTGACCTGCTGTTTTATCACTTAAAACTACGATGCTTTATCGTCATCGATCTGAAGATGGGGAAGTTTGAGCCATCCTATTCGGGACAAATTAACTTCTACGTCAATGTGGTAGATGACCTGTTGAAACATCCTGACGACCAACCAACTATCGGCATGGTGCTATGTAGGTCAAAGGAAAATACCATCGTCGAGTATGCCCTGCGGGGAGTTAACACGCCTATTGGAGTTTCTACTCATTCAATAGAGGAGCTGCCAGAAGAATTTCAAGAAAACCTACCAACAGTAGAACGGCTACAGCAAGAGTTGAATGAAGCAGCTACGGAGATTGAGGCACAGTCATCTCCCAATTCAGAAGAGGAATAACAAAGCTATCTCCTCTAGTCTCCTTGTCCTCTCGTCACTCCCCAACTTCTCGCAAAATCTGGAGATACTTCTCCCTGGCTGCTTTGTATTTAACGCTAGTGCCTTTAGTTATGCCCCATACCTGAAGAATAGTTTTCTCTTGTGAAACCCTGTTTTTAAAATGTGATCGCAGCACCGATTCTCTTTCTTCAAGGGTTATAACATCGTTTTGAGGGCTAGGATTGGGCGATCTATTTAGTGTTAAGGCAGTGTTAGAAGTTTGATTTTGTAGTGTTGAAAGTGTTGTTCTTTCGATTTTTCTGGCGAGCCTGTGTAAATCGCCCCCTGATTGCCAACACCGCTTGATGCCCTGCTCTAGTTTGGAGAGGTCGGGAATAGCTACGGGATAATATTTACCCCGTACATCAGCCAGACAGGGGCGTTTGGTGTCGCGGTCGAAGTACTGCTGAATTTGGTTTCGATACTGGCGATCTTTAATTCCAGAGAGGGCATCGTAAGCAGCACCACCCAGATAGAAAACTGAAAAGGCACTGCGTAAACCGCCCTCCCCTTCTATCTTCCAAGCCCCCACCTCAAATTCCTGAGCCACCGCCAGAATTTTCAACCGATGTTTGCGTCCTCGTCTGAGAATCTTACGCAGCCAGTCTACAGCCAAATCTCTGGGAAATTCGGCTTCTTTTCGACCAGCCAACCAGATAAGTTCGGCAGCAGTAGCGGGGTATTCTTCAATTACCCTAACCTCATCCCCACCTAGTTCTTGTCCCTTTCCTCGTAACTCAGTTCTCTCTTTAAGGAGATTCAAATCCTGTTTCATAGAGGCTGCGATCTGCTTAAAATTGCCTCCACGACCCACTACATCGAAGGAAGACCAATCATAGGGGGTCGCATCGCAGTCATAGATGGAGACTTGGGCATCGTTGAAATAGCGTAAAATCAAGTACTTGGTTAAGAGCGATTTTCCCGAACCAGATTCTCCGATAATTGCCGTGTGGGTTTCAGCCCTGACGCTGGCTAAGGGATAGAATTCCATTGGCGAAGTTTGCTCAACATGATTTCCATCATGCTCCAAATTCCAACCAAGGGTAGGAGAAAGACGGTAGGTAGGAAATTTGCCAATTAGCCCACCCTTCTCAATCAGTCCCTTTCTGACCAATTCTTTGAGAGAAGCCAGAATGGTTTTTGGGTGCATTCCTAGAGCAGCAGATACTTCAGCAGATTGGACTGGTAGAAAGACGCTACCACTTAAAAAGGTGTTGAGGTGAGCAAACAGCCTACCCTCGCGAGGCTGGAGAGATATTTGAGAGAGAAGTTGCCAGCCTCTTGGGTCGATCATTATGGACTACCGAGCAATATCTAGAATGTTTGTCTGACTACCGTTTGCCCGTCTATGAATACCCTAATTTGAAGACTTGGGGAAGCTCAAACGGCATTCTATTTCGCTCGGATCGTTTTTTAGAGGCTTTGTTCTGCCAGCCATGCTTCTAATAGATCCGTCATCAGGTCAGAGAAATCTCTTCCTTCTGGATCGTCCATCAACAGTATTTTTGCTTTCTTGTGGGCTTTGAGAGGAAGTAATGTTCCTACTACTTTGTAGTTGGGGTCGCTGCGTTTTCCTACAGTTCCAGATTCTTCGCTGACAGTGCTTTTAATTGGAGCAATAGGTAGAGAAGTTTCCTTCTTCTTTTTTTTATTGGGAGTTGATGTCTTAGACTTAGTTTCCTCTTTAAGCTGAGAAGTTTTTTGAGGAGCTTCTTTTACGGGTATTGGCTCGGTAGGTGTAGCTACTGTACTCGACTGAGATACGGTTTCCTGAGTAATTTCAGGTTCTTTACTCTCAAATTCCTCGGCAATGAACCCGTATTTGTTGGGCTTTGAATTAGTACTCATTTAGAATCTCCTTCCCTACTGCGACGTAATCACTCCAAGCTTCTTTAGCTCGTTTATCTTTTACTTCATACACGGGAATCCCCTGTAGGGCTGCTCGCTTGAAGGCGATCGCATTTCTAATTCCTTTAGAAAAAAGAGATAGTCCAGCTTCGGTTAGCATCTCCCTAACCTCGTCGGCATCTTTAGTCGTTGGTGGAGGAACAATAGTGAGTAATATTCGGTACTTATCAGTTCCTATTTCTTTGAGAGCTTTAATTGTCAAAGATAGTGCTTTAATTGATAGACTGTCGGGAGTACAGGGGACTATAAGAAGATCTGAGCCTTCAGCTAATGCTTCTAGTTCATTTCTGTCTGGTCTAGCTGCCGTATCGATAATTACGTTGTCGTACTTCCGATAATATTTGGGGGCTGCTTTCTCATCTACGACTTTAAAAGGTAGTTTATTTCCTTCTGACCAAGACAAACAACTACGATTATCATCTCCATCAACCAGTAAAACACTACCTCTTTGCTCTTGAATGTAGGTGGCTAAATGGATGGCAGAAGTACTTTTACCGACCCCGCCCTTAAAGGAAGTCATGGTGATAATCATTTGAAATCACTGTAAAATAAAGTGTTTAAACGTATAACTAACTATTCATCTAAACGTTTAAACGTTTAGTCGAGCATATTATAAGAGCATATTTTTTTTACCGCAACACAGATTAACGATTAAACGTTAATTTGTTTAGTCAATTAAACGATTAAACGTTGCTGTTGAGTCGGTTTATCGTCTAAATGTGTAGTCGTTTAAACAGTTAAACAGCTATACATTTAGCTATTTAACTGTTTAGTTGTTTATATGTCTAATCTAAAGAAGTCATAAGCGCGTATTTGTGACAAGGTTGATTAAACGTTTAATCGCTCGTATAACGAAACAACTTAACGCTTAATCGTTTAGCCGTTTGATTGTTTAGCCGTTTGATTGTTTAGTCGTTTAAACGTTTAGACGGTTATTTAGATTAGAATCATAGAGATTGCCCCTGCTGGTACAGGGATAGAATCTTTGCTAGTCAGCAAAAGTTACACCGCTTATCATGCACCTGAGTCTAGATGGAAAAAGGAAACATTTCAGGCAATGAACAATCGCAATCTACATCAATGGGCAGCCGAGTTGAAATCTAAAGAAAAAGTGCGCCAGCGAGAAGAAAAGAAGAAAAAGTTCAAGATTGCTAATGAGTTAGGTGAAGAAGTTGTAAGCCTGTCGCGCTTTGTGAACTCCCACAACATCATGCGTTTACCGTTATTCAGTACAAAATACGTTCGCAATGGTAGGCGTACCAAGCCGATAATATTTAACTCACAAGATGGTAGTGTGGCGTTTGAGGTTAATGGAGCTAATGGTATTCCCGACCAAGCCGACGGGAATATTATTCGGTATGCTATATCAAAAGCACGGAAGATAAGGCGGAGAATTGGAGTTACTCCTCAGCGAGTTGATGTTACCCGATATGAACTTTTGAAGGCATTAGGTAGGGCTACATCGGGGAAGAATTATCGCAAGCTGGAGGAGAGCTTGAAGTGTTTGGCAGGAATGCAGATTACAGGAAATGTTTTTGCCAAGGATTCAATTTATACTGGAACATTAGTAAGTTTTCAGTATACGAAAACTCCAGACAGCAAAGTTGATAAAATCCGCATTATCTTTAACCCTAAACTTCACGAACATCTCGAACAGGAAAAAGCAGTTATAACCATCCCCAACGAAATTCTGATGGAAACCAATGCACTACGAATCAGACTGATGGAGTTAGTGCAAGCAGGTATGGGCTATAAGGATAAGTGGATGATGAAACTGAGTTATCTCAAGAAGTTATGCGTGTACGATCGCGAGTTAAAGTACTTCAAACGAGATATTACTAGATTGGAGCTTCCTTATGTCCTGACTTTTATTAAGGGGGACAATAGGCAGCAGGTGGTTGTATTCACTAAGAAATAAAATCGTTCTATCGAGAGTAGTGACACCATTGTTGAGTTAGTTTGAACCTTTTTCGAGTTTGGGTATCGGGCTTAAAATACGCCACTACAGAAAGAATGGTTGTTTCGTTACTAATCTGAATGCTTTTCTGGCTGACACACAGACTCCTACCGAGAGTAGTCGCACCCCGCATCGAGACTAGCGACACTTTGGGCAAGTAATTATCGAGAGTAGTCGCACTTCTATGTCGAGACTAGGGACACTTCAAAATCGCTAACATCGAGACTAGTCACACCTTTTATCGAGATTAGGGACACCCAACATCGAGACTAGTCGCACCCAAATGAAAATCAAACGCAGTTAAATGTAAGAATTTTAAGTGTTTACAGCGATCGCTATTTTCTAAAAAGTCTTAAAAAGAATTAAAAATAAGTATTAGGTTCGTGCATTGAGATAAAAAAGACGTTCTATTTTGATATTGATGTCCTAACATTCTTCGTGCTTACGCACTGGAACTGCTGAGGCAGCCAAGCCAGCTTAAATTTGCTCCAAATAGGATCGATCTAGGGCAATATTGCAGCTAACAAGCGCAGAAGAGAGTAACGAACCCCAGGAAGCCGCTCAGATTAGTCATGGTAAAGACTTTTAGGGTATAGCCTACTTACCATGTAGGTTGAGATAAATCTCTTGATAGGGAGGCTCTGAGAGCTTATGAGTTTAGCCTCGATCGCTGCTCGAATTCCGCTTCCTGGCTATGGTGCGTTCGAGGAGGGTCGAGTCACCTTTTGATTTGAGCATGGCAAATGTAGGTTTATCTTTTAGAAGATGAGCCACTTCCAACATAGCTCCCAATACCGCACCTTTATCGAGAAATGAAATCTCGGCTATTTCTGCCAATCCACCAATCTCGATTAATCTTCGAGTGCGCTGTTTGCGCTCTTGTGCCTTCAGGCGTGCTTTTTCTCTGACGAGCTTGTCGCTGAGTTTTCTTTTCTTGATTTCTAGAGCTTCGAGTTTGTCACGAATACGTTCGGTTTCAACGGTCATCTTTTTAAAATTCCCAAACAGTGTTTTTTAAAATCTCAGTGGTGTTATGGTGTACTTGCTTAAACGGTTAACCAAATAAGCGATCGAGCGGTTTAACGGTTAAGCGAATAGATATTTAGGCGTTTAAACGTTTAGTTAATTAAACGCCCTACCACTAGTGGTTCTCAAACTAAGCTTTAGCGTGGGTTTGAGCGCGATTCCCCGTTTTGCTAATTACCCTGCGGGAATTGAGCAAAACCGAATCGCTTTGGAGTTATCTTCAAGAACTCAAAATTGAATTATGTAAACTGGAATTTTCCCCTGTGGCAATCTCCCATTTCCGAGTTAAAGGTGGCTCAAGAGCCAAAGGAGCAAGCGGAAAAGAGAACTTCCGTTATCTGTGTCGTGAAGGAAAGTATCAAGAAAGAAATGACTTGGTGTGGGTGAATCACCAGAATTATCCAGCCTGGGCAAAAGATAATCCTCAAAAGTTTTGGCAAGCTGCGGATATCTACGAGAGAGCCAACGCTCGAATCTACACTGAGGTTGAGATTGCTTTGCCCCGCGAACTTTCCCCAAGCCAACAACTAAAGCTAGTTGATAATTTTGTCAGACAAGAACTTGGCGATCGCCATCCTTATACCTGGGCTTATCACTGTCCGCGAACTTTAGACGGGCAAGCCTTTAATCCTCACATTCACCTCATGATGAGCGAGCGATCGCTTGTTGATGGTATAGCCAGGAGCGAAGAAGTATTTTTTAAGCGAGCTAATTCTAAGTGTCCTGAAAAGGGAGGAGCAGCCAAAGATCGAGACTGGCATAGGAAGGAAAAAGTAAACGAACTCAGAGCCAGTTGGGAAAAAGCAGTTAACCTCAGCCTCAAGCAAGCGGGAATCGATCTAGTCATCAGTATGAAATCCCTGAAAGAGCAGGGTATTGCAAGAACTCCCGAACCAAAATTAGGTGTGGTGCAGTCAGCAATAATTAGACGAGGTGAGTCAACAGAAAAATCTCGTTTAATTCAATCTTTGCGGACAGTTCGTAATATCGAGGCTTCTCTGGGTGGAGTACAAAAAGAGATTACGGAAACTATTCAAGATTTAGCTCGTGAAGTAGTGGAGAAAGGAAATCGCTCTGTAGCTATTCCCGCCAATGAAATCAAAATTGCCGTCAGAGATAAGAAGATGGATATTTACGCCAAGCTACGGGAAGTAGAACAGAAGAGATTTTCATTGGGATTAATGCGGACTTTAGGGGGTGAGGTTTACCAAGCTACCGATAGTCCCGAACTTCAGCAGAAGCGAGACAATACAGAAAAACGTTACGGCAAGCTCTTGGGCGAATTGTCTGCTACCAAGAAGTATGAGAAACAGTTAGCTGTGCTTGGCTCTGAAAAGATAGAAATTATTCAGGGTAAGCCAGTATTTGAGATACATTCCTTGAGCGATCGCCAGGGCTTTTTACAGAAAGTGACTGAAGCCAAAACTAGAATTTTGGCAAAGGATAAGTCTACTTACCATCTGGGACTGCATCTCGAACCACCACAACCGCCATAACAGTTACTAGTAATGGCTTATATCTAGAATTTATCTGTTGGTAGTGGTGTTATATCAATTTAAAAATACAGTTCATCTGGCAATCGTCTCTGCTGTTAGTGCAGTGACAATCGCTATTCTCTGGCACTTTGGCATTGATGAGGTTTCCCTGTCTCTATCGTCTGGCAGCAGAATTACAGGGGTGGGATGTTTAATTTTTGGGGGTTTGCATTGTCTGTCATCTCCTACCGAAAGCAAAGTATCTAAGGGAACTAAGTTACTTACCCCCAAGCAGTTTAAAAGTAAATTAAGGGATGCTGATGGTATTGGCATTCCCTATTTGGACGGTCGCAATCGACCTGGACTACTCAAGATTCATAAAAATTTAGAGCGATCGCATTTCCTAATCTGTGGAGATACTGGGACGGGGAAGAGTGCCATCCAGCATACTCTGATCCAGCAGATAAGAGATCGTCGTCACGACGGGGCAGTTATTTATGACCCATCCCTGGAGTTTTGGGAGCATCACGCTAGCCCAAACGATCTATTACTTCACCCATATTCGGTGAATTGTCCTTTTTGGGACATTACGAAAGAAATACGATCTAGACTAGATGCAGTGGCGATCGCTTCTAGTTTTATCCCCAGCAAACCCAACGGACAGGATTCGTTTTTTGTTGATTCTCCCCGTAAGATTTTAGTGATGCTGTTGATGGAATTGAAGCGTCAAGGGTTGGGCATTCCCGAATTGGTGAAGTGGTTGGGGGATTCTGAATTAATTCTCGACATGGCGGAGAATTCTGATGCGGAGAAATTAATCGACCGCGACGCTCACAGTCAGACGGCAGGCGTATTAGGGAGTTTGAGCCTGATAGCCGATGCTCTAAAGATACTGCCTCATGATGATGGTAAGAGGGCTAAATTCAGCTTCACCGACTGGGCGAATTCAGACCGCCAGCAATGGCTATTTATTGGTACGAGAGGGGTTGGTGAAAGGGAAGGTCTACGTCCAATTATTACGGCATGGTTGGACATTGCTTTTAGTCGCTTGATGGCAGTAAAAAATAGTCATCCTACATGGTGTTTTACCGATGAATTACCAACCTTGAGAAAGCTAGAGTCATTTAAAACGGCTTTACATGAGGGACGAAAGTATAATCTGAGGATAGTGGCTGGATTTCAAGGAAAAAGCCAGATTGAATCGCTTTATGGCAGAGATGCGGAATCATTGATGTCTGCCCCCAGTACGCGAGTGTTTTTGAAGTCGAATGAGTTTTCCTCAGCAGTTTGGACGGCACAGAACATTGGAATGCCAGAGTTAAAAAGAGATGTTTCTTCTTATAGCTCAACGGTATTGGGTTCGACGGGCAGAGATTCAGTGTCAGTGAGAACGGAAACAAAGTCAGAGTATTTGGTGTTGCCCAATGAAATTCAAAATCTTGATAAGCTGACGGGTTATCTACGGTATGACAAGTATGCTGTCTTTGTTCGTTTTCCTTATCCAGAATTAGAACAAAGGAATAATTTTGTGGGGGTTGATTTGAGTTTATAGTAAACCCTGAATTGAAAAACCATTGGGGAAATCAGAGCTATTTTGCTATGTATTGAGAATGGCGAGAACATACGCAATGCGATCACTCGCCAGACAAATTAAGGAGAAATTCTAAAAGACTCTACACCACCACATTTAATCAAGATTTCAAAATTCCCATCTTTTTTTAAAATACGAATTGTCGTATCCCACTCATTTATTCTCCATGCTGCCACATCTTTATTTAGAGTTATTGCCATACGGCTAAAGTCAGCATCACCTCCCATTGTTAAATCAGATAAAGAAAATGTAACTGTTTGAAACAGATTCTTGTATTCTACGCGCCATTTATCGCGATTAGGAGAGCATTGACAGCTTAATGCATCACTGTCCCATATAGACTGTTGAGTTACTACCTCTGTGTTTAAATCCACATCATCCGTTGAATTTTGCTCAATCAACAATTCATGCTCTGCGATCTTTGGATACTCATCTAGCTGTTTAGAGCCTATACCTGTTTTACGTCGTAAATTTTTTGCCTGGAGTTCTCGCTCCTTAACCTTCTTAAATTGTCTATTGTTACTTAGATATTGCACATACCTTTCCACACTTGCAATCAAACGCTCCTTCGCAAACTTTACTTCTTCGGAAGTCAACCCAGAATCCTGTTGAAGGGATTCGTAGAAGCGAATAACATTAACAATCTTTCCAGCACGTTCAATAGCAGCACCAACAGTTTTCAAAGATAATTCGGCATTCCTAAGGGATGACAAAGGCTTTTGGGCAATAAAACGCTGATATAAAAATTCAGAGATGGGGGATTTATTGCTGAGAGATTCTCTAGAAAGTTCGACAGATCGCGCAAATATAACTACGGCTTCTTGTGAAAGCAACCTAGATACAGTATTTCGTCGTAAAAATTCTCCTAGTAATTGAGTGCTTTCAGTTTTTGAAAGCTTATAATCTCCATTTATAAGATTGAGCGCATCCTGCCAGTGTTTATCCTGAATGAGAGACCTTAACAATAAGATGGCAGTTTCTACGCTGATATTGCTCTCATCATTTTCCAATTCCAAACTTTTCTGCAATAACTTTTCTGTGCGCTGTCGGTCATCATATTTTTTTATAATAGCTAGAGCTATTAAATATTTGTCATTTCTAATTGCGCTATCAAAAACTTTCCTAGCACGATTAGGATCGGAATGGGTTTGTAAAATGAGAAGTGCTAAGTTATGGTTTTGTTCCTCAACAGCAGCATCACAAACTGCAATCGCAATCTCTTTTTCCAAGCTGTTTAAAGACGTTTCAAATTCAGGATAGTTTCTCCACTCTTCGAGAACTTTAGAAAATTCATTGAGTTTCCTAAGCCAGAGTAATTTCTCAGGTAATGGGTGGTATTCTGCCTTAGCTTCATAATATTCTCTCGATTCGAGATTGCCACTCTTCTCAAAGTAGCTGAAAGCCAGATCGAAGCGATTAGCTCGGTGGGCAATCTGCCCCAAGATATTTTCATCAAAACTTATCCCTTTGGCGTAGCACGTTTCCAATATGGTAGCAACACTTCTCCAATTACATTCTCTACTCTGTAACATTCTTTGTGACCTTTCTGAGATTTCTCGCAGCACTGAATGCCAGGTCAAATCATCAAAAAAATAACTCATGTCGCCTATGCCAGAGAACATCTCTAATAATTCGGAAATTAGCGCATTAGGAACTACATTAATCTGAGACATGAAATCGGCAGCACGAGATCTAATTCGGCTGGACAGCGATGAATATTGAGTTGTGAGTTGCGTAATGGAATTAAAATTTTTTCCTCGCCAGTAAGAATCAAATGCCTCTTCATATAAACCTGATTTTTGATAAAAATCACCTGCTTTCTGGTAATCTTTATCAAGAATTAGAGCCTCTGCAAAACATTTGGTGGATTTAATTGGTTCTTTCAGAATGTCATATGATAGTGCTGCTTGTCTCAGAAGGTAAGAATCACGACGATTGCGACCTTGAGTTTCATATTCCTCAGCCTGAACACGATTATCAACTGGTTCTCCAGTCCATGCCTCATCCCCTCCAAGCAAAAGATATGCGACTTTATCCTGCCAAATATTAAAGTCCTTGAGGGAGTTGGCAATTTTGTTCAGTACTGTTGGGTCGGTTGCGAACTTCCAGAAACGATCGATAGCTTCTTTAGAATCAACAATTATTAGCTGGTTTTTAGCTCGGCTTGCAGCAACATAAAGACTATTTAAGAAGTACTTATACTGAAGGCATTTTTCAGTCTCATCACGGATGTCAAATTCGCCATTTAGAAGTTGTTCAAATCCATCAGGAGCTGATTCTCCAAAACGATATAAAATTACCCTAGAAAACTCAAGTCCTTTAGATCGGACAGGACTCAAGATATTCGGATATGTATTTTCCTCATAGCCTTCAATTTTTTGAAGAATTAGATCCTCCTTAGCAAATTCAGTCTCACCTCCAAGATTGCAGTTTATAATTTTAACAATCTCAGGATTTTTACAAATCTGCTCCTGCGTTTTTATATCGCTAACATCAAACCAGCTAACCTGTATGTCATCTTCAATCAACCATCCTTTTTGAGGATGAATATTTTTTCCACCAATCAAGCATAACCGAAGCAATTGAATTAAATTACAAAAGTGAACAATTCCTCGGTTGGAACGATAGTTGAATTTCAGCTCTTTATAAGTAATGTCTAAATTTGAGCGTTGACCTGGATCTAAAACAGAACAAAATCGCTCATGAAAATCCGCTTGAATATTCTCCCATCTGAATCCTGTAGGATTAAGCGTCTGCAATGGATCTGCCGCAAAAACAAAAGGAACTCTTTTTAGCTCTTGAGGATTGAGTTTTCGCTTGGAAAATACAGAAAGTTGAAAAATAAACTCAAGCTCTGTAGATGTGAAGTCCTGAGCTTCATCACATATGATTGCTCCATATCCTAACTGATTGACAATGCCTAAATCTAGAACGATTGCTACTAGATCCTGCTCATCCCAATAGCCTTCTTCTTCATTCAGAGGTTTATACCAACTTAGCCATACGCGCTCATACACAAATTTATATGTTTCATAAGTAACGGAGCGTGTTTTCTTGGGTAAGGCTTGAAATTCTTGTGGGGACAAATCATCATCTTTTCCAGCTCGAATTCCCTTGATATATGAACGGATAATGTGCCATGCTAATCCCGAATCTATTTTTCTCGCTTCCGAACGCTTTCCAAAACCCCCTGGCATTTCCCATAATCTCTGAAATTCTCCATAACCAACAAATAAATTTTTGTCTGGGAAATCAGCTCTCACATCCTCAGGAAGCAGACTAAGGAGAAAGTCCTTAAAAACCACAAACGAGCTACTCAATACTTTGTTGATATCAGTATCAGAAATTTCACCTTCTATTAACCGAATGGCATGGCTTCTCAATAGTCTTCTTGCTGTTTCCCGTGCTGACCGCAAGAGATCTTCACTATAAGTTATGTATAGAGGATATAAGTCATCAGAATTCTTCAAAGAAAAGTCAACAAAATCTGCCATGAGGTACTGCAATATTGTTGATTTTCCACTTCCAGCTCGACCATTGATGAAAAGAGGATAGTTCTTTGCCTCAAAACTAGCAGATCTAGTGGATTCTAAAAGTTCTCCTTCCTCAGGGGATAGTGCCAAATTAGCAACCGTATCTTTTTGAATATCTAACCAGGCATCACAATCAAGAATCATAAAGAAAGGATAAGAACGACTGGCAAATCGGAGAAGATCTTGCTGACTCTCTTCCGCCTCCAAACCTAATTTTGAAAATGCATCTTTAAATTCTTGAATTTTTCTATTTCTATCTTTCTGATTGCCTCTTAGCGGACAAACCAGGAATAACTGGTTATAGTTCGGTAAAAATACATATAGTATTCCGACTCTTCCATCAGAATTAAATGAATACTTAACATCAGTAATTGATGATGATTTCTCAAGACTAGAAATATCTAATTGATTTAAAAAACCTTGATATACTCCCAAGAAATCTCGCGATCGAGGGGATATCATTTCCTCAACCCACTGTCTTGATTCCAAAACTAGCAAATCATTTTTATTGACTCCAGTATTAGTAAAAACGGAGTATAACCATTTGCGTTCTGAGTCTGACGGAGATGGAATAGTTTCTTCCAAGTCCTTGCAATCTTCTATTTTTTGACAGTATATTTGATGAATTTCATCTTCCGTTAAATTCAAGAATCTGCGTTGAGTTTTTTCGGAATCGCTTTCATGATTGTGACACAGCCAATCATAAGCACTATCACTACGAGAAAAAATTCTTAGTAGCAAAATTAAGGAATCTTCCTTTGATTGAGCATGGTAAGCTAATAGCCTAAAATTCCTCCCCATACTTTTTTTGATTAATCGTGTTGGGCGAAATGGTTTAAAGCCAACTAAATTTTGAGTTTCAATAATTTGAGTTTCAATATTTTCTAATTGAGAGCCAAGATTGTGAATTGATGCATCTTTTGAGCATTCTTTAGTTCTGTAGATATAAAGTGTCATGATTTCATTTTGATTATTAGCGAATAAACTGAAAAATTTTTAACGCTTGGATTAATAATTTACTGAAGACATATTTGTTATCGAAAGAAGCTCTTTGCTATAAAAATATTTAGCTTTGCTGCGTTCACCATATAGCTGCATAACTATTTGACAGACAAAGAGTTTCTGTTTAACAACCCGATTAAGAATTGTTCTGACTATCATACGGGAATGGAGAAACCTGCCCTACAACACTTGTTAATTCTGCAAATGTGCGCTCGCCCAACAACTATCTCTCAAACTCAATAACATCGTTGTCATCGTCATCTTCTACAGGCTTTAGATTTTGCATTCCAAAAGCTTCCTCTCCCCACTGAAGACCCTGAGTGGGCTTTTGCTTTTTAACTGCTTCGTACCCTGCTTTCATTCGATTCGCTGAATCTACAACCTGCTGACTAAATCTGCCTGACTGTTTGAACAAAGCCTCCATAATCAAGGCATCAGCATTGTCTATAATCTCGGAAACGGCATTATCAACAACACCTTGAACGAACTGCTGTGCTGCCTGACCGACGACCTGATTGAAACCCTGCTGCATTGCTAAATCTTCTTCTGGTGTGGGCTGTGTTGGTTGAGGAGAGCGAGCATCTTGATGGGGTGTTTTAAATCCAGAATCAGTATTGCCTGAAGAGCCTTGGGGATTGCCAGTATAAGGAGTAATTGAACCGCCATCCTGCTGATTAGTCTTAGCATGAGTCACCTCAGCTTCAATCTCTTTCAGGCTCATACCGTCGTCAAACTTCTCCCGCCAGAAGTCCAGGTATTCTATATCTGATGGAGTGTATATCTTCTTATGCTCTAAGCCAGCAGCATTGATAAACTTATTTAGGGAGGCTTTTTTGACGTGGTATCGTCCTTCTAGTCCTTCTGTTCCTTCTTTTGGTAGTCCGTTTTCGGGAATGCTCTTCTGGGAATAATTAGTCATGATATTTAATTGGTTGTAAAGAATGTAGATAAGGGAACTAAGCACCAGGAGGTGAATTAGATTCACATCCCGATGTAGATAATTTGCAGTCGCACTTAATAAACAAATCACTCGGCTTTTTTGATGCGCTTCATTTGCTTAATTTGGTTTTCGGTATAACCGCTTTTTAGTAAGGCTCTGTACTTGCAAAATCTCTGAAATTCACTATCGGAATAGGAACGTTTTTTGGTGGGAAGATTGGCTAATGCCAAGGTTCGGTTGACGGTGGCATAGCTGATGGAGAAGGTTCTCATTAATTGGTTTTTGGTGTACATAGGATTATTGGGATTATTTACGGCGATGGGAATCGTTGTTGAGGATGTCTTCGACCATAATTTCGACGATGGTTGTGACAAATTCCCAGATACTTTCAGCAAAGGGAAACTTAGCAAAACGTTTCATGAAACTGGCTTTTGCATCAGACGAACGAAGTTTTTGTAGGAGGTCAAAGGAAAACTGCTGGGGTGAAAAGCTGTTTTTTTGTCTGGTCAGTCTCGAACGAGATTTTTTCTTGGTGTAGCTGGCGCGGATAAATGCTTTGCCAGTGGATTTAGGCTTGAGCTTTTCTACCTCCTCGCTGGATATGTGGCATTTGTAAATACCGCCCCAGTTGGCAATGGTTCGGGCGAAGAACTCTACCCCAAAGGATTTGTCGGCTATTCTCAGCTTGAATAGGTCAGAGGTAACTAAATAGGGGCGTAATGCTTTATGACGGCTGATGGAACGCCCCTGGCTAGTTAGGGATAGAGAGGATTCTTGGACGTATCGTTCTCCTACCTGTTGGGTAATCCATTTGGCACTGTCGCTAGAAGCAGGGGTAAAGTACACCTGAAAGCCACAGTTACCTAGAATGGCATTGGCTTTTTCCTTGCCATAAATTTGGAACATTGCCGAGACATCTTGCAGCACAATGGATGCGCGAAATCCTTTAGAAGTCAAAAATTGCAAGGCTACATCAAGCTTAGGTAGGGGTTTCCAGACAGGAAGCTCATCTGCACTAAAGAAGATAATTTTGTCACTTCTGTCTTCTTGGCTGCCGATATAGCCCACCAAAGCTTCAAACATAAATCTGACTATGGGGCTAGTACTGTTCATGGTTTGGAGAGAGGCACTAAAGACAGTTACAACGTCTTCCTCCCCAACTATGTCCTCGTAGGATATCCACTGACTGGGTGGGGTATTACGTTGGAGTTCGGCACAGGCTCTTAGTTGAGAGACAGAAGTATTTAACTGAGTCAGGATGCCAAATTTGGTATTAGCTCCTCCCTCATCTCCCAGTAGTTTGTCTGCTATTTCCTTACTAGTAGGACATTGGGATAAGTATTCAATTAGATCGCCGATGGGTAAAGAACTGATATCAACAAAGTCGTGGATGCCCCAGGTATTATCTTTGAGGTAGATTAGACATTGAATTATGGCGATCGCAATCTCCTGAGCGGACAACGCCCAGAAGGGTTCTCCTTTATCGGGTACAGGGACTATGATTGCCACCAGAGCTTTAATCAGTAAGGGATTGCCATCAACCATTCTGCCAAAGTCAATCGCACCACTACGAGCATCTTCTAATTTGATGATGTTGAGCTTAATTCCGCATTTCTCGCATAGAGGTTGAACCCAAGACAATAAGTCGCCTTTAGCATCGAGCAGAATCAAATTCTTGATATGGTCTGTTTGGACTTTGATTAGTGACTGAAGAAATTGGTTGTACATTAGGCTTTTTCCCGACCTAGTTATGCCCAGCCAAAGCATATGGGAACGGAGTTGTGTGAGGTCGAGCTTTTTGCCGATTAAAGAAACTACATTACGGTTATCTTTTGGTGGTTCATCCCCCAGATGCGGTTGACGATATTTAGCTTGTTTTTTTTCCTGGCTGCGCTGTTTTCGGGTTTTTCTACGCTGTTCTAATTTGTGAAATTTTGGTTTGCCAAATCTTTTGAACATTTTAATGATTAACGATGGTGAATTAGGGCGATTTCTCACCCTAATGTGGAGCTACTAAGAATCTTTACTAAAGTCACCGAGATCGGTGTTGCTACCGTTAAGAGAGCGATTGATACTCTCAATTTCTGCCTTAAAATCATCAATTTCTGATTCGGCAAGGCTTTGTTCTTCATTGAGATTCAAAACCAAACGCTTGAACTGAATGCTCTCATCGCTGTAAGAGCCTTTCTGTCTGATTTTCAGTAGATTCTCGCGGATGAAGGAAATGAGTGATTTACGGTTTTCGATTTTGGTAGCTAGTAAGTCTTTTTTGAGTTTGAGTACCTTGAGCTTGGTGGAGGGTAGAGGGATGCGCTCTGCTCGACGAATCTTGAGATTTTCCGCTTCTTCCTCAGCTTCAATCCGTTCTTTTTCTGCTTTAAATGTTTCTAGAAAAGAATCGGATATTTCCTGAGAGTCTCTGGCTGCGGTCATTTCCCGATAAGCCTGTTCGGTGATGGATGTACCTCTGTAGGCTTCTCGACCTGTCAGTTCGTCTAGAAAACGATTAATTCCGTCAATCTTTGCCCTTAGTCGGGGAATATCCATACTTTCAAGGATTTCTTGGTACTTTTGGCAGAGTTGTTCGCTGGCTGCATCTTTACCAACCATTACAAACCGCAGGTAGCCGATAGTTAGGGGCATGGCAAAGACTAAGGCACTTAAGGCAATGGAGATAGCCGTTTCGCCACTGTTGAGGACGTTAACCATCACTACTTCAGAGATGAGTATGCCAATACCAGACATGATTGCTACCTTAACTGTCTTGTTCAGCCGATAGTCTGCATGAACTTTATTAACAATTTTGATGCACCCCTCAAGTTGAGCCACGGAGAGAGGACTGGTAACTTCTGGAGGGTCTAGTTCTGAACGTCCTCCTGCTGCTTCTACTTTTTCATCGTCCAAATCTTTAATCTTTAAACGATAATCTTGGGCAAAGTGAATGATGGTGAGAATTTTGCTGATGCAGTACTCGATTAGAAATACCAAAACAAAGGCGATTCCCACTGTCAGAAGTAAGTTGTCTTGACCCTCTTTTGTCGCTTGGCTTTGGACAATTTTGGTATTAAAGAATGCACCTACCATCGTTGCGACGATGAGAATTATTTCACTGAGAGCATTTATCTTGGCATAGTAGGCAGGAATACCTTCAATACAAGCATCTGCTCGTCCTTTTTCCTTAGCAACGCTCATCACCTGGGGCTTAAGTTCTATGAGGTCAAACTGGGCTTGGGAAGCGATATTACTGGCATCGATATCGGGCAAGGAGACTATGGTTTTGGTTCTTTTGTTTCTTCTACTCATGGTTTTGGGTGGTAGTGGAATTAGTAGTAGTGTTTTCAGGAGTTTCAATTACGTGGCGATCGCGAATTTTGTCGATTTCATCAAACACGGCGGTAGCTCTGGAGGTGAAGAAGAAATCGTATTGGGAGAGAGTAACGTTTAACTTTGAACCCTTGTTAGTCGAACCGACGATAAAGGTTTGACCCTGTTTTTGGGCTACGCTCTCCTGTAGCAGTTGAAGATCTGGGTGGCAGTTCACCTGTTCTCGTTCATTGCTTTGAATGAGAAGAATCACAATGGGGATGAAATCGTCGTCAGAACGAGCGATCGCCCGATTGATATTGGTAATGACAGGACAGATAAAGGTATTAGCTGTCTCGGCTACTTGGAGAATGCGATCGCACTCTCGCTTGGCATCGATCAAGTCTGGTGCTGCGGAAGGGCTAACATAATCGGAAGTGGTGTTGCCGTTGATGGTAAAAAGGCTGTAGGTATCATAGGACTTAGTTTTTCCCAGTACGTCCTGACAGACGGTTTTGGTCAGCAGACTATGAGCTTCATCATTTAGTGCGCTGGGACTGTTATCAATCCCGACAATAAAGATGGATGGTTGTAGTTGAATAGATTCTGCACAACCAGCAGCAAGCGTAGTTAACAATACTCCCGCAAGAGTACGTCGCAATGGAATATTCATAATTTGTGTATTGGTAATTAAAACTTTTTAAGTGGGCATTATTCATGCCCGTAGGTATCGTCTTCGCTTTCTTCTTCGGCTTCCTGTTCGTCAATATCCCTGAAGCCATAGAATTCGGTATACAATCGAGCGATCGTCTCTTTATTCCGTTGGAGGGTGACAAACCTTCTTTGATAGCCAAACAAACGGACTAAAATCTGGGGCAGAACATAAATTGATAAGAATCCCAAGGGAATCATTAGAACTATTCCAGCTACATCAAAGCTGAAAATTGCCGATAGTCCCGTTGCCCAGCAAACGGCATGGATTGTTGCGGGAATTCTGATCGCCAGGGTGACGTGGAAGGAAGCAAGAAACAGCAGCCCGTTAAGGAATTGGAAAATTCTTCTCACTTCTGCTTCGTGAAGAAACCGCCCAAGGGAGTAGTTAAGGTCTTCGACGGTATCTTCAAAGAAATAGTATTCGTTGAGAAAGTCATTGAACATCAACTGTAGGATTTGGGAGTGCAGTAAGATATAAAACGCCGTGCAAACCCCCGTCCCAAAGGTGAACTCAAAGTTCGGGTAATCGATTACGGAAAGATCTGAGCGGAACAGAAATTCTATTAGGTCGATTAAGACTCTAGAGAATTCCCCTAAAATGTTACGGTCTATATACACTGGGAAGTCCAGATTAAATAGATTGCAAATGAAGTCAATCAAGAAAGCTAGTATGTAATCGCAAATAGACTTTTGTATGTCGATCCACTCTAATGCCTGTGGTGATACCACAATGGGGCTGTAAGAAAGAATCAGCTTAATTAACTCTGGGGTCATCCAGTACAAGGGATAGGTGCTAATAATCAGCACCAAGATAAAGACAAAGCCTGCCATGAGAGATATAGGTGAGGTAATAAATGTATTTATCGCAGAGTAAAAAATATGTCTGCGTTGAATTTTGCCAGCCTGGACTTATGGGTAACGAATAGTCGCTACTCATAAGTTCGATAACATCACTCTCAAATCAGATGTTGAGGTTAAATCTATCCAGATTGGCTCAGTTCAAGACCTTATCCCAATCGTTTACGACGAGGATTGTGACGATTTCTCTCAGAATCTTTGACTTTTTTGGCTTTTTTGAAGTTAATCAAGCGAGAAGATACAATTTTGGGAGTTTTTAGAACAAGCTTGGGTAAAGGCTTTTTCTTGGAGTTAGGCGAAGAAGTAACCTGACGACAAACTCTTTTTAAACCACGAAGGTCTTGAAAGAAGTCAGCTTTCTCCCTCAAAGTCCTGTGGGTATTACAAGCAAAGCTGTAGATTTCGACTCGCTTTCCAGCTTCTCTCAGTTTGACCGTTGGACGGCAAAAAGCGTTACCATCGCCAGAGAGAATCACCACTGTATCAAAAGAATCAATCTCTTCTGGCGAACCAAGTTCAAACAACTTATATAAGATGTCTGCATCAAGATTTCTCAGCTTGAGATCGTTAGGCATTACTTTATAACCCTTATGTTCCAACGCTTCGTGGAAACGATCGTTGTCCCGACGATCTGCTTTGGCAGAATAGTAGAGCAATCCCACTACTTGGGAAGATTCTCGTGAGAGTTGCTTTTTCAATGCACTGTAATCAATCCATAAGCCTAATTTAATTGCTGTAATTTGGATATTTTCTGCATCAATCAAGACCATAACTCTTCCACGAGGATAGCTAGAGTCCGATTGTTGCTCTACTTCTGTCTTTACATTTCGTGTCGATTCTCCTTCAAGCTTTCTTATTATCCGCTTAATCGTATCTGGTGTTATTTGGAAATAAAGACCAAGCAGAAGTAGGAGTATAATCAGCAGAATTAAAATCTCAGGACGAAGCAATATTAAGATATAAACCAATATTGCCAAGAGAATACAGAGTAGTAATTTTACGTCTAGATTGTTTTGTTTCATTGGAATCTAAAAAGTTCAGAAAGTGAACGTTAATTTGAGTTCCACCCAGCCCAATAGAGCAGTGTTGGCTTCTCTCTGCCTCTCTATAGAAATAAATAAAGAGGTTATTTTTTCAAGGTGATAGCAGTACTTTAAATCGACAAACATCTCTGCTTTAGAAAATATATTTTGTCAACAAATCACTGATTTTCTGAACAATAACATGAGCAAAACAATTAAATTACTAATTAAAGCTAATTTGCTTTTAGCATTTAAAAACAACGTAAAATGCCACAACAAGCACATTAGATAACTTATAAAGCTTATTTACTAATTAATTAAAAGCAGCTAAAAGCAAAAATACATAAATATAAGTAACCGAATATAAAAGTAACTAATTAAATCTAACTCTCTCTATCAACAACAACAATTACTGTTAACATCTTATATAACAAGCAAGGTGAGATAAGCTAAATATATTAAAAATGAATTCACTAAAAACAACATTTCTTCAACAAATAGCAAGAGAAGCAAAAATACCTGAATTTACCGCTCAACTGCAATATTGGGCATTCATGTATCGATTTGACCAAGATTTTGAAGAATATCCTATGACCCACAAATCAATTGATGAGACTATTGCAAACTTAGTCGAGCAAGAAATTAAAGGTAAATGCCAAACGACAATTGACCCTACTATCAGTAAGGTGAATAAAAAAATCAGAAGTTCTTTTGCAAGAGAAATACAGAGTTCAGAAATTCCATTAGAACGTTTAAGAAGGAATAAGAATGATGGCAGACCTACAAGTGAAGAAGGTCAACCTTGGAAAGTACTTTATGACTGGTTGTGGGGTATCAAATACATTAGCTGGGTAGAAGATTACATTTGGAATGAATGGAAAGCACGAGCTACACAGAGCAGTGAGTGGATTAACTTCAGCGATGGTGCAAAAGGTTTTATAGTACCCCCTCCAAAAGAAAATCCAACATTACCCGCAAAAACTCCTTTAAGTATGCAGATCGATATTGATCGACCAGGAAGCTATCTAATTTTATTCAATCGAGGATTCAAAAAAATAAAAAAGGGTCAAAAAGAAGGTCAAAAACAGGTGATGGATAAATATTTAATTGCTCCTTCTTGGGGATTTGCCCCCAGCTCAAAACTAACAGAAGTAAAAATGCTCATACCTCAAGAAAATTCTAGTGCTGCGGACAATAATATGAAATTTAAGTTTATTAACGCTAGCACCAAAGAATATTCAGTCCATGAAGAATATATGGCAATTCTAGTAGATGCAGAATTGGATTTGAAATGGTTTGCCAAACCCGCCAACCCCATATTGCAGTGGGATGGTTCACACTTAGAAGAACTTTGGAATCATTTTAAAACATTAGAACCTGCTCAAATATTTCATCACGAGTTTGAAGTAAAAGAAGGCTAGAACACCTCTTACAGTTCCTAGAAGCAGAGAAACTGGGTTGTTCGCACCTTTCCCCTCAATGTTTTACTAGTCTAAACAAAATACGTCTACCAACTAGCTACTCATGAAATTCAATGAACCCATTGACATCATTAAATAGTTCTCAAAATGAAACGCAAAAACAACACCAATCCACATTATTTTCACCTTACCGTCAACTAAAAATAGCAGGGCAAACATATCGCTTGAGTATGATTCCTCTGAATCAAGGCAATAATTGGCGGTGGCAACTGCAAAACCTACTTCCAGAAAGATATGTTCCTGGAGGATTTAAACTCCGAATACTAACAGAAACAGGAGTAGTATTCGGAGAAGCGATAGCAGATTCTATATTAAAGCAGCTTATAGTTGACATCACCCCTGAACCAGATTGTGGAATAATCTGGGAAATCGAACCTGTTCCTGAAAACTATTGCTCAGAAATTTGGCGTTTTGAAGCTATAGCTCCCTTGAACAGACCAATATAGATTGTTTAAGCACTGAAAACCATTGTTGGCAATATCTCTGCATAGCCTTTAGCTCCAGAAGTTTTCAGTAATTAGAAAATATACAGTCTTTCCACAGCGAGATGAATTCATCCATCCATCTATAATTTACTTTTCTGCCATGCAAACACCAATTAAAAACTTCGTATCAGAGCAGCAAAAAACTATCAAAGGTAAAATTTGGATTGTATTGGTCGGAATTAATCAATACATTGATCCAGCACTAAGCGATTTAGAATTTTGTGCCAATGATTGTCAACATTTAGCTAAAGCTTTTGAGGTAGTAACTAAAAACTTTGAAGACCAAGAAATTATCGCTCTCCATGATTTAGATTCAACTTCACAACTCCTGCCCACCAGAAAAAACGTATTTGCTAGTATCACCAAGTTCGCTTCAGCTAAACCTGAAGATACAATCGTATTCTATTTTAGTGGTCATGGAAAAATTGACCCTAATGACGATTCTCCCGTTCTGTGTTTAGCCGATCGAGAATTAACCATTGATGAACTTTTAGTAGTACTTAACACCTCAGTAGCAAAACACAAATTAGTATTACTCGATGCGTGCCATAGCGGAGGCATGACTTTTAGTCCTTCTCATAAAATTATTAATAAGGTAGAACAACAAAAACAACAAGATAGCAACCTATATGCAATTGTTTCTTGTAAGGAAAAACAAAGGTCTTGGGAGATATCCAGTCTCAAACACGGTGTATTCACTTACTGTTTAATTAAAGGTCTTGAAGGAAGAGCAACAGATAATAAAGGATATATAACTGCTGATGGACTGTACTACTATATTCGCAAGCAAATTCAGAAATATTTAGAATACGCAAAAAAAGGTCAATTCATATCAAAAGAAAAAGGGGGAGTATTAAATGCACTGCCCGCTAAAAATATACCTACAAATCTACAGCAAGCAGAAATTCCTGACGAAGCTGTTCAAACTCCTAGACGAAATGTACAAGATGGAGACGAAATAATTATAGGGATCGCCAAACCAATCCCTCGCGAAGCTTTAGCGGTTGAAAGCTTAAGCAATTCTAAAAACATCATACGTTTTTTAAATTTGCTTAAAAAAGAATGTGGATTTGAGATAGATTGGTGTATTCCCGAATGGAAAAATAGGGGAACAATAGAAGAAAAAGTAACTTCTTTTCTAACCTCAGATTTATCGGAGACATCACTACTTTATTTAGCTGGAGAAGTTAAGCAAAACGATCGAAATGGCTTTGATATTCAGTTGCAAGAAAATTTTTCTCTTTCATTTGAAACACTAAGAATACATTTAGAAAAATCTACTATTGAGAAAACAGTCATTATTCTTAATTTATGGGGTAAAAGCAATTTTGAAGAGTTTGAAGCTGCTCTACCATGTTTCTATGGAAAATATTGTTTGCTAGTTAGTTATGCTCAAAACCATAGCTCAAATAACATTCTTACTGAACTGGTAAAAATATTAGAATCCGAAGCTATATCTGACAGTGAACTACAGCTAGTATCTTTAATTGAAAAATTAACAATATTGAATAGCAAGAAAGATATTGTTTTTAGAGACTTTATATTTAAACTCTCACCTGTTGATATTATTCTGCCTAAAATACTGAGGAAAGAGAATGTTAAGCCATTTGTACTCGAACATTGCCCGTACAAAGGATTAAGAGCTTTTACTCCAGATGACGCTCACTTTTTTCACGGAGTAGAGGACTTAAGCAACAAAATTATTACTAAATTACAATCTAATTCTTTTGTAACTGTAGTAGGAGCTTCTGGAAGTGGTAAGTCTTCCGTAGTACAGGCGGGGGTAATCCCAGAGCTTAAACTAGAAGGCTTATATCATTTTCAATCAAAACAATACCAATCTTGCAAAAGTTGGGTAATGCGTCCTGGAGATAATCCTTTAATAGCTTTAGCAAAAACTCTAGCACTCAACACATTAAATGAATTAGAAGATATTCTACTTCTAAAAACTGATTATTTAGTGGCATGGTTAAATAAGCAGCCTCAAGAGATATCAGTGTTGGTAATAGACCAGTTTGAGGAGTTATTTACCTTAGCAGAACCCCAAAAATGTCATAATTTTATTCAGTTTATTTTTGAGGCGATAGAAAAGACAGAAAACCGCTTCAAGGTAATTATTACTTTAAGAGCCGACTTTTTCAATGAGTACTTAAATCAAAGTGTTCTCGCTCCTGCCATAGGAAAAGATGAGGTAGTTGTTACAGTAAAATCGGATAATTTATCAGAAGAGCAATACCGAAATATTATTATCGAACCTGCCCAACAAGTAGGTGTGCAAGTGGAAGAAGGTTTTGTAGATGTTCTACTAGAACAGTTAAAACTAGAAAGTTTACAAGAAAGCCGTTTACCAATATTACAGTATGTTCTTCAAGAACTATGGTACAAGCGTCAAAATCCAGAAACAATTACTCTTGATGACTTTAAAAGTCATGTTAGCAATATAGGAAAGTTCATCAGCCAACAAGCTGACAATATTTATAATTCCTTGAGTAAACACGAACAGGAATGTACCAAGTTTATTTTTGTGTCTTTAGTTTATCTGGGCGTAAAAGATAAAAACAGTAAAAATACTCGTCGCCAACTACTAATATCAGACTTAAACAATAATATATATGAGGATGTTTTTGAATCAAGCTTACAAGCTTTTATCAATGCTAGATTACTTGTAATTGATAGTCAAAGAAAGAAAGAGAATACCCTAGAAATAGCTCACGAAATATTAATCCACAACTGGAAAACACTGCAACTTTGGACAGAGGAAAGTCGAGAAAAATATTGCTTAATTACAGAATTAAAGCAAAAAGCTAATGAATGGGAAAAAACAGACGACAGCATAAAAGACGACTTTCTTTTATCAGAAGGTAGCTTATCAAAGTACAACAATCTTTATATAAACTATGCTGATGAGCTTTCTCCACAAATTCACAATTTTTTCAGTCTATCTCTCGAAAAGCAGGAGCGTCTAGCTAAAGCAGAAGCAGTCCGCAGACAGGCAGAATCGAAACAAAAAACAAAGATTAATAAAGCCAATAGAAAAACCATTAAGACTTTAATTGGTAGTTTATGTATTGCTGTTGGGTTAACTGGGTTGGCTAGTTGGCAATTCAGAAAAGCATTTATTTATGAAATAAACAATACCAATGACTCTATTAAAAAAGATTTTCAAGATTCCCTTCAGTGGGGAAGTCTATATAATACTCTCAAGTTATTAAATAAAGTTCAAAATAAGTCGTTTTTTGTAGATACCAAAACCAAATTAAAGGTTTTGGGAAATACACAAAATATATTTTATGGAATCAGAGAGTTTAACCGCTTATATGTTGATGATTCGAGTACTGATAATTACGAATATGTAACGTTTAGTCCTGATGGGCAAACTATTGCTTCTGTTCAAGAAAACGGTGTTGAGATGAATAGTCTTAATAAGGATTATCCAATGAAAGGTGCAAAATTCAAAAAAACCATACAATTATGGAATCGTGATGGTACTTTGCGCCATAATCTTGAAGGTCACCCAGATACTATATGGCACATTCTTTTTAGTCCTGACGGAGAAATCCTAGCTTCTGCCAGTCAAGACAACACGATCAAGTTATGGAATACAAACGGAAAACTCGTCTCTACTCTTGATGGTCACAGCGATAGAGTTAATCATCTCGCTTTTAGTCCTGATGGAGAAATCTTAGCTTCTGCTAGTCAAGACAACACGATCAAGTTATGGAATACCAAAGGAGAACTCGTCTCTACTCTTAGCGATCACAGCGATAGCGTTAATCATCTCGCTTTTAGTCCTGATGGAGAAATCTTAGCTTCTGCTAGTCAAGACAACACGATCAAGTTATGGAATACCAAAGGAGAACTCGTCTCTACTCTTAGCGATCACAGCGATAGCGTTAATCATCTCGCTTTTAGTCCTGATGGAGAAATCTTAGCTTCTGCTAGTCAAGACAACACGATCAAGTTATGGAATACCAAAGGAGAACTCGTCTCTACTCTTGATGGTCACACCAAAAGCGTTATTCATCTCGCTTTTAGTCCCGACGGAGAAATTTTAGCTTCTTCTAGTCAAGACAACACCATCAAATTATGGAATACCAGAGGAGAAACAAGTCTCACTCTAAACCATGATTTTGGCGGGATATTTGTTAACGAGAACCATCTCAAAATGTATCATTTATCGTTTAGCCCCGATAGTGAGGTAATCACTTCTGGAAGTTCAAAAGGTTACATAAGTTTGTGGAAAAGCAAAGAAAGTTTAGTTCCAGCTCTAAACGATCATACAGATAAAATTATCGATGTCGAGTTTACTCCTGACAGTCAAATAATTGCTTCTGCTAGTAGAGACAACACTATTAAGTTATGGAATACAAACGGAGAACTTACTACCACTATTTCCAAGCATACAAACAAAATTACTGATATTAAATTCAGCCCCGATGGTAAAACTCTAGCTTCTGCTAGTGAGGATGAAACAATCAATTTATTCAATCTCAAAGGGAAGCTAATTCATACTCTTCACGATCACAAAAATGGTGTCAATTACATAACCTTCAATCATGATGGAACAATATTGGCTTCTGCTGATGTTGACAATATTATTAAGTTGTGGAGTAAAGAAGGAACATTACTAAATACTTTTTCTGGTCATACGAAAATTGGTACATATATACAAACGAATAGCATTTTTGATATAGCTATTAGTCAAGATAAAAAAATAGTTGCTGCTGCTGATGTTAACGGAATCATTAAGTTATGGAGCAAAGAAGAAAAATTACTTGCTACTTTAAATGATGTTTCTATTAGTGACGATTCTATTTTCAACTATTCTTTAGGAGAAAGTTCTCGTTTAATAGAAGGTATAAACGAAATACAAATAAAGAATAAAAAAGGGAGAGATATTTTAACTATTAAAGTTCCCAGTCTACGCGCTCCAAGCTATCATACTCTCAATGAAAAATTTTCTCTTGCTACTGCTATTAACTCTCTAGATACAGAAATAGCTTTAAGCGAAAATATTTATCCAAATCGAGACGGCGTACCTTTTTTTACTATTGATGCTCATAGTGAGGATATTTACGATGCGGTTACTGATTATCGGTTTAAAAATCTTGTTGTCAGTCCTGACGGCAAAACTGTAGCTCAGATAATTGGTCGCCAAATCATATTGTGGGATTTAGATCTTGACTCTAATCTAACAAGAGGTTGCAATTGGTTAGAAAACTATGGAGGAAAAGTGGTTAATACATACATGAAAAACCACAATTTAGATCGACAAGATATCAATGCAAAACAAACTTTAGCCATTCTTTTTGCAGGGCTTAGACTTTTTTACTTTTGTTTATAACAAATTTCGTTGGTGGTAAATATATTTACGCTAAAGATTCCATTGATATTTAAGAGATGAATTAAGTCAATTAAATAGATTAGATACCGCAAGCGGTAGATATTGATATGTGTTGTTTTAGGTTAAACCAAAGTACAAACACACAAAACTTTTAGAGGTTTAGTTAACCTTAATCAGAAAAAGACCAAATTCCGTTATCCAAAATCCAGTTACGAAATTCATCGAAAGAGAAGTCATCCCAGGTAAACTTACGACTAGCTACAACATCGAAATTAGTTTTCCCTGCTTTAGCTATTTGACTGAGATATTTGTTTGAGCTGACAGAAGTTTCATCAATTGCAATTGTGATTAAAGCCTCAAATTCCTTCTCAAATATACATATCTCAAGTTTAAGTAAAGAACAGAGATGAGTTACATTACGATTTTCATATACCAGAGGATATGAACGAGATGAATTCTGATTAACGTTCATTACATCATTAACAAAACGCCAAAAAAGAAATTCAGAACGGGTCATTGATTTGTGGAACATAATAGTTTCCTCTACTTAGTGTCTTGAATCCCGTGAATAGAGGCATTTACGAAATAGCAGTAAATTCAATGAGTTACTGTTGTTTCGGCATTCAAGACACCAAGCAAAGAAAAATTAACCTTCCTTCCCTTGTCTGCAATAGTAACGACACTGCTTCAGTTTATCTGACATAGAACGCTCAAAATCTTTTATCTAGGTCGTTCTCGTCCTCTGTCCTGCTCCTTCTCTTTGGCACTTTCACGTTTGCGCCATTCAGCTATTCTTAGCTCCTTAGCCTGTTCTTCGCTGATGAATCCCTTCTTCTGGGCAATGAAAATGTTGTAATATTCATTCTCCTCTCGCTTCCTCTGATTCAAAACCCGATCTACCTGCTGCTTCTTCAGCAGTCCCAATGCCTGATAGGTATTGAGGGTAAATTTACTGGCATTCATGATGCGCGAATCCTGCTGGATTAGAAGATGCTGTTGATTACTAATGTTGCCCTTCATATACAATATAAAAGATTTCTTCTGAAATTTTTCAAATTCTCGCTCTTTCTTCTTAAATTGCTTATCTAGCACAGCCTGACGTTTCTCTCGATGCCAGAGGATAATTTGTCTGGCTATCTCTATTACCTTTTGGGTTTTAGTCCTATCTTTAGTAGTGGAAATTGCTTTGGCTTTGTCTGTGAGACTAAATTTATCTGCATCCTGCTCGCTTTTATGGGCATATTTTGACATAAACAAATCTGAAATAGCTTTTGCCCGATCTACAGATAGCTCGCCGTCAGCTACCTTGATAGTGGCATTGAGGACATGGTGTTTGTTAAATGATTCATCCTTACGTTTTGCCAGCACAGCAGCAATCTCGTTGTCGTAGCTGGTTGACCGCATAGTCTTTGCTTTCTGCTGGTTAATCACATTCTTGAGGCTACAGCCCATTTGTTTGAGTTCCCTGCGCCACCGACGCTTTAATTCACCGATATCCTGGTTGTGGTCTTTAGCCTGACGCGATTTAAGGACAACGTTGCGAATTTGAGCAGCACTCATATTCTCTTTTGTTTTTTCCTTTATCTCCAAACTGCGCTTGCTAAAGTGCTTCGTGACTTTTCCCGATATCCCGTGAATGCCGAAGCTACAGCCAGAGTCATTGGAAAATTGGCGATCGAAGGTTTTGATTCCGTATTCCTTTTCTAGAGATCGCCTCAAATCGCTTAAAAAGATTTGCCCTGCGGTGTAGCGTGCTTGGAGGGTCTTTTTGCCATCAACCGCACCATAGCCTTTACCGTCTAATCTTTCTCCACTGTTGATTTGTACGCAGTGGGTGTGTAGCTGCATATCTTTTGCCCTTGAGGTGATGTGTGTGAAACAGGCGAAAGTTGACTTTGCCTGATGCCAGAAGGTTTTTCTGCTACCGTCGGGCTGAGTCTCTGTGCTGCGAGTATAGGTAGCATTTTGGTCGAGATAGTCCATTGCTTTCTTGGCAGCCTGATTGTGGAGATTCACCAACTTTTCTGATTCGTATTCGGGCAGCATCATCATCAGAATAGAAACGTCCTTGGGCGCAGAAAAACAATGGTCGTAAGCTAAAGTTGGATTGTGTTTTTTCTCTTCTCCAGTTTTTTTATCGACATAGGTTCTGACGGTACTACCGCCTCTTCTCATAGTGGTATTGCCGTCGGGAGATAGACCATTAAATAAGTTTTTTAAGCGAGAATCTTGGTGCTTAATATCATCAGCATCAATGCCAAAAGATTGCGCTCCCGACCCATAAAAGAAACCAGGAGCTTCGCTTTCTGAAGCATAATATTTTTCGTGCTGATTATTTAGGTAGTAATTAGCTCTACCTCTATGAATTATCCCAATACTGTCCATTTTCTAAAAACGTAGCGATTTGATTGAATAGTGGGCTTTTGGAGTCTTATTTGCCTTTCTTATTCCACGCTACCATGCGTGCAAATGTGTCAGGCGGGATTCGAGTCGAAGCCCGCCGTTCTTATGGTTTTGGTCTTGGGGTTTTTCGCGCTCGATTCGGGCGCGAGTCCTGCCTCAAAGTTACTCATGAGTAACTTTGAGGCGTAGAGCTACTTGGTAGCTCGATGGACTTTTTTCTGGGGAGAAAAAAGTCTTTTGAAAAATTGGAAAAGATAACTTTTCCATGATTTTGCCCAACAAAAGCCCTCCAAAAATTTGGGCGATCATAGTGGGCAAAATTGTGGGAAAGTTCAACTTTTATGAATGACTTGTTCAATGGCGAAGCTGTTGAAAAGTTGTTTGTAAAAGTTGACCTTCTCAAACTTGATGACGTTGAACAGGAGAAATAGGAATGAATAAAATTGAAATGGGTAAGGCTCTGGGTATTGACCTGGGAGAGTTTACGGGTACGTCGCACTATCATCGCTGCAATCCGTACTTCCCTCACATACTGCTGACCGATGGCACGAGGTACATGGGAGATAAGCTGGAATGTTTTTGGCTTTTTGACTTAATAGGGCTGCTGCAAAGAACGCCCCGCATCGCCAAGCACCCCAAACTAAAACGGCTTCAATTTTGGCATCTGTTGGTTGCTGATGATGCTTCAGCAAAACTTAGCTGCGAGTGGGACAAGGATGAACTTGTATACTCCCACAAGATTCCGTACACCAATTTTCCCACCACTCCAGAGCCTCTTTGTCTTTACTCGCAACGCCTAGACCTTCGGATCGTTGGAGAGAAGGGCATCGGCTGGGTAATCCATCTTCCGTCGGAGTATTAACTATGGAATCTGATGTTTGTAATGAGGAGATCGAATTTACTCCTGAGTATTCGGCGATGGATCTACTAGAATTTGAGCATGAGATAAGCAGTCAAGTTGATTTTTGTCTTGAGGCTTGTTATCGGTGGGAAAAAGAAGCGAAAACCTTTGAAAAACGGTTGACGATTTTTGAAAGGTATTTTTGGGGTTTGTTTTTCCTGGTTGTTCTGTATATGGTGGTGGATTTATTAGGGAGTTAGGGGTTTTTATTTGACTTGCCACAACGTAGTTGTGAAACTGTCTCAATCCTGCATAGTTCGAGGATTTTAAGGTGATGCTGGAGTAACTTGGGTAGAGCCACTCCAACATCGATGTTGAACAAGAGACTATAGAATTACCTAATTCACCGAACATTTCAAGCAGTATTTTGCTATTCATACAAAATCTTCTTATCTCAACTTTCAATTGATTTAATTACTCTAAAAAAACCTTATTTTTCTTAGAATTTACTTATTAATTAACTCTTATTTTATTGACTAGTAACTATATAGTGAGTAGTATAAGACCACTGAATCGAGAAGTTATAAATCAAGGTTCTTATTGTTATTAGATCTGGTTTGACAACTGAATATTAGTAGAAGGAATAAATATTTAAAACAGATAAAAGGGGCGCAAACTCCCTTCTATCTGAGTAATGCGGTGTAGCTCCGAATTGGAAATGCCAAAGCTACACCCCAAACCACAGGCAGATTATGAACAATACAAATGAAACACTCAAGCCTAGAATCTATGTGGCTTGTCTTGCGTCCTACAACAACGGGATTCTTCACGGTAACTGGATCGATGCAGATATAGGTGAGGATGAAATAAATGAGGAGATTGAAAAGATACTAAAAAGCTCGCCGATAGAAGATGCGGAAGAGTTCGCCATTCATGACTACGATTGTTTCTGGGAAGCGGAGTTAGGAGAATATTCTGGGGTAGAAACGGTGGCGAAAGTTGCTGAGTTTCTCGTCGAACATGGGCGTTTAGGGGCGCGAGTTTTCGACTACTGCGGTAATAACTTAGAGCAAGCGGAAAAAATGATGGAAGAGCAATATTTGGGGGAGTATACGAGCGTTGAAGACTACGCTAGAGAGTATTTGGATAGTTGTGGGACTATTCCCGATGAGATTCAATCCTATTTTGATTATGAGCGTTATGGGCGCGATCTAGAGTTGGGTGGTAGTATCACGACTCTCGAAGCTGGCTACCAAGAGGTTCATATTTTTATGGAGTGTTAAATTGATGAGTGCCTCTAAGAAAAAACATCTTAGAGGCACTTATTTGGTTTTCTGTGACTTGCCTCGTTCGTTTTGTTGAACATTTTGGGCTATTGTTTCGAGAAATTCCTGGGCTGACAATTCCGATATTTGCCACAAGCGAATCATTTTCTGGGCATTGATTGAGTATTGGGCATTCTCAAAGTTGATATACGCCTGAGTATTTTTGAAGCCCAATTCTTTGCCCATCTGATATTTATTCAGTCGCAGCTTTTGGCGAATGTTCTTGATAAAAAGCATTAGAATAGCCTCATTTTTGTTGACTAGTAACTAAATAGTGAGTAGTATATACCTACTGAGTCGGCAAGTCAAAGGCTCAGGGTTTTGATTGGTTTTCAATCTGGTTTCGCAACTGAATATTGGTAGAAGTAAAGAATTTAGTTGGTGAAAAGAAGATGCGGTAACACCTTCTTTTCTAAGTTTTAATGTGGCGTAACTCTGAGTTAAAGTTACGCCCCAAACCACAGGAAGATTATGGGTGAAGATATAGAGAGTCAGTGTGAGTGTTGCGATTTCTCAGAGAACAACTGCGAATATTGCCAGGAGCGACATCGTGAGTGGGAGCTAGATCGCCTAGAAGAAGAGATTAGTGACCTTCTAAACAAATATATTAAGTTGGGCGGTAGTCTTTGTAGGATTGACAAAATTCGCTGTTTTGTATGGAGTCACAAGAGTAATTAGGCTCAAAGCGTAACCTTGATTTAAAGGTTACGCTTTGAACTGCGATTACGTTCCGCCCGAAAGGATACCGCTTCGCATATAGCTCCGCGTCCCCCACTGGCTGAGTCTTACGGACTTGCTCCGCAACCGCCAATCGCACTTTGGCTGAGAATTGACATCGCAGACATCCGCAGCACAGCAGCGTCCGATGTCCAACCCACATTGTGGTTATGCCCCCAAATAAAAACACTTTCTTTTTTTCTTGTGATATTTACTGATTAAGGAGTTAGTCAAGGAGGAACGCAGCAAAAATTTTAGCGCAGCGATCGCTCAAGAGCGGAAAATTATTGTGAGTAGTCCTTGGCTGACTCCCAACTCTTGAATATTTTTCACAATCAAGGGAAAAGAGGGAGTTGAACGACGTTGTTAATTAAGAGTTCGATTGAAATATGGAAATAGTAATTCTTCTTCTGGCTGGCTATGGCTAGGAGTGATAATTTGTAATAGTTTTGGCTAATTTAACATAGGCTTAAGATGAAGCTTTATCATGGTACTTCCGAACGCTACCTCGAACAGATTTTAAGGGATGGTTTGCAGCCTAGAGGTGGACGAGATGGGAACTGGGAGAAATGCCCGTCACGGGGGGACTGTGTGTATCTGACTGTCGCCTACGCTCCCTACTACGGATACTTTACAGCGAATGAAGAGGAAGGAATTGTTACGATTGAAGTTGATTCTTGTCTGTTGGATCGGGGTAATCTGCTTCCAGATGAGGATTACATAGCGCAAGCCAGTCATGAGAATGCTATCCCTGGATCGACTTTGAAGGAGAAGACTATCTGGGTTAGAGATCGGCTACACACTCTTGGTAACTACCAGGAAATGAGTCTTAATGGGCTGGGTAATTGCTGCCATCGAGGGGCTATTCCCTTGGAAGCGATAACTCGGATTGCGATCGCTGCACCAGATAAGACGAGGCATCTATGCCTTATGGCAACAGATCCGACGATTACGATTATGAATTTTACTTTGATGAAGGAAATCTATCAGAATTTGACTAGAGCTTTTGCTGGGTATCCTGTAGAGGCTAGAACGCTAATTCTTGATTGTGTGGCAACTTTACGGGAGAAGATTGATGGAGAGAAGTTTGCTGAGTCTTTGGATCTGCTTCAGGCGGAGATGGAAACGATTGTAGTAATGGATGTTGAGGCATCACGAGCGATCGCTATTTGAATTATCAGAAAGCTACTAACAATATCGCTACAAGTATCTGAGATTAAGTATGGAATTGTTTGGGCTAGAAGCCGTATGAAAGCCCCCATATGTTAGTGGAGGCTTTTTAGTGATTATCAAGAAAATTGAAACCTAATTAGTGTTCGCCTTTGTTTTTAGTCCCGTCATTTCTCAAGAGAGACTGGTTTGAAATCTATGGATAGTCCTACAGCTTGAAGCACGGATGTCAGGGTATCTAAAGTTGGGTTGCCATTACCTCCAAGTAGTCGCTGGAGATGTTGCCGTGAAATATTGGATTCGTTTGCTACTGAATGCTTTGAACCCTTTGCTTCAACCACGTTTTTTAACGCTAGTAAAAACGATGACCTGTCACCATCAGCTAACGTTTCATCTAAAGCAGCTTTCAGATACACAGCAACGTACTCAGGATCGCCCAGTCGCTCTAGCAAATAAGGATGATAATCTCTAGTAGGCATTGTCTTTAACCTCGTTCGTGTTTGTTCTTCTTGATATTCTTTCCAATAGCGACGGATAGGGAGGTGAAAATAGATTTCTTTCTGATCGTTCTCAGCCCAAAAAATGCTGGAAAACCTGATGCTTAAACAAATATTGATTGACAAGCAGTAAGCAATTATTCCATATTTAGGATACTAAGATAGTAGTAAATAGTCAGGCTCTTTTGTTATAGGTGCAGCCATGAGTTCAATTTCTCAAAATTCTCCCCATCAAGATAGCCCAGAGATTAAACAAGTCATGGGCGCACTATCTAAGATTACGAATCGTTCGCCAGAGGAGATTAAGCCTTACGTAGATGAGCTTTTAAAGCGTCTTGCAGTAGGGCAGGATAGTTTTGATGACATCAACGCAGCATCGGTACGTTCAGTGCCGATGAACGTTGATTCGGCTTCATTCTCGGAGACTTCAACACACGAGGAATGGTCGGCAGAATTTCATCAGTGGGTTGATAGTCATAAGGATCGGAATATTCCCGTTCTTAGTGAGGAAGCTATGAGCAGAGAAAGTATGTACCCAGATAGCTGGTAGTAGTTGTTTATGAGCTATTTGCTGGATACTAATATTCTGCTGCGACTTATTAGCCCTGAAGATCCGATGCACTTGAAGACTGTCAATATGAATAATCAGAAATAGCATCGACAATGAAACAGGAAAAAAGCAATAGTAAAGTTTCTGCCGATGTTAGAGTTTCTCAATCGGCACTTTATTTGGCTAAGGCTCAATTAGCTCATCAAATCTCTACGGTTATTGGGGAGAGAAATTTAACTCAAATGGAAGCTGCTGAAATTCTTGGTATCAATCAACCCAAAGTTTCAGCACTTATTAGAGGTAATCTTGACGGGTTTTCTAGCGATCGCCTGTTCAAGTTCCTCAACCTGCTAGATCGAGATATTGAGATAGTTATTAGACCTCATACTGACCCCAACCATGAGGCAGGAATTAGAGTAGTCTAAGTCCACTAGTGGAATTGTGTGCTATCAAAAGCCTTTTACGAGCCATATTTGAACACTAAAAATTTTCTTTCGCCCCTGTAATAGCCCAAATATGGGGGCTGAGAGGACTTTTGCTCTTTTCACGATCTTTTTTTCGGAACTAAGTGCTTAATATTTCTTAATAGAACCAATTTATTTCAGCAGAGATGGAAAAGATTGTGGTCATGGATGTTGAGGCATTGCGAGTTAAATAGTGAGCTACGTTTCAATGGAATCATGGTAGGACGTATTGATTTCGTAATGCGCTAGAACTTTTTCAATATGATGGTCTATGTCAAAGTCATACTCAGGCAAATGAAGAAGAATGATTTGCGACCAGCATTCAATCATCAATGGTTCGATTGCCTCAAAAGCAAAACTTAGGGTACATTCAATTAGCTGTGTGGAGTTTACGTTTTCGGTAAATAACCGCGTCCTTAAATGTACTGCTTGGCGATATACATCAGGATTTTTGAGAATATAGCCAGTAGAGTTTCTCAGCAACTCTGGAAGACGAGGAAAAGCCATCCTTATTGAGTAACCATGTAGGAGTTCAATTTTCTGCAAATCGTCAGCATTCTCTCTTTGTTCGACTTCGAGTATACGCCCACGAATTAGGAGTTCGGCAGCAGAAATGGAATCAAGAAATGCTAACGGGATAGAAATCTCAGAATTGAAATCATTCAGGGTAACTTCTGCCACTGCCTTGCCTAGCTTTTTCATGCCGAGAGCAATAAGATTTTGAGCAGCGAAGTCAAACATAGTTGTCTAAAAAATCAAGCTTAATGATATATTAGTACTAGCATCATGGCATTAAATACCTTGTGCTTATCATCAGAGATGATACCTTTAACTAGTGACACCATTCATTTCTCAAATGCAAGACAACACTGCTTCTAAATTACCTCAAACGTCTAAAAGACGAGCATACAAGCATAACGTTCTTGCTCAACCATTTTTGAAATGGGCTGGCGGAAAACGGCAACTTTTACCTGTTATTAAAGAGTATTTGCCTAAGAAGTTCGGTCAATATTACGAACCCTTTATCGGTGCTGGTGCGGTTTTATTCTCTCTACAGCCAAAGAAAAGCATCATCAACGATACTAATGGCGAGCTTATCAACTGCTATCGAGTAATCAAAGATAGCCCAGAAGAGTTATTAGAACTATGTCAGGAACACAGAGAAAAGAATTCTAAGGAACACTTTTACTCATTGAGAGAGCAGGACAGAAGAGATGATTTTAAGAATAGAAGTCCGCTCTTTAGGGCTGCTAGAATCATTTATCTCAACAAGACTTGTTTTAACGGTCTTTTTCGCGTCAACAGTAGCGGTCAGTTCAATGTGCCTTACGGGAATTATGCCAATCCTGTAATTGCTGACCCTGCGGTCATTAAGTCGGTCAGTGCTTATCTCAATCAACGGGATGTAAGAATTCTTGAGGGAGATTTTGCTAAAGCAGTTTCTACTGCCAGAAAAGGGGCATTTATTTATTTTGACCCGCCATACCATCCTATATCTGACACTTCATCCTTTACTGGTTATAGTGTTAATGGGTTTGGTGAAGCAGAGCAAGTCAGATTGAAAGAACTCTGTGACAAGTTAACCGAGCGTGGCTGCCAAGTCTTAGTAAGTAATTCATCTGCCGATTTGATTAAAGAAATTTATTCAGATCCTAAGTATGAGATTGTCGAAGTTAAAGCTTCTAGAGCTATTAATGCGGTAGCATCCAGACGTGGCAGAATAAATGAACTGTTAATCCATAACAGATATGACCGCAAGCAAGTCCAAGAATGATAAAGCCTGGGAAATTATTTTTGAAGAGGAGCAGATACTTGATGTAATTGCCAGACAGGGCTTTTTCCAAATTTCATCTACGAGAATTAATCAGCAGCGAGAAGCTCGCTTGATGACGAAGTTTGACCACGCCGTTAAATGTCCCCAAATATTTAAAGACAATGGTTTAACAATTCAGCCCACCTCACGGGGGAATTACATCATTGGGGCTTTTGAAAGTTATTTTGAGCTTCCGAGAAAATCTTCAGTAGATGTTGTGTATCGAGAGCTTCCGCCGAACATTGAAACTCTCCAACCTAGCAATATCTACTCTGAATCTTCTGCTATTATCTGTGCCTTCCTCTCAGGCATGATTGACGACCTGCTAGGCGAAACGACTGACTTTACCGTCTTGGGTAGAATGTCTACGGGAACATTTGACTATAAAATTAGAAATCTCAAAACGGGATTGTTTCACGACATTAAAGTAACTAATTCCCAATGCGAAATTGATGGGGGATTTGAAGGTGAGAGTCAGTTCGCGATTATTGAAGCCAAGAGTGAAACCATCGACGATTTTATTGTCCGACAGCTTTACTATCCTTATCGACTGTGGAATTCCAAGATAGAAAAAGATGTTGTGCCGATATTCCTGACAATATCTAACGACATATTTACGTTTTATCGCTTCCGTTTTAGTAATGAAGAGTTATATAACTCACTAGAATTGGTTTCCGAACATCGATACTGTATCAGCAAAAGCGATATTGAGATGTCTGACATCAGAGGTATTTTAGTTTCAGCTAAAATAGTTCCCGATGATGATGATATTCCTTTTCCTCAAGCGGATAGTTTTCCCAGAATTATTGATTTACTGGGTCGTCTGTATAATGCCAATGAGTCTCTCAGTAGAGAAGAAATTACACTAATATATGCCTTTGAGGAAAGACAAACTCACTATTACGTTACGGCAGCAATCTATCTGGGGTTGGTAACGCGAGAGCAGAAGGCAACACACGAGGTTACTTACTCTCTTAGCAAACATGGATATTTTGTGATGTCTCAACATCCCCAGAAACGAAACATCGAGCTTCTTAAGTGCATTTTGCAACACCGAATATTTAATGAATCTTTGGCTGTATGGTTGGAGAAAGCGGAGTCTCTTTCTAAAGAGGAGATTGTGTCGATTATGGGCAAAGGAAATGAAAAAATTGCTGTTGGTTCAGATACTACTCGTAAAAGGCGAGCTAGTTCGGTACGGGGTTGGATTGAATGGATATTGGAATTGCCGATGGCAATGGTTTAATTGATAATTTGCGTATAAAAATCCAACGGTTAAGACTCTGGCTTACTCTCTATCTAAACGTTTTTTTAGTTCGGGAATTTCTTGGGCAGACACAATCTTAACTTTGCCGTTTTCGTCACTCACAGCAATAGATTCGCCTTTTTGCCGATGGGTTTCTACAGCTTCATTTACTGCTTCTTGAATAAGGTCATTTAATTGCTCTGATAGTTTTCGATCTGATGGTACTTTCATATTGATTTTTGTTGAATATCCTGCCAAATATTTGCTTGATAAATAATTACTTCTGTTTCTGGTATTTTCTCAGCTATTAGTTTCCTTTTGGGATTGGTATTGTCATAGGCAACCCAGTAATCAGCTAATTTACTGTACAGTTCTAGAAAATTCTTTCTACCTCTATGATACCTGCGACGAATGACATCTTCAGGAATGTCATGACCGCCACTGGCTACTCTCAAAGCTACTCTGGCAATGGCTAGTTCGACACTATTTAACCAAACATAAATTAAGTTAACTCGATAACCTTCTGCTTGGCATCGTCTTAAGAATGGAGCAAAAGTGCGGGCTGCTAGGGTTGTTTCAAAAGCAAAGTCACGCTTTTGTCGTGCTAAACTCTTCAGGTTTTGCAGCATGATTCTACTAGCTGGGATGGCTACTGCGTCTGGGTTATCTGGATTTAATCGAGCAGCAATAATGTCGGCATTGATAAACTCGATATTGGCAAGATTGGGAAATAAGTTTAAGGCAAAAGTGGTTTTTCCAGAGCCGTTACACCCACCAATGACATAGATTTCAGGCATTTTTGCTCTTCATTATTAGTAGATGAGTTCGACACTATATTTTTGCAGTAGAAGAGACAGGATACCATATTGGGTTTTAGCTTGCTATGGCTAAATTGCCAAGATGAGGGAGCTTTATACCCATTTTTGGGCTTCTATATCGTGGCGGAATCGACGTTCGCTGGGAAGAAATTTAGGTATTAAATATCGATCGCTTTATGCTTGAGGGTGTTCTTCAAATTGCTGTTTAATAGGGTATATCAAATACTTCCAGATAAATAATTGAATTCATATTTCACCTATCTTATTTTCTCGATCACAGCTATTGTCAGTCCAGGTCAAGGTGTTGTTATGACACTTACTAATTCACTAAAATTTGGGCTTAAAAGTAGTATCTACGGTATCTTGGGCATTTCTTTGGGGATGTTTATTCTTTCTATTATTGCTGGAGGAGGAATAGGGGTTGTCATCGCCAGCTCGGACTCACTATATTTTGCTTTAAAAATACTTGGTGCTGTTTACTTGCTATATCTTGGTTTAAATCTAATAAAGAAGAGCAATAAGACAATTGATGTCGTCTCCAGCAAAACTTTTCCGAAGCAAAAAAAGTTATTTATACAAGGTCTAAACGTAACGATAACTAATCCCAAAGCTATTATATTTTTTGCTTCTCTATTTCCTCAATTCATTGATAGCAAAGCAAATTACATGAGTCAGTTTATATTGCTCTCATTGACATTTTGTTTGTTGATTTTATCAATACATATTACTTACGGAACTTGTGCCAGTGTCATTAAAAGAAAATTGACTGGATTTAATTATTTTAAGTACGTAAATATCATAGGTGGTTGTATGTATATATTATTTGCTCTTATATTGCTGGATTTACATAATTTAGCAGCTAATTAGAACTACATTGCCAGCACTAAAGATCGCTCTAACCATTGCTGGGCTTCTTGATAGTGGCGAAATTGACGTTCGCTGCGACGAAATTCGGGAGTATGTACCATCCTTTTTCCATTCAGCAATTTAGCACCATGATGTTTGTGCAGTAGTTCGTGATAGAGAACTAATTCCACAACCATTTGCGGTACATGGGAACTGTCTAATGTCCGACTCATAACTACCCTATCCCGCAGAGGTTCGTAGTGTCCTAGTTTGCGATGAGTTAGAGTTTTATTCCAGGTTAGGCGGGGTTTTACCATCTCCCCTGCAAAGTATTCTTGGTTGATGGGGTGAAAGAGGGCTTCTAAGTCGTAGTAGTTTCCTTGGGGTGTCTCAGCATCAAGATCGGCTATCAGGTCTAGTTCGAGGATGATATCGCTATAGGCTTCTGTCGAACTAAAGTGACGAATTAGTTGTTTATCTTGGGAATTATTTCCCTGTATTGCAGTGTTGATGATGGCTTGTAGAATCTCATCTTCAGCCTGGATAAAGCCTTCACTTAACTGTAGTTCGATATTTCCTTGGAGATTCTTTTTATATTTGTACAAGCCATTGTAGTTAGTGATGGTGACTTGAATCTCTGAGATATCTGACTTTTGAGCTTTAATAGCTCGATTGGCTAAAGTCTCTACTTTTTGGGCAGTCTGGATATGTAGCTTGAAATTATCTTTGTCAGTCAGAAACTTCATCCAGGCATAGGCTTTACGGGAAGGTGTAGTTAAAGCAGCAGGTGTAAGCTGGTTTTGTTGGCAGATGCGATCGATTCCTTGAATGCAGTCGGTTAACGCTTGCCCGATTGATTCTAGTTGGGAGTCGGTATGGTTGGGCTTTAGTTGTCCTATCTGCTGTTGAATATTTTTCTGTTGTTTGACTATATTCTTGATTCGCAAAGTTGGAGTTGGTGATGGTGTTGACGTTGATGTAGGTTCTTTTTTTGATTGCTCGGTTAAAGGTAAGTTATGCCAATCTATATTCTTGAGGTAATAGTAGGCTTTACGAGAGCGAGTAGGAAGGCTATCGGGGGTAGTATTTGCTTCAGCGCAGATTTGTTCGATGGTATGCAGGGAATTAAGCACAAAAGCTTTGAAGGAGTCCACTTCTTGAGGGTGAATTCCTTGGTGTAGTTGGCTTTTTACTCGCTCTGCTGTTTTGACAATTCCCTTGATACGAACCATTTGAAAGATAGTTTAAGCGCGATCGATCTGTTATTGATGGATTTTATAACAAATACAGAGCTACCCATGTTTGGTTTATTAATCAAGACAGCTTTGTGGTTGTGGCATGAGCTGAGACAAAAAAAGTCGTAATGGATTACGATTACTTAAGAATAAAACATAAACACCCGTTTTTCGCTTCGACGCAAACTATCGAAAGTCTTTGGGGTCAATACTGATAGGAGTAGGGGTTTGAGTAGCAACTGTACAGAAAACCACGCTAAGGCTGCATCGCTTACTGGACATAGCTTTTAGCCATCAAAACAACTGGAATAATACACTTTTACTTACCACAAATCTAAATCCCCTAATTC
>Ga0209303_1000148_pt1 | contig 73626 bp, 63 predicted proteins | sample SidtaG_3_FD_187449 | JGI IMG/M metagenome (GOLD analysis project Ga0209303, IMG submission 187449) | Marine algal microbial communities from Sidmouth, United Kingdom - Sidmouth_Asex1 metaG (SPAdes) (version 2) | ecosystem: Host-associated > Algae > Red algae > Unclassified | place: Sidmouth...
AGTACGAGAGCGCCAGCAGCAGCTGGTCGGGCAGCGAGAGCTTGTTCGGGCGGCCAACCTTCTTGCCGGCTTCGGCCTGTTCGAGGACCTCCAGCATCGCCTGGAAGGTCGGCTTGGGCACGCCGCAGAAGCGGCGGAAGGCGGCGTCGTCACGCGCTCTCAGCTGCTCGTATTCCATGCGGTCGAGATGCGGTCGGCCGGGGCTTTTGCAAGAGGTCTAGTCAAACACATACTTGCACCATCCTTAGTGAGCGTACGTACGCTGCCTCCAATTCTAGGAGCCTTCATATCTTGAGCTGTCACCCATATATGATCACCGCCCCAGTAGGAGGCGGTCAGACTGCTCGGTGTCGAGCCTGACTTTAAAACCACCCGCTCACCAAAATCCACAATTTCATAACTGCTATTTTCTCTCAGGGAATCACGCTTAATCTGGTTAAAGGTTCTCTGCAAAACCGCTGAGCGCTGGATTTTTCGCATTCACAACTAGTCTTTCGGCTATTTTCACTGCCTTATCCCAAGTTCCGAGCAAATTCGATATGTCGCTTTGCTCCGCGAGTGACGGAACCGGAATTATTAGATCGCCAATTATTTTAGTAGAGAGGTTTAGCATTGTTTGGCCGACAGCGTTTCTGCTAAGCCACTTTCGAACACCAACACTCTGCAAATAATAGAACAAGAATTCGGGCGTGCAGGATTTTCCCACACGAGCGCGTAGACAACCTGTCCCACAAAGAGCGTCAGGTGATCCATGAAGTACGATTCCAAATCGCGCCACGTCACCGCGCCGGCTAAAAAGGATGTCGCCGGTTTGCAAGTAATGCCTTTTCAGCTGATCCGCTTTATCTCTACTGGTTTTTTGCAGCCCGAGAATAGGCGATTTCTCCGCAATCGAGCTCAGATGGCATGATTACCGGAACGCCATCCAAGGCGTAGTCCGCAACTTTAAGTTGCGACCCAAATGGGCCTGTTTGGAGCTGATTTTCACAAATTTCAGCAAGCGACTGCACACTCCAATCAGAAGGAAAGATCAAAGACTCATTCCCCGAATGTACCCGTCCATTTTCACTTCCAGCTTCTCCAACTCCTTTCTTAGCTCCAGCCGCTCCGCCCGCACCGCCATCAGGTCGATTTCCACTTCTTCCTCGAATGTGTCTACATAGCGTGAAATATTCAGATTAAAGTCATTCTTCGCGATTTCTTCGGGCGACGCTAGGCAAGCGTATCTGTTGACGTTCTCCCTAGCGAGGTAGATATTAACGATCTTGCCGACGTTCTCCTCAGTCAGTTCGTTCTGCTTTTTCCCATCCCGATACTCCCGACTCGCATCGATGAACATTACATCTGTATCAGTCCTGTCCATCCTGAAGATCATGATGGCAGCCGGGATACCGGTTCCGAAAAACAGCATCTCCGGAAGACCGACCACGCCATCGAGCAGGTTCTCCTCGATCAGCGCCTTACGAATCTTCCCCTCGCTCGCGCCTCGAAAAAGCACGCCGTGCGGTACGACCACGGCCATGCGGCCAGTTTTCGGTTTCAGCGTCTCGATCATATGTTGAATGAAGGCGTAGTCGCCCTTCGACTTCGGCGGTACACCACGGTTGTACCGCTTGTACGAATCGTTAACAGCAGCTTCGTGCCCCCACTTGTCAAGCGAGAACGGCGGATTCGCGACGACAATATTGAACCGGCGTAACTGCTCGTTGTCATCGAGCAACAACGGATTCCTGAGCGTGTCACCCCACTTGATGATGTGGTTGTCCTCGCTATGCAAAAACATATTCATCTTGGCCAGCGCCCAAGTACTACCGATAGCCTCCTGCCCGAACAGAGCGTACTTGCGGGAACCCTCGTTGTTCTCACGAATCAACCGAGCGCACTTCATCAGCAGCGACGCACTGCCACACGCAGGATCGCAGATCGAATCACCCTCCTCCGGCTGAACCAGCCGCGCCATCAACTCGGACACCGCGGCCGGGGTGTAGAACTCGCCGGCCTTCTTGCCGGCACCGGCGGCGAACTTCTCTATCAGGTACTCGTAGGCGTTGCCGATCACGTCCAGCGTGCCAACGCGGCTCGGACTCAGATCCAGATCGTCCTTGGCAAAGTCCTCCAGCAGGCTCTTGAGCGCATCGTTCTTGGTGGCCTCGTCGCCGAGCTTGGTCGAGTTGAAGCTGATGTCCTGGAACACGCCGTGATCGCCGTCGCGCAGCTTGGTACCGTTCTTCTCCTCGATCGCGTGCAGCGCCTTGTCGATGCGCTCGCCGTTGCCCGGCTCGTTGCGGCGCGCGTGCAGCGCCTGGAAGCTCGCGCCCTCGGGCAGCACGAAGCGCTCGTTCTTCATCATTTCGGTGATCAGCTCCGGCTCGTCGCCGAACTTCTGCTCGTACGTCTCGTAGTGGCCCTGCCAGACGTCCGAAAGGTACTTCAGGAACAGCATGGTCAACACGTAGTCTTGGTAGACCGAGGCCGACACCACGCCGCGGAACGTGTCGCACGCCTCCCACAGCGCCTTGTTGATGCGTTCCTGCTTGATGGGTGAATCGTCTTTGCTCATGTCTCGCTGTCCAGGGTGTCGGCAGCGGAGGCGACGCTGCGTCGCGCCCGCTGCCAGTTGGTCTCGTCGATGATGCGCTCGTCGACCGCGTTCAATGCCAGGCGGAGCGCGCTGCGTCGCTGCTGATCGGCATGCCGACCGGCGATCTCGTGCTGCACCGCGATCTCCGGCACCGCGATCGGCAGACCTTCGACGCTGCCTCGTTCGAGAAACTTCAGGTTGCTGCCTTCGCGCAACCGTTCTAGCCGTTGCCGCGTGCGCGGGTGGTTCAAATACCAGCACAGGTAGTCGCTGTCCAGCACGGCCTTCGGACGGATCACCAGCAACCCGGCGGCGGCCACGATCGGATCGGCGTCAGGCACGCGCAGCGCCAGCACGCGCTCGCCGCGTGCGGTCAGAAGCACGTCGTCGGATTCGAGCGTGTGCTTCGCGGCGCGCTTGCCAAACGCCATCTGAGTCAGCGTCTCGGGATCGACGCGGCCCTGCGCGTCGATGTCGCCAAGCTGCAGCACCCGCACATCTCCATCCGGGTCGTCCGTGACCCCCGACCGGAACGCGTAGCCGCCGTGTACCGTCGCCACCTCGCCGAGCGTTGTCTCGCCAGCGGCGGGCACCAGGCCACGACGCGCGCGAGACGTGGTCGGCGAACGATCGCTCATGCGGTGGCTCCCGTCACGCTACGCGGCCTTGTCGAACCGTTGCGTCACCCGATGTTCCACGGTGGTGGCGATGCGGATCAGCGAGACTCGATAGCCCATCCCGCACAAGTGCTCCACCGTTCTCTTCAGGCACAGCTGCGCGAAGAAGGGCAACGCCGCTGCCTCCCGCCCCTCATCGAACACGATCGCGAATACGACCTCGTACTCATCGGGTCGAGGCCGCGCACCCGGATGCGCGAGTGCCGCCAGACTCGGCGCCTCGCCCGTGAGCGCATGGCGAAATGCCTCGCTGCGCAGCAGCAATTCCGCCGACACCAGGCCCTGATTGAACAGGTGACTCAGGGACTGCGAGCGGGTACCCCGCTCGACGTGGATGAACTCCCGGCCATCGCGCAGCAGGTCACACGGCTCGACACTGCTGGCGGCACCGGGTATCCGGATTAGACGCTGGTCCAGCAACTCGATCGTGCCGCCCGACGATCCGGCGACCCGAGCGTTGTAGGACGCCTCGCCCGTGTCTTCGTAGTCGGGCAAGGGACGGGGGTTGTCGGGGATGTCGCGTACGACATCCTGCACCCGGCGGGCGAACGTCGGATCGAGGGCGTACCAGCATCGATCGAACAACACGTACAGGCGCCCGTCGTGCTCCACCTGGGCGTGCAGGCACGCATAGGCCGTGTAGCTGTCCACCTCCTGCAGATCATCGTCGACGCAATACACTTTCTGACGCTTCAGGCGCGCAATCGTCAGCGTGCCCGTCGACAGCCGGTCGACTAGGTGCCGGATGTCCGGATCGCGCCAGGAGGGTGCCCGTGCCGCACGCAAGAAGCGAAAGCCCGCGACGCGTTGCCAGTCGAGGATCTCGGGCGCACAGAGTTGGACCCGATCGAACTCGCGTCGGACCAGGCGGTCGAGCAGGCGGTTGTCCAAGGCGTCGATGACACTCGAAGCACGCACCGCCTGGACGTGGTCGATCAGCTCCAGCGGCCCCTGTCGGTAGGCCTCACTTCGATACCGCTCCAGTATCCGCTGAAGCAGCGGTGCGAACTCGTTCAGCGAGATGCCGAGACAGAGTTTCAGGCTATCGGCGCCGCTGATGCGCAATCCGAAGCGTGCGTCGGATGCCTGACCGGTCAGCGCTCGCAGCAGATCGGACTCCGCATCCAGCCCGAACAGCGCCAGCTCGCGATAGCCGCTGGTCTGCTCGCGCCGCTGGGTCGCATCGCGCGTCAGGATCGCGGTGTCGAGGCTCTTCAGACTGTCCGAATCGACGAGGTTTGCCGCCGTGCGCAGCCCGAAGCTTGGCACGATCGCTTCCTTGTCGACGGCGTGATGCCCGGTCCCCTGTGTCAGGAGAACGAACACCGTTCCGGTCTGCAGCACGAGAACAGTGCCGCAACGTGAATTTCTTCCGATGATGGAGGGGTTATCGAGGTGCGGGTCGTACAGCGCGGCCCAGCCCGGACGCGCGGCCGGGCGGCGAACGACGTAGAGCGTGGCCCGGTCGAAGCCCGTGACGGTCAACGCCTGGGTGGCATGGATGTGGTGCAGCAGCACGCACGCCCCGGCATCCGTTACCCGCTCATGGGCGAGATAGACGTTGAAGGGCTGTGTGCGAGGAGTGTGGCGACCGCTCGATCCGGCCTTGTTGATGTGTCGTGTCATGGTTGTACACCCTGTGGTGAAACTGCGAACTACGCGGATGCCATCAGGAGCTCTTGACCGACGCTGTGGAACACCCCACTATCGTCGTGCTGTTTGTCGATGAGCCCATCGGCGACGGAGGGCGACCGATCTGCCAGGATCGATCGCCTTTTTACTGCGGATCAGCAGGGCAGTAGCACCTCAACTGCCAAAAACTTCTCCACACCATCTAGACTACGTCACATTTTTTTCCAGGTCAACACCAGTAGACCGAAAACTGTGGAAATAGCTGATAGCAAGAAGTGATCTTTAGTGACCGGTTTTTGACTTTCATGACCAGGACGTTGCCGACGTGTCGTCAGGCACAACATGGCGACTCGCTTCCCATCCGAACATCTGCAGACGGAAACGCGCATGATTCGCTTCGACCCCAGTCGCCCGCATTCGCTGGCGTTGCTGCCGCCGTCCGCCGACATCGAGAGCCGTGCGGTGTGGCGCGCCTGCATCGAGGCCCGTGCCGCCCTGGCGGCCATGGACCAGGCCGCGCGCCGCATCCCGAACTCCACGGTGCTGATCAACACGCTGCCGGTGCTCGAGGCGGCGGACAGCTCGCGAATCGAGAACATCGTCACGACCACCGACGAGCTGTTTCGCCATGCCGATACCGACCTGACTGGAGCCGACCCTGCCACGCGCGAGGCGCTGCGCTACCGCCGAGCGCTGCAGGAAGGCTTCCAGAGCCTGGATCGACGACCGCTGTCGACCTCCACGGCCGTCACCGTCTGCTGCACGATCAAGGATGCCGACATGGACATCCGGCGCGTGCCGGGTACGCAGATCGTCCGGCAGGACACCGGCGAGGTGCTGTACACGCCACCGATCGGCGAGGAGGTGCTGCGCGACTACTTGAAGAACTGGGAGCGCTACCTGCATCGGGCAACCGATACCGATCCGCTGGTCAGAATGGCGCTCGGCCACTACCAGTTCGAGGCCATCCATCCGTTCCTGGACGGCAACGGGCGGACCGGGCGCGTGCTGAACTTGCTGTTCCTGGTGAACGTCGGTCTGCTATCACAGCCGGTCCTCTACCTCAGCCGCTACATCATCGAGCACAAGGCCGACTACTACCGGCTGTTGATGTCGGTCACTCGCACGGGAAACTGGGAGGCGTGGGTCCTGTTCATGCTCGAGGCGGTGCGCGATACGGCGAACTGGACGGTTGCCAAGATCGATGCGATGGCGGCGTTGCAGCGCGCCACCGCCGAGCATGTCAGGACCACGCTGCCACGAGTCTATCGGTACGAAGTCATCGAGATCCTGTTCACCCAGCCGTACTGCCGGATACGCAACCTCGTCGAAGCGGACATCGCCGGACGTCAGCCCGCGGCCCGATCGCTGGACAAGCTGGTCGAGATCGGCGTGCTGGAAAAGCGCGAGGCCGGTCGGGAAAAACTGTTCGTCAACACTCGACTGATGGCCTTGCTGAGCGAGCCGGGCAACGATTTCGAGCCGTTCGGCTCACCGGTTGCCGGTCAGTAGCCCGGCAGGTCCACCCCGTACCAATCGAACGTGGCCCCATGCGCCTGTCCTTGCGCCAGCCTGACGGTCGTGCCATCGGTCGAGCCACCGTTCCACAGCGTCACCTCGAGCGCCGGACCGCGCATCCCGTCCTGCTCGAAACCCACGTGCGCGAATGGCGCCTTCGCGCTCGCCGCGGCACCGCAGGCGGCGATCCGCGCCGCGACCCGCGCCTCCACCTCGGCGGGAAAGTACTGCCGGGCGATCGTGTGAAACAGCACGCGCGTGGTGCCGGGCTTGTGGTTGATCGGCAATCGCGTCTCGATCCAGTCGGCCGCGTCGGCGGCATCGACCATGGGCGGATCGGCACGCACGATGCGCAAGGCCGCCGACAACCGTTCGACACGCTCGAGCTGATCCGGCCACACGTAGCACAGCAGCCGCTCGCGCGCGATGGCATCGGACAGGTCGACCGGCGCCAGGTCGCAACCCCGGCGCGAGACGATGACAGGGTCGGTGCCGGCGGGTGCTGGCCCCGTCCAGGTGGAGGCCAGCACGAGTCCGGCATTCTTCGACCCGCACGCCCGATCACCGAGACGATAACCGTATTCGGCGCAGGCCAGATTCAACCCGGCGCTGGCCCCGAGCTCGAACAGCGCGAGCGGCAACGCGGTGCGGGCCGCCACGTGCATCAAGGCAGCGTACAGACCCGCGGACCTGCCCACCTCGTTGGTCTGCGGTGCGTGCGCGAGCCAGTCGAGCAATGTCACCTGCTCGGCGTGCAGCGTCGCGGCCACCAGCGGGTCCAGCACGGCGGCGTCGGGAACCGGACCCGGCGGCCAGGCGGCCGTCAGGTGCGGATGGGCGCCATCGCGCGCCAGAGCGTTCAGCCCCGCCGCGATCCGTAGCGGCACGGCGGCAACATCGGCATCGGGCCGAGCGAGCCGATCGAGCACGGCACGCCCGACCGCCGTGTCGCGGTCGAGGATCCTGTGCAGCGAACGCATCAACCGCGCGGTGAACGGTGAACCGAGGCGCTCGCAGAAACCGGCCTGCACGATGAACGCCTCCTTCAAGGCACTCACGGGCGCGGCATTCACGGGCGTGTCACTCACGAGCACGACACCGACGGACGACCCCGTTCGAGACGACCGACCGGGCGATCAGAAGAACGCCTGGATCCCGGTCTGCGCGCGCCCCAGGATCAGCGCGTGCACGTCGTGCGTACCCTCGTAGGTATTCACCGTCTCCAGGTTCTGCGAGTGCCGCATGACGTGGTACCCGCTCTGGATGCCGTTGCCGCCGTGCATGTCGCGCGAGGTGCGGGCGATGTCGAGCGCCTTGCCGCAGTTGTTGCGCTTGACGATCGAGATCATCTCGGGCGCCATGTCGTGCGAATCCATCAGGCGCCCGACCTGCAACGAGGCCTGCAGCCCGAGCGTGATCTCGGTCTGCATGTCGGCCAGCTTCTTCTGGAACAGCTGGGTGGCGGCCAGCGGCCTGCCGAACTGCTTTCTGTCCAGGCCGTACTGCCGGGCACGGTGCCAGCAGTCCTCGGCCGCCCCCATCACGCCCCAGGAAATGCCGTAGCGGGCGCGGTTCAGGCAACCGAACGGGCCGCGCAGGCCGGACACGTTCGGCAATAGCGCATCCTCGCCCACCTCCACGCCCTGCATGACGATCTCGCCGGTCAGCGAGGCGCGCAGCGACAGCTTGCCATCGATGGCCGGCGTGGAAAGACCGCTCATGCCACGCTCGAGCACGAAGCCTCGGATCTTGCCGTCATGCGCATCGGACTTCGCCCACACCACGAACACGTCGGCGAACGGGGCGTTCGATATCCAGGTCTTGTTGCCGGTCAGCCGGTAGCCGGTCGCGGTCTTCTCGGCGCGCGTCTTCATGCCGGCAGGGTCGGAACCCGCATCGGGTTCCGTCAGGCCGAAGCAGCCGACCAGCTCGCCGGCAGCCAGCCCCGGCAGGTACTTCTCGCGCTGCGCCTCGGTGCCGTAGGCATCGATCGGGTACATCACCAGCGAGGATTGCACGCTCATCATCGAGCGGTAGCCCGAGTCCACCCGCTCGATCTCGCGCGCCACCAGGCCGTAGGCCACGTAGTTGGCGCCGGCGCAGCCGAAGCGCTCGTCGATGGTGATGCCGAGCAGCCCGGCCTCGCCCATCTGCCGGAAGATCGCCTTGTCGTGACGTTCTTCCAGGTAGTCGGTCTCCACGCGCGGGGCGAGCGTCTCGGCGGCGAACGCGGCGGCCGAGTCGCGGATCATCCGCTCCTCCTCGGATAGCTGGCGCTCGAGCAGCAGCGGATCGTCCCAGGCGAACGGCGCGTCGGCCAGGCGCGGTGCCGCGTTCGCGGCAGCCGGCACGCTCGCCGTCGACGTGCCGTGAGCCGCGTTGGCGGCGCTGTCGTGCAGGCGGGCGGGAGTCGACATGATCGGTGGCTCGGCGGTGGGGTGCGCTCCTAGGATACGACCTGCTACGCGTCCGCGCCGCCTTCGGCCTTCACTCAGCTCACCGGTTCCAGCTTCACCAGCCGCCCGCCCTGCTTGTCCTCCAGCACGTACACCGCCCCGTCAGGGCCCTGCTCGACCTCGCGGATGCGCTTGCCCCAGCTGTAGCGTTCGGCCTCGCTGGCCACGGTCTCCATCGACTCGTCGCTGGCCGGCGCGCCGGTGTTGTCGGTCGGGGCGCGTTCGAAGGTGACGCGGATCAGCGCCTGCGAAGACAGGCCGCCGATCAGGCCGTCACCCCGCCAGTCGGCGAACCGCTCGCCGTCGTAGATCACGAAGCCTGCCGGGCTGATGACCGGGTTCCAGGACAGGGCCGGGTTCTCGTAGGCCAGGTCGGTGGCGTGCGAGGGAATCGGCTCACCGGAGTAGTGGCTGCCTTCGGAGACTTCCGGGTAGCCGTAGTTCTCCGAGCGCACGATGCGGTTCAGCTCGTCCCCGCCCTTGGGCCCCATCTCGTGCGCCCACAGCTGCCCGTCACTGTCCAGATCGATCCCCAGCGGGTTGCGGTGGCCCAGCGTCCAGACGGTGTCGGCGACGCCACCGTTGCCGAAGAAGGGGTTGTCCTCCGGCACGCTGCCGTCGAGGTTCAGGCGCACGATCTTGCCCAGGTTGGAGCTCATGTTCTGCGCCGGCGAGAACTTCTGCCGCTCGCCGGAGGTGATGAACAGGTAACCGTCGGGGGCGACCAGCAACCGGTGGGCGTAGTGGCCGTTGCCGGTGACCTTGGGCACCTGCTCCCACAACCGGGTGCGATCCTCCAGCGTGGCGCCGTTCTCGCCGATCGCCAGCCTGGCCCGCTCGACCACCGCGCCGCTGAGCGCATCGTCGCCCGCGGCGCGCTCCACGAACGACAGGAATACCGTGCCCGAGTCGGCGAAGTCCGGCGCGGCGATGACATCGCCCATGCCGCCCTGGCCCATCGCACGCACGTCCGGCGCGTTGCCGATCTCGCTGGACTTGCGCCCCTCTTCATCCAGCAGCCACAGCGTGCCGCCCTTCTCGCTGACCACGGCCCGCCCGTCGGGCAGGAAGGTCATCGCCCAGGGCGAATCGAAGCTCTCCAGCACGGTGCCGCTCAGGCGCGTGCCGGCATCGCCCTCGATGTCCAGGTCGGCGGCGTGCACCCCGCCCGACAGGGGGAGGGCCGCGCCGGCGATCAGCAGCGCGCGGGCCAGCCGGGAACGCTGGTGGATCGGCAGTGGATCGGTCATCGGTACACCATCGGGGATGCTAAGCGTCGTGGCACCGTAGCGATGCGGACCAGCGCCGTGGGCTGCGCTGAAAAGTCGCTCCGCGTGGCCGGTCGGGCGACAATGCGGCCCGCCCCGCCCGACTCGTCCCGTGAAACCACGCCCGCACCCGGCCGAGGCCCGCCTCGCCACCTACTACTTCGCGCACTTCGCCTCGGTCGGCATCGTGGTCCCGTACGTGGCGCTCTGGTTGTCCTCCCTGGGTCACGCGCCGAGCTGGATCGGCGGCGTGGTGGCCGCGCCGTCGCTGCTGATGCTGCTCACAACGGTGGCGTTGGGCGGCTGGGCCGATCGCCTGCCGGACTGGCGCACCGCGATCATCGTCGGCAATTGGCTGACGCTCGGCCTGCTGGCGCTGTGGCTGGTGGACACCGGCCCGTTGGCGGTGGTGATGGTGTGGACCTTGTCCGGCGTGCTGGTGATGGCCAAGCAGCCGGTCATGGACGCGGCGGCCCTGTCGCTGACCGCGCGCGAGGGCATTCCCTACGGGCGCGTGCGCGCGTTCGGCTCGGTCGGCTTCATCGTCGCCCTCTTGGCCTGCGGACAGCTGTTCGCTCAGGACAACGTGCAGCGCTTCTTGCCGATGGTGCTGGCGGCGGCGCTGTTCCGGGCGCTGGCCTCGCACCGGCTGCCGCGCTTCAGGGGGCCGGGCGCGCGATCTGCCGCCGACGGCGAACCGCGACCGGCCCTGCTGCGCCACCCCGGCTTCCTGGCGGTGCTGGCAGGCTCGGCACTGATCAACGCCTCGCACGCCTTCTACTACACGTTCGGTCTGCTGCACTGGCAGACGATCGGAATCGGTACCGCCACCGGCTCGCTGCTGTGGAGCGCGGCGATCGTCGCCGAGGTGATCCTGATGTGGCGATTTGCAAGCCTGGCTCGACGCCTGTCACCCCGCCATTGCCTGCTGCTGGCAGGCTCGCTGACGGCGCTGCGCTGGCTGCTGGTGCTCGATGATCCCGGCCTGCCCACTCTGCTCTTGACGCAGACCCTGCACGCGTTCTCGTTCGGCCTGACCTTCCTGGCCTCGGTCAACTTCATCGCCCGGCGCGTGGACGAGGCGCACGCGGCGCGCGCCCAGTCGGTGCTGGCCATCCTGTCCACCGGCAGCATGGCGTTGGCAACGATCGCCTCGGGCTGGTTGTACGAGCGCGTGGCGGGCCTGGGCCATGCGGCCATGCTGCTGCTGGCCGCAACCGGGCTGCTGTTGATCGCCTGGAGCTACCGCAGCGACCTGGACGATGCCCGCTGAACACCGGTCCGATCGGATCGGAACGGTGCGATGGGCTCAGCCCGGCACCGCGTCCGCTACCGCCTGAAGCGTGGCCACGGTCTCGTCCCAGCCGATGCAGGCATCGGTGACGCTCTGCCCGTACCTGCGCGAACGCGCATCGCCGATCGCCTGACGCCCTTCCACCAGATGGCTCTCGATCATCAGGCCGCCCACCGCGTCCGCCTCGTCGGCGAGCCGGCCGGCCACCGCCAGGGCCACCGCGGACTGGCGCCGGAAGTCCTTGGCGCTGTTGGCGTGACTGCAATCGATCATCAGCCGCCGATCGACACCGGCCTCCCTGAGGCGACGTCCTGCCTCGGCGACGCTTGTCGCGTCGAAGTTCGGACGGTGCCCACCGCGCAGGATCAGGTGCGCATCCGGGTTGCCGCGGGTGCGGTACAGCGCGGTGCGCCCCGCCTCGGTGGGGCTCAGGAAGGCGTGCGGGTGCCCGGCCGCCACGATGGCGTCGATGGCGATCCCGACATCCCCGCCGGTGCCGTTCTTGAAGCCGACCGGGCAGGACAGGCCCGAGGCCAGTTCGCGGTGCACCTGGCTCTCGGTGGTGCGGGCACCGATCGCGCCCCAGCTGACGGTGTCGGCGTAGTACTGGCCGGTGGCCGCGTCCAGGAACTCGCAGGCCGCCGGTACGCCGAGCTCCGCCAGTTCGACCAGCAGGCCGCGTGCCGCGCGCAGTCCCCGCTCGATGGCGAAGCTGCCGTCCATATCGGGGTCGTTGATCAGCCCCTTCCAGCCGACCGTGGTGCGCGGCTTCTCGAAGTAGACGCGCATGACGATCTCCAGCCGTTCGCCCAACGCATCGCGCAGGCCCGACAGGCGCTCGGCGTACTCGCGGGCCGCCACCGGATCGTGTATCGAGCACGGGCCCACCACCACCAGCAGACGGGGGTCGCGCCGGTGCAGGATGTCGGCGATGCGCTCGCGACAGGCCGCCACCCGATCGCTGCCGGTTCGGCTGAGAGGGGCGTCGGCCAACAGCTCGGCCGGTGCCGGTATCGGCACGACCTGGTCGATGCGCGTGTCGGCGGTGGGGGTCGAACCGGGCACGGCCTCAGCCTTCCTGCCCGGCCCGGGCCGCACCGCCATCGGCACCGCCATCGGTATCGCCATCGGTATCGCCAGGCCTGGAAAGGTCCTTGGCACGATGCTCGGCCGAGGCCAGCCGAACGCAGCAGGCGAAGACCTGCATCGCCTTCCTGACCTCGTCCAGCGCCGGACGCGTCGGGGCCAGGCGGATGTTGGCATCGTTCGGGTCGAGGCCGCCGGGGAAGGTCGCCCCGGTCGGGGTCAACGACACGCCCGCCTCGCGGGCCAGCGCCACCACTCGGCTGGCCACCGGCAGCAGCGTGTCGACGCTGACGAAGTAGCCACCGCGCGGGTCGCTCCAGCGTGCCAGGTCACGGTTGCCGAGTTCCCGCTGCAACACCTCGGCGACCGCATCGAACTTGGGACCCAGGATGGCGGCGTGGTCCGCCATCAGGCCGGCGATGCCGTTCGGGTAGGCGTTCAGGAAGCGCACGTGCCGCCACTGCTCCACCTTGTTCGGACCGATGGACTGGGCGCTGAACAGCTTGGACCAGTAGGCCAGGTTGTCGGTGCTCATCGCGCAAAACGCAAGCCCGCCACTGGCGAAGGTGACCTTGGAGGTGGAGCCGAACAGGATCACCCGGTCCGGACGGCCGGCCTTCTCGGCCACGCGCAGCAGCGAAGGCGGCGGCGTTTCGGGTGCTTCGAGATGGTGCACCGCATAGGCGTCGTCGGCGAAGATCGTGAAGTCCGGTGCCGCGCAGGACATGCGCATCAAGCGCTCGGCCACCGCCGCCGACAGGCTGTCACCCGTGGGGTTCGAGTAGTTGGGCACGAAGTACAGCCCCTTGATGTCGGCATCGTCGGCTACCAGCCGCTCGATGGCGTCGATATCCGGCCCCTCGGCGGTGATCGGCACGCTGACCAGCTCGTACCCCAATGCCTCGGCCAACCCGAAGTGACGGTCGTAGCCCGGCACCGTGACGATCAGCTTGGCAGGCCCCCGGCTCCACGGCGCCGGACTGCCCTTGACCCCGCGCAGCAGCGCCCAGCCGAGCACCTGGCCCATCAGTTCCAGGCTGGAGTTGTTGGCGACGATGATCTCCTCGGCGCGGGCCCCGATGGTGGGCGCGAACAGCTCGCGCGCCTCGCGCAGCCCGGCGATGCCGCCAGGATAGTTGCGGATGTCGACGCCGGAATCGGTCACCACCGCATCCGGTCCGACCGCCTGCAGCATCGGCAGGCTGAGATCGAAATTGGCATCGCTCGGCTGACCGCGCTCCATGTTCAGCGACAGGCCCTCGCCGCAGAAGGCGGCGTGCTCGGCGCGCAGGCGTTCCAGTTCGTCCATCAGATCCTCGACGGGGGTGCGGCGGAAAACGGGGGCCAAGCGTACGCCTGCGCGAGGGCCGGTGAACACCCGATCGAGATCGCCGACGCACCGCTCGAGGGCTTACCACGAAAACGGGGTTAATTTTTGTGACGCAACCGTTACTATGGCCCGTCTAGCGCGCCATACCACCTAGCATCGGCGCGCGATGAGCGCAGCGGCAACGAGTGGGTACCAGCGTGAGACAACCCGAGCGGCCCGAACGGCCCGAACGGCAGCGACTCCGGTCCGTGACGGAAAGTTCGCACGATGCAGGATGACGTCTCGGGCGCTTGTGTCGCCACCCCGAGCGGCGGCCCGACCGACGCTGTTCCGCCGTCGCTGCGGACGCTGATCGAGCGGCTGGAAAGCAGCAACGAACGACTGCAGGCCGACTCCGTCGCGCTGCAGAGCTCCAATGCGGCCCTGCGCTCGGTGAACGACGAGCTGGCGCTGCGCAGCGCCGCCCTCGAGCACGCCGCCGACGGTCTGGTGCTGATCGACCTGGAGCAACCGGACCGGCCGATCGTCTACGCCTCGCGATCGTTCCAGGCACTCAGCGGCTACCCGCCGGACGAGACCCTGGGCCGACCCTTGAGCTTGCTGCACGGCCAGAAGACCGATCCGGCGGTGGCACGGCGTGTCAGCGAGGCGATCGCCGCGCGCGAACCGGTCACGGTCGAGGCGCTCAACTACCGCCGCGACAGCCGATCGTTCTGGAGCGAGATTCGTCTGACGCCGGTCGCCATCGGCGGCACGGTGCGCCACTACGCCGCCCTGTTCGCGGACATCTCGCCCAGGAAACGCGTCGAACGGGATACCCGACGTCGGGCCACCTTCGACACCTTGACCGGACTGCCCAAACGCACCCTGCTGCTCGATCGCCTGACCCGCCAGCTGGGCAGCGCCTCGCGCAACGAGGCGGTCGGCTACGTGCTCCTCATCGATCTGGACGGCTTCAAGGAGATCAACAACACCCAGGGACGCGCCGTCGGCGACCAGCTGCTGGTCGATGCGGCTGCGCGCCTGCTGGATTGCGTGCGCGAGACCGACACCGTGGCCCACGCCGGCGGCGACGAGTTCGTCATCCTGCTGGCCGACGTCTCCGGTCTGGACGCCGTGATCAAGGTGGCCAACAGCGTCTTGGCCGAGCTGCGCCGACCGTTCTCGCTGGGCACCGAGACACCCCGGCTGTCCGCCAGCATCGGTATCGCCACCTACCCGGAGGATGCGCTCGATGCCGAGATCCTGATCCAGCATGCCGACACGGCGATGCGCCGCACCAAGGCGACCAGGCGCGACCAGTTCACGTTCTTCCAGCCGGCCATGAACGCCGAGGCGGTGTCGCGCGCGGAGACCAAGCAGGCGATCTTCGGAGGCCTGGAACAGCGCCAGTTCGAGCTGTACTACCAGCCGATCGTCGCGATCGACAGCGGTCGAGTGGTCGCCGCCGAGGCACTGCTGCGTTGGAACCACCCACAGGACGGCCTGGTCGGGCCATCGCGTTTCGTGCGGCTGGCCGAGGACACCGGCCAGATCATCCCGCTGGGCAACTGGGTACTGGAGCGAGCGGTTCGGCAGCTGCACGACTGGGCCGGCTTGCTGGACGAGGACTTTCGCCTGGCGATCAACGTCTCGGCGCGCCAACTGCACGATGCCGGGTTGACGGCGCTGCTGGACCGACTGCCCCACGCCGTGGTGGCACAGCTGGAATTCGAAATCACCGAGTCGACCTTCCTGGACAAGCGCCGCGCGGTGAAGATCTGCCTGGAGCTGATGCGACGCAAGGGTGGCCACATCAGCCTGGACGATTTCGGAACCGGCTATTCATCGCTGCGCTTCCTGCTCGACTTTCCGATCGATACGCTGAAGATCGACAGGGACTTCATCAAGGCCGACCTGCAGGACGTGCGCAACGCCGCGTTGGTGGAATCCATCTTCGCCATCGCGCGCGGCATCGGCGCAGAGGTGGTCGCCGAGGGCATCGAGACCGATGCGCAGCTGGACTTCGTGCGCGATCACGGGTGCCAGCGGGCGCAGGGCTACCTGTTCGCCGAGCCGCTGGACGCCGCCAGCTTCGCGGCCCTGTACCAGGCTCACCGTGATCGCGCATTGCCCTCGTGCCGGGCTCTCGAGCTGCATTGAGCGTCGCGCGGCGTCGAGCCCGGATCAGCCCTCGGGCGTCGAATCGTGCAGAGGCGCCTGGCTCGCCGGCTCCAGGTGCAGCACACGCAGCTGCAGGCGTTCGGCATCGCGCCACACGTTGATGTCCAGCTGATAGACCAACCGGATCTCGTCACCCGGTGACAGCTCGTCGCAGCGGTTGAAGGCGATCGCGTCCAGCTCGGCGCCGGCTCCGCCATCGTGAGGGCTCACCACCAGCTTCAGGTGCCCGTTGCCGACGATGCGCCGCTGCACCACGCGGAATCGACCGTCGAAGCTCGGCGCCTCGAACCCCTGACCCCAGGGGCCCCATCGCTGCAGGCGCCGCGCCTGGGCGAGCGTCATCGCCGGGCGCGGCAGCTCGCCATCGGTCAACCATTCCCGCTCGGGCAACCGACCGTCGAGCACCCGGGCCACCTCGGCATCGAACGCCTCGACGAAGGCCGGCAGCCGCTCCACCGACAGCGTCATGCCGGCCGCCATGGCGTGCCCACCGTAGGCGATGAACATGTCGGGCCGGCGGGCGGCAATCGCCTGCAGCACATCGCGCACGTGCACCCCGGGAATCGAGCGCGCCGAACCCTTCAATCGATGCGCATCGGCGTGCGTCATCGCCACCACCGGCCGATGCAGGCGTTCCTTCAGGCGTCCGGCCAGGATGCCGATCACGCCTTCGTGCCAGCCCGGATCCGACAGCACCACCCCGAAGCGCCCGGTCGTGGCAGATGCGCCCACCGCCTCCCCCACCGCCTCACTGGTGGCCAAGCGCAGCTCCGCCTCCTCGCGCATGGTGTCCTCGATGCGGCGCCGCTCGCGGTTCAGCGCATCCAGTTCGTCGGCCAGCTGCTGGGCCCGTTCGGGCGATTCGCTCAGCAGGCACTCCACGCCGACCCCCATGTCGGCCAGGCGCCCCGCGGCATTCAGGCGCGGACCGATGGCGAAGCCGATGTCGTCGGCCTGCAGTCGCTGCGGCTCGCGCGCCGCGGTGCGCAGCAAGGCCAGCACACCGGGGCGGCAGCGTCCGGCGCGGATCCGGCGCATGCCCTGCGCCACCAGCGTGCGGTTCAGCGTGTCCAGCGGCACCACATCGGCCACCGTGCCCACGGCCACCAGATCCAGCAAGTCGGCCAGCGGCGCGTCGGCGGCCGCATCCGCCTGGCGTCGCAAGCGCTGACGGATCGCCAGCAGCAGGTAGAACATCACCCCCACGCCAGCCAGCGCACGGCTGGCGAACCGTGCGCCGGCCAAGTTGGGATTCACGATCGCCGCCGCTGCCGGCAGCACATCGGGCGGCAGATGATGGTCGGTCACCACCACGTCCACACCGGCCTCGCGTGCGTGCGCCACGCCGTCCACCGAGGCCACCCCGTTGTCCACCGTGAGAATCAGCTCGGCCGGCGGCCGCGCCGGCTTCTCGGCGTCCGGCCCGGCGCCGGCCAATGCCTGGCGCACGATCGCAGGCGACAGGCCGTAGCCGTCCACGAAACGATTGGGCACGAGGTAGTCCGGGCGCTCGAATCCGAGCATCGACAGGCCCAGCAGCGCCACCGCGGTGCTGGTCGCCCCGTCGCAGTCGTAGTCGCCGACCACCAGGATGCGCTGACCGCGATCGCGTGCCAGCAGCAGCCGGGTGACGGCCGCCTCGATGTCGGGCAAGGCATCGGGCGGTGGCAACGTCGCCAGCGCGGTGTCCAGCTGCTCGGCCGATTCGATGCCGCGGGCGGCGAGCACCCGATGCGCGATCGGGTCGGCATCCAGGGGCGTGGCGGTGTCGGGCACCCGGCGCCTGCGAATCGTGACGCCTGCCGGTCCGGTCACGTGCGGGTCGGCATCGGTCGTTGGCAACGGGATCGGCGCTCCGGTGGTGGCGGGTGGCGGACGTGGCCCTGAATGGTACCCCCGGTCCGGGAACATAATGATCGGTAAGCCGTCGGACAGGCGCAACCGAGCCAGACAGCTCATCATCGTCGCCTGCAAGCTCACCGCACCCACCGCTGCCCGATGCGTGCGCCCGAGATCCGCGCCTCCTTCACCGGCCAATCCGAATGACACAACGCAAGGTCCTGTTCGCCCTGCTGGGCATCGCCATCGTCGCGTTCTTCGCGTTCGATCTGGGCCGCTTCTTCAGCCTGACGTTCCTGAAGCAGCAGCAGGCCGCGCTGGACGCCTTCTACGCCGACAACCCGCTGGCGATGCTCGGCGGCTTCTTCGTGCTGTACGTGGGGGTCACCGCGCTGTCGTTGCCGGGCGCCGCCATCCTCACCCTGGCGGCCGGCGCGCTGTTCGGGCTGGTCACCGGCCTGGTACTGGCATCCTTCGCCTCCAGCATCGGTGCCACGCTTGCCTTCCTGGTGTCGCGCTACCTGCTGCGCGATACCGTGCAGTCCCGCTTCGGCCAGAAACTGGCCACCTTCAACGACAACATCGAGCGCGACGGCGCGTTCTACCTGTTCACGGTGCGCCTGGTGCCGGTGTTTCCGTTCTTCCTGGTGAACCTGGTCATGGGCCTGACCCGGCTGAAGACCGTGACCTTCTACTGGGTCAGCCAGCTGGGCATGCTGCTGGGCACCGCGGTATTCGTCAACGCCGGCACCCAACTGGCCGAGATCGACAGCCTGTCCGGCATCGTGTCCCCGGGCTTGCTGTTCTCGTTCGCCCTGCTGGGCATCTTCCCTCTCATCGCCAGGAAAATCGTCGACATGATCAAGGCACGCAAGGTCTATCAAGGACATGACAAGCCCGCCTCCTTCGATCGCGACATCGTCGTGCTGGGAGCAGGCTCCGGCGGACTGGTGTCCGCCTACATCGGCGCGGCGGTCAAGGCCAAGGTCTCGCTGATCGAGAAGGGCGCCATGGGCGGCGACTGCCTGAATACCGGCTGCGTGCCCTCCAAGGCGCTGATCCGCACCGGCAAGCTGATGCACGATATCGCCGAGTCCGCCACCTACGGGGTGGCCAAGGCCCATGGCGAGCTGGACTTCGCCAAGACCATGCAGCGCGTGCACGACATCATCGCCACCATCGAGCCGCACGACTCCCCCGAGCGCTACCGCAACCTGGGGGTGGACGTCATCCAGGGCGAAGGGCGCATCACCGGCCCCTGGACGGTGGAGGTGAACGGCCGCACGCTGAGCACCCGCAACATCGTGATCGCAACCGGCGGCTCGCCGTTCGTGCCGCCGATCCCGGGGCTGGACAGCGTCGCCTATCGCACCAGCGAAAACCTGTGGGAGATGACCGAGCTGCCCGAGCGGCTGGTGGTGCTGGGCGGCGGCCCGATCGGCTCCGAGCTCACCCAGGCGTTCTCCCGGCTGGGCAGCCAGGTCACCCAGGTCGAGCGAGGGCCACGCATCATGAGCCGCGAGGATCCGGACATCGCCGACATCGTGCAGCAACGCTTCGCCGAAGAGGGGGTCACGGTGATGACCGGCACGAACGCGGTGGCGGTGCAGCGTGACGGCGAACAGCCGGTGCTGGTGTGCGAGCGCGATGGCCAGACGCTGCGCGTGCCGTTCGACGAGATCATCGTGGCGGTCGGGCGGCGCGCCAACACGCAGGGCTTCGGGCTGGAGGAGCTGGGGGTGAGCTTGGCCGACGGCGGCACGGTTCGGGTCAACGACTTCCTGCAGACCGATTTTCCGAACATCTACGCGGTCGGGGACGTGGCCGGCCCCTACCAGTTCACCCACGTGGCCGCGCACCAGGCCTGGTTCGCCGCGGTGAATTCCTTGTTCGGCGTGCTGAAGAAGTTCCGGGCCGACTACCGCGTGATCCCCTGGGCCACCTTCACCGATCCGGAGGTCGCCCGGGTGGGCCTCAACGAGACCGAGGCGCGCGAGCAGGGCATCGCCTACGAGCTGACCACCTACCCGATCGACGACCTGGACCGTGCCATCGCCGACTCGGCCGCCTACGGCATGGTCAAGGTGCTGACCGTGCCCGGCAAGGATCGGATCCTGGGCGTGACCATCGCCGGCGCCTCGGCCGGGGATCTCATCGCCGAGTACGTGCTGGCCATGAAGCACAAGATCGGGCTGAACAAGATCCTGGGCACCATCCACATCTACCCCACGCTGGCCGAGTCGAACAAGTACGTGGCGGGCAACTGGAAGCGCGCCCATCAGCCCGAGAAGCTGCTGGCCTGGGTCGAGAAGTTCCACACCTGGCGCCGTGGAGGCGAGGCACCGGACATGCCGGTGCCGAACCCGGACGCCACGCACTGACCGCACCCCGATCGCGGCGAAATTCCGCTTTTGATCTCATGTCAACTGATACGTGCATTTTTCAATTGCCCGCTATCTGGTCGCCAAGCTCGAGGCGATCCGAGAAGGTGATACCGCTCACAGTTCAGCCGTTTCGAATCCTCCTTCGGAGACGCGCATGGGAACGGATCACCTACAGACCGGCTTGCCGTTCGCCTTCTCGGCGCCCGACAGCGAATCGGCTCAACCGACGTGTCGCGCCATCTCGCTGGAGGAGCTGACCGGCGGCGGGACCGTCACGGTGCTGGCCGCATCGGCCGAGGATATCGGCAGCGGCGCAGCAGGCCTGGTGATGGCGTCGCTGGACGATGACCGTCGCGTCGACCTGTTCACGTTGACCTCGGGTGCCGGCGATCACGAGGCCGCCTGGATGGCCTGCCGAGGCGAGTCGTCCAGGCATCCGAACCACCTCACGCTGCACCGGTCCACGCAACGCTCGCTGGTCGAACAGGTGGTGCGGGCCGCCGACCAGGTGATCGGTCACCGAAAGGGCGCGAGCGCCGGCAATCTGTTCGTGGCCGCCATGCCGGTGCCCAGCGCCCGCCACCGCTTCCTGGACCTGGTCGCCCGCCGGGTCGGCGCGACGCATCGCGACCTGCCCTGCTGGCACTTCGCCGCGGGCCGCGATCGCTATCCGGGTGCGGCCCACCTGCTGCGCACCGATGCGTTCGTGCGCACCTTCGACATCCGCCCCTGGGCGGCTCACTGTCGACGACAGCTGCCGGAGCTGTTCTGGCGCGATACCGATGTCAGTGCGCTGTCGAGCGTGGCCGCTCGCGACGTGGCGGGCGCCTGAGGCGTCGCGGCAGCGCCCGGATGGTCCGCGTCAGGCAGCCAGCGTCGCGGCGGACACCGCGAAGCCGCGCAGCGCGATCGCGTTGCCCAGCGGATCGTGGACTTCCATCAGGCACTGCTGGCCGGGCCCGGTTCCCAGCGGCCGCGGCACGCTGATCGAGGTCGCCACCCGCTGGCTGCGCAGTCGCTCCTCGACATCGCACCATTCGTCCACCCCCAGCACGAGCCCGTCGGCCGGCAGGCGCACGCTGATCGACGCGTCGGCCCCCTCGCCGCGCTCGAGCACCAGCGACTGGCCGTGCAGCGTCATCGGCAGCCGGTACTCGCTGGCACCCGCGATCGGCCGACAGCCGAGCGCATGCGTGTAGAACCGTCGCACCGCGGCGAACGGGTCGGCCGACAAGGGGCTCGTCATGATGAGGGATCTCCGGTTGACGCGGACACGGCTGCACGACGGGAACGGCATGCCCGGACCTGCAAGGAGCGGTCCGTGTCGCTCAGGCCGACGCCGGCTCCAGGCGCCAGCCCGGCCGCACGAAGTGGCAGGTGTAGCCGTGCGGAATGCGTTGCAGGTAGTCCTGGTGCTCGGGTTCGGCTTCCCAGAAGTCGCCGACCGGCTCCACCTCGGTGACCACCTTGCCGGGCCACAGGCCCGAGGCGTCGACGTCGGCGATGGTGCGCACTGCCTCCTCGCGCTGCGCCTCGTCCACGTAGTAGATGGCCGATCGATAGCTGCGCCCGCGGTCGTTGCCCTGCCGGTCCCGGGTGCTCGGATCGTGGATCTGGAAAAAGAACTCCAGCATTTCGCGGTAGCTGGTGCGCGCCGGGTCGTACACGATCTCGATGCCCTCGGCATGATCGCCGTGGTTGCGGTAGGTGGCGTTCGGCACATCGCCGCCGGTGTAGCCCACGCGGGTCGACACCACCCCGGGACGTTGCCGGATCAGCTCCTCCATGCCCCAGAAACAGCCGCCTGCCAGCACCGCGCGTTCGTTCGCCATGTGAATCCCCTGTCGCGACGGCGCCCGGGCGGCGCCCTCTTCATCCGATGACAGTGGGTACGGTGCGCGCGCCCGCCAAGACCTGCCTCAGGGTCGGGAAATCAATGCCGGCCGATCAGCACCGGCTCGCCCAGGTGGTACCCCTGGGCGAAATCGATGCCCAGATCGCGTACCACCGCGAGCAGCCGTGGCGATTCCACGTACTCGGCCACGGTGCGCTTGCCCAGCGACTTGCTGATGTGGCTGATGGCCTGGACCATCGTCAGGTCGGTCGGGTCCTCCAGGATGTCGCGCACCAGCAGCCCGTCGATCTTCAGGAAATCCACCGGCAGCTTCCTCAACCAGGCGAACGAGGACAGCCCCGAGCCGAAATCGTCGATGCTGAACCGGCACCCGATCGCGGCCAGGCGCTGCATGAATTCCGAGGCCCGCGCCAGGTTGGCGATGGTGGCGGTCTCGCTCATCTCGAAGCACAGCTTCTCGGCCGGCACCGGGCTGCGCGCCAGGCTGACGAGCACGTTGTCGGCGAACGACTCGTCGGTGAAGGTGGCCGAGGACAGGTTCAGCGACACGTGCCGGATCTCGTCCAGTTGCTGCAGGTCCGATTCCAGCCAGGCGAGCGTAAGCTCCAGCATGCGTCGGTCGAGCGCGTTCGACAGGCCGTAGCGCTCGGCCGAGGGCAGGAACGCGGACGGCGCCGCCAGCGTGCCGTCCGCAAGCTCCAGGCGCATGAGCAGCTCGAAGCGCGTCCCGGCGGTGGCCGGGCCCAAGGCCTGGATGGGCTGGGCGGCCAGCAGTACCCGCCCGTTGTCCAGCGCGGACTGGATATGCTCGACCCAGTGCGTGGCGACCTTGCGATTGCTGGCGTTGCCCTCGCCCTCACGGTAGACGCTGACGCGATTGCGCCCCTCGTTCTTGGCGATGTAGCAGGCGGCATCCGCGGCGCTGAACAGCGAGTCCACACTTTCCCAGCGATCGTCCACCACCACCAGGCCGATGCTGACGCCGACCTGGAAAGCCTTGCCTTCCCAGAGGAACTGGTAGTTCTCCACCTCGTGGCGGATCTGGTTGGCCAGCTTGAGCGCTTGCGGCACCGCGCAGTCGTACAGGAACACCCCGAACTCGTCACCGCCCAGCCGGGCCAGCACATCGCTCTTGCGCACCAGCTCGTCGAACAGCTGAGCGAGCTGGCGCAGCAGCTCGTCGCCGGCGGCGTGCCCGCAGGTGTCGTTGACCGGCTTGAAGCTGTCCAGGTCCATGTAGCACAGGGCATGCTTGAGCCGATCGTGCGAGGCCGCCTCCAGGGCATCGCCCACCAGCGCCTCGAAGTGGCGCCGATTGGCCAGGCCGGTCAAGGCATCGTGATTGGCGTGATACGCGGTCGCCTGCGCCTGGCGGGTGGCCGCGGTGACATCGCAGCCCACGCCGCGATACCCGGCGAAGCGCGATTCCGGGCCGAACAGGGGAATGCCGCTGTAGCGGATCACACGGGTATCCGAACCCACTCTCCAGACCAGTTCGACGTCGCGAAACGGCTGATGCGCGGACACCCGTTCGAGCACCGTGCGCCACGCCGTGCCATCACCCGCGTTCGAGGAGTGCTCGGCCAGCTGATGATGGGTGCGGCCGTTCAAGTCCTCGGCCGACACCCCGAACACGCGCTCCAGCTCCGGCGATACCCGGCGAAAGCGCAACTCCTCGTCCAGCTCCCAGAAGAAGTCGGCGACCGAACGGGCGTACTGACGGTATCGGTTGGCGATGGCCTCCAGCTGGCGGGTGCGCGCGATCCAGTGCGCCAGCGTGCCGCTGGCACCCTCGGCCTCGCCATCGGTCGCCACGGGCGGCATCACCCGGCCGAGCGCGACCGGCCCCTCTGGCGCCGCCGTGGCCACCGGGGTGGACAGGACCGGCACCACGGCGGCCGCGTCGATGAATGACAGCAGCGTGGCCCGCCGCACGCCCCACTGCACCGCCGTGACCCGTGCCAGCAAGCGGTAAGGGGCCGCATCGTGCCCCCGCGCGATCACCGTCAGCAGATCCTGGCTGCCCAGGTCCTGCCCGCCGGCCAACGCCGCCGCCTCCAGACGGGCGCGCTCGGCGTCATTGAACAGATCGCCCGCCTGGCCATGGTCGGTCAGGCGCATCGATGGATCGAATCCGAGCAGGCGGGTGGCACGTGCGTCGGCGAACAGGATCTCCTGCCCCGAGACGATCAGGCTGCCTTGCAGGCCTTCGTTGATCAGCGTGCGGTAGTCGACCGTGACGGCCGAGCGCATCGAGGCGACCGGCGCACCACCCAGCAAGCGCAGGTCGATGCCACGGACCTCGCCATCGGGGGTCAACACCGGGGTGCGCACCACCATCGCGTGAGAGGGCTGCGCACCCTCGTCGCTGAGATCGATCGAACCGATGTCGGCCTGACCGCTGTGCATCACCCGGCTGTCCAGCGCCAGCTGATCGCGCGCCACCGCCGCGGCGAACAGGTCCGTGTCGCGTCGTCCGATCACATCGGAGGGAGAGCCCTGCCCGATCGCCTCGGCGAACGCCATCGAACAGGCACGGTAAACGAGGTGGCGATCCTTCAGCGCGACGCGTTCGGCGGCCGGGTCGACCTCGGGGTCCGACAGGTCCCCGGCAACGCCCGGACGGTCTCGTTGGCTGAGCAGGCTCATGGGCGACGTTCTGGACGACAGGCGATGCCGACGCAGTATAGGACACGTCAGCCGGACTGCCGGAAGACGTGCCCATCGATTCAGCGTCGCCGACGCACCCGTGTCAGGGTGCGCGCCAAGCCCTCGGCGCTCAGTGCCTTGACCAGATAGTCGTCCGCTCCGAACTCGCCAGCGCGCTGCCGATCCGCGGTGCGCATCGAGGTGGTGATGATGCCGATGTACAGATGGCTCAGGCGCGCAGCCTGGCGGATCTGCGCAAGCGCCTCGTGGCCACCCATGCGCGGCATGTTCAGATCGAGCAGCACCGCATCCGGAAGCCTCTCGAGGACGTTCAGTCTCTCGAGCGCCTGGACACCGTCGCCGACCGAGATCAGCTCGACGGCCTCGCCCAACCGACGCGCCAACCGCTGGACGCGCTCGATGTCCAGCAGGTTGTCGTCCGCGTACAGCAGACGCAAGGGGCTGCCACCCGTCACGCCGCCCGTCACGCCGCCCGTCACGCCGCCCGTCACGCCGCCCGTCACGCCGCCCGTCACGCCGCCCGCCGCCGCGGCCCCGCTTGCGTCGTGATGGAAGCCGCCGCAAGCGGGGCCGACGCGCTCGGCGCCACCGGCCAGAACAACGTGAAGCAGGCACCCTGCCCCGGAGCGGATGACAGCGTGATGGAGCCACCGACGATCTGCACGGAGCGTTGCACGATCGACAGCCCCACGCCGCTGCCCTCCACCTCGTCCTTGGAGCGCAGCTTCTGGAACACCTCGAACACGCTGTCGTGATACCCCTGGTCGATGCCCGGACCGTTGTCGCGCAGCGCGAACTCCCAGCCACCGTCACGCGCCCGGATGTCCAGCTCGATGCGCAACGCGGCGGGATCGTCATGGTGCTTGATCGCGTTGCCGATCAGGTTGTGCATCACCTGCTGGAAGCGCACCTTCTGGGTGTCGAACACCGGTCGCGGGCCGCGCACCGCGAACTGGTCCGCGCTCAGCTTGAAATCTTGCGCCAGTTCGTCCAGCACCGCCGCGGTGTCCAAGGTCTCGACCGCGATCTGCTGGCGACCGAGTGCCGAGTATCCCAGGATGCCGTCGATCAGCTCGGACATGCGCCGCCGCTGGACGTCCAGCCGGGTCAGGTTCACTACCACCTCGGTGGGCAGGCGCTCGGCCTGCAACGCCGGTTGCAGGTCCTCCTGCAGGTACTCGACCAGATCCCCGATGCCCCGCAGCGGGGTCTTCAGATCGTGCGAAACCACGTGCGCGAACGACTCCAGCTCCCGGTTGCTGCGGTGCAGCGAGGCCATGTTCTGGCGCAGCTCGTGGGTCGACCGACCCGCGAAGGCCAGCGCCCGACGATTTGCGCCGGACATCAGCGAGAACACCGACAGCAGGGCCGCGTCCATCGTCAGCCCACTGATCAGCACCAGGGTCGGCGTGCCCATGCCGGCCAGTGCCCGGAAGTCCAGGTCGGTCTGCACATCGACGTTCCAACGGCGTCCGTGCAGCGTCAGTGTCGAGCTGCCGCCGAGCACCGGTCGAGCGTCGTGCGATGGCTGCTCGGGCAGGATCTCGTCGTAGACCGTCGTGCCGTCGTCACGGATCCGCACGGTCACGTGACGCAACTCGTGCGACAGCGCACCCTGCATCAATCCCTCGACCACGAACGGCATGGTGATCAGGCCGCGAAACCCTTCGCGGCGCTCGACCAGCCCGCGCGTCGGGCCGGCATAGATCGGTTGCATGAACAGGAAGCCCGGCTTTCGCTCACCGTGAAACATCAACGACACCGGCGAGGTGATGCGGGCCTGGGCGCTGTCGCGCGATCCGAGGATCGTGTCGCGCCGCTCGGCGTCGAACATCAAGTCCAGCCCCAGCGCCGCGGCGTTCAGCTCGAACGGGGCGACGAAGGTGACCGGCATGTGCAGCGGCGCATCGACGGTGGGGTGCAGGTGGAACTCGGGCCACCATTCTCGCTGCCGGCTCACGAACCGCTCCCGCTCGGTGTCGGGCACGGCGGTGACCACCGACAAGGCGCCGGCGCCCGGGTAGCGCTGCACCACATCCAGCGTGTCCGCGAACCGGCCCCATTGCACGTGATCCACCTGCAGGTCGTGCGACTGGAACATCGCGGCGCCGGCGCGCAGCGCGTCCTCGTAGCGTGCCAGGCGCTCGCTGATCAGACCGGTCACCCGGGTGTGTTCGCGCTCGAAGCGAGCCTCGGCCCGCTCGTTCACGAAACGTTGGCTGAGCTGCCAGGCCCCGAGCGTGAGCAGCAACGATCCGACCACGATGGCCCAGTGGGCCCTGCCGATGCGCGATCGCTGCTGCAGCTTCTGGTAGTCCCGATCGAGTTCTTCACCGACGCACTCGCTGTCCGAAACCATCGGATCCGCGGCGTCGGGTGGAGGGAACACGGGTGGACAAGGCGACATGCGCCTCTATCGGTAGCACTCATCCCGGATTGATGCCCGATTGGCGCACCTCGGCATCAGCTCACGTTCCGCATCCGCCGGTGCCGCGGAACGTGCCGCGGATCACGCTGTCCCGGTCGGTCCGGCCGCTGCCCCGAGCCGGCGCTGCAGGTAGTCGATCTCGATGTCGATGGTGGTACCGATCATGAATTCGAACACCGCCCGGGTCGCCATCGGGTCAAGCTCGTAGCGCTCGCCCAGCCGCTGGGCCAGGTCCATCACGAGCGCCTCGCGTTCGGGACGCACGATCAATGACAGCATCGCCTCCCGCTCGCCGCCGGTGGCCCGGAACCGGCTCTCCAGCTCGCGAAACTTGGACTCGGCCACCGGCTTGCCCAGATTGACCCGCTCCATGATCGACAGCAGCGCGGCCACGTCGGCGGTGACCGTCTCGCCGTAGCTGGCCGATTCGTCGCCGGGACGGCAGGTGTCCCGGATCCACTGCCGGTAGAAGGCCAGCACGCGCGCACCGACGCGACTGGGCATCGCCCGCACCGCATTGACCGGATCCTTGCGCCGGATCATCGGCGCCACGTCGGCCACGTCGCTGAACGCGTCCTGGCTGGCATAGGTGTAGCGACCCAGCTGGGCGTGCAGCCGTTCCACGCCGGCCAGGTTGTGCTCCAGCAGGCTGACATCCGGACGCCCGATCACCAGACCCGGCGCGTACACCGGCGCGTTGACCGCGAAGCGCGTGCGCTTCTTGAGCGCGATCACGATCTCGTTGGCCAGGATGTCCAGGCCCGGGCGGATGGTGCGCGCCAGGTCCAGGTCGGGAGGCGGCGCGTCCGGCCCGGGCGACCCGGGCGACCCGGACGACCCGGACGCTCCAGGCGGACGGGGTGGCGATGCAGCGCCATCGGTGGTGAGGTGTCCGGAATCGCTCATGGCCGCCAGTGTAATCTGGCGATCGTTCCGCAGGAGCCCAGCCGTTGAGCAACGCAACGATCGATTTCTGGTTCGACTATTCCTCCCCGTACGCCTACCTGGCCAGCGAACGCATCGAGGCCATCGCGGCACGCAACCAGCGCGGCGTGGTCTGGCACCCCTTCCTGCTCGGTGCCGTGTTCCGACTGACCGGCAGCGTGCCGTTGGTGGACGTCCCGATGAAGGGCGACTACGCCTGGCACGACTTCGATCGCTCGGCGCGCCAGCACGGCATCGGTTTCAGGCGCCCCGACACCTTCCCGTTCGCCTCGGTCGCCGCGGCCCGCGCCACGCTGTGGTTGCGCGATCACCCGGATCCCGCGATGGCCGCCCACACCCCGGCGCTGGTGCACGCGCTGTACCGGCGCTGCTACGTCGACGGTGTCGACATCGGTGCACCGGCCAGCGTGGTGGAGGCCACCGGGACGTTGGGCCTGCCGCGCGACGAGGCCGAAGCGGCCCTGGCCGATCCGCTCGTCAAGGCGCGGCTGAAGCAGGAGGTCGACACCGCCCTGGCCGGCCAGGTGTTCGGCTCGCCGATGATCATCGTCGACGGGGAACGCTTCTGGGGTCATGACCGGCTCGAGCAGGTCGATCGCTGGCTGGACACCGGCGGCTGGTGAGCACCCGTTCGCAGACCCTGGACACCCTGACCGCGCGCCTGCGCCGCAGCCGTCACTGGCTGTTCGACATGGACGGCACGCTCACGCTGGCCGCCCACGACTTCGACGCCATGCGCCGCACGCTGGCCTTGCCCGCGGGTGTTCCGATCCTGGAGGCGCTGGCGGCCATGCCGGCCGAGGCGGCACGCCGCAAGCGCGCCGAGCTGGATGCGCTGGAGCTGGACATGGCAGCCGACTCGCGTCCCCAGCCCGATGCGCCGTGCCTGCTGGAGGCGCTGCGCGCCGCCGGCTGCTCGCTGGGCATCGTCACGCGCAATGGCCGCGAGATCGCCGATGCCACGCTGCGCGCCGCCGGGCTCGCCCACTTCTTCGCCGCCGAAGCCATCGTCAGCCGCGACTGCGCCACCGCCAAGCCCGATCCGGCCGGCCTGCAGCTGGTGCTGGATCGCTGGTCCGCGCACGCCTCGGAGGCGGTGATGGTCGGCGACTACGATTTCGACCTGCGAGCCGCCCGCGCCGCCGGTTGCCTGAGCGTGCACCTGAACGTGGACGACGGGCAGCGGTGGCCGGAGGTGACCGACCTCAGCGTCGCATCGCTGACCGAGTTGCAACGCTGGTTCGAAGCCGATCGACGACCATCGGTGCCGACTTCGTGACGAGTGTCCGTCGTACTCCCTGGAGCAACGTGCAATAGTTGCCGGATAGCCACTTATCGGAGACCCCGTGATGTCGATTCCCTGCCCGCGTCGCCCCGGTCGGCGCGTATCGCCGTTCGTGCTGATGACGATCGGTGCGCTGATGCTCGCCGGTTGCGCACAGATGAGCGGCGTGGTGGACGGGGCGAAGTCCGCTGGCGAGAAGGGCATGTACAAGCTCGGCCTGAGCGATGACAAGCCCGCCGCCAGGCCCGCCGCCAAGCCCGCCTCCTCCCAGCTCGCCGCCAAGCCGGCGGCCGGCACGGCAAGCCCGGCCGGCGGTGCCGCCACCGCCGATCCGGTGGTGGCCGATGCAGCGGCGGTGCAGATGATGAACGAGTTCGCCAAGGACGAGGTGCCGCACACGCTGATGCGCAAGCCGGTCGCCGAGGGGCGCCTGACGTCCACCTTCGGCTATCGGCGCGCACCGACCGGCTTCCTGAAGGGTTTGATGCCCAAGCGCCACAAGGGCATCGACTACGGCGCGCCCGAAGGCACGCCGGTCTACGCCTCCGGCGACGGCGTCATCGAGCGTCTGTACGTCAGCAACAGCTACGGCAACATCGTCCGGATCAAGCACAGCAACGGCTTCGTCTCCGGCTACGCGCACCTGGCGGCCTTCTTCGAAGGGCTGAAGGTCGGCGATTTCGTGGCGCGCGGGCAGCAGATCGGCACCGTGGGCACCACCGGCCGCTCGACGGCTGCGCACCTGCACTACGAGCTCACCTTGAACGGCAAGCACGTCGACCCGCTGTTCTGACCGCCACCGTTCGAGCCCGTCCTGGCACTCCCCGTCACCGGCTGCTGCCAGACACGACGGCACGGATCGCGCTATCTGTCGGGTCGTAGCAGGCGAGCGAGCCGCTCGCCGCCGTGATGCGGGGAACGAGCCATGCGTGTGTCGACCGATCAGGCTTCACTTATCGAGACGTCCGCCACGCTCGAGGAGTTCTTTCACCAGCGAGTGGACGACGGGCTGGAACGCTGCGGCCTGGACGGGCCGGACGAGACGCGCTGGTACCTGGTTCAGCTGCTGTGCACCGGTGCCACCGGACGCCGGCTGTTCGAGGACAGCGACGTCGGCTCCCGCCCACCGCCGCTCGCCGATCTGCACCGGCGCGCGGTCGAGGCGCCCACCGAGTCGGCCCGACGCGCCGAACTGAAACGGCTGGGGGACCTGGCCATGCTGGTCTGCAGCCTGTTCTCGGGCAGCCTGCGGCGAAAGCCCATCAAGGTCGACTACGTCATCGCGATGGGCGGCGCGGCCTACGGCACGCTGGCCGATGCGCCATCGTGCCGATCGGCGCTGGCCGAGGTGTTCACCGACCTGGCCGATCACTTCACCGACTACGCCATCGCCCTGTCGTGCGTCGGTGAAGCGGATCCGTCGGCGTCGAGCGAGGCGTTGCCGCCGCCATCGTTGTCGGAGCGCCTGGCGCGTTGGGAAGACACCCGCCATCCGGGCCTGGCGCGCGAACTGCAAGCCGGCGGCGTGTTCGTGAACGGTTCGGTGGCGCGTCACTGATGGCGCCATCCGACGGCCGCACCGCGGATCCTGCGGAAGGCCTGGCGCTGATTCAGCGAGTGCAGCGGTCGCTGCAGCATCACTACGACCTGCCGCTGCCCTATCGCGTCAGCGACTTCGTCAGCCACGATGCGCAGGCGGCGCGACGTTGGCAAGGCGCTACCGCGCTGCCGGGCGAGACGCTGCTGGTGCATCAGCAGGGCGACTCCCTGTCGATGACGCTCTACCTGGATGCCGACCTGCTGCGGCGTGCCGTCCTGGCCTGCCGGCCCGGTGCGCTGGACGCCCACACCATCGAGCCGCTGCTGGACGTGATCGAAGGCGTCAGTCATGCGGTGGCGGTGCTGTGGCACGCCCACCATGCCCGCCCGGTCGGACCGGTCGCCCTGGAACTGCAAGCCGGGATCGACAAGTACGTGGTGTTGACCGATGCCCTGCAGGCGAGGCGGCAGCCGGCCCGCGCCGCGCTGCACGACAACCTGTTCACGCAACGCCGACACCTGGCGGACGACTACCGGCACGCGCATCGGCTGGCCTCGCGCTACTGCCGATGGCTGGACACCCGGCGGCGGCGGCGTGGCGGCAGCCGGGCGGCCGAGCTGGCGCGCTTCTACCGCCTGCCCGCAGGTGCCAAGCTGGCTCGTCTGAGCCGGCTGCCGGGCCGCCTGGGCGAAGCCTGATGGCGGCGCGCAGCGTCGCGGCCCCCACCAGCAGCCACGCCAGCCCCCATGGCACGCCTGCGCCACCGCCGCCCTCGCCCGGGGGCGATTCGCCTTCCTGCAACGGGTTGTCCGGTGGCTGGCCATCGTCCCGCCGGTCGGCGGCCAACGCGATCGTCTCGGCGAATACCGCCGCGCTGCCGATCGAATCCGCCACGCGTTCCCGGCTGGCCTCGCTGCCGGCCGGGCAGCTATCCAGCGGCACCGGGCCGGACACCAGGCAGACGTCCAGCGCATGCTGCCCCTGACGAAGGCGGTGCAGGCTGGAGCCGTCGCCGCACAGCGTGACCTGGCGCAGAGGATCGAACGAGCCCGCCTCCGGCTGCGCGGCGTCGATCTCGCGTCCCGCCAGGGCATCGCACAATCGGGTCGATTGCCGCACCTCGACCAGGCCGTCCGCCTCGCCGTGCAGCAGGAACATCGGCGGCGCCTGGATGCCATCGCGCACGATGCGGCGCGGCAGGGCGTTCGAGGCGATCGGCTCGGCCGACAGGTCGGCCTCGGCCGCCGGAACGCCGAGCACGCGTTCCAGGATGCCCAGCCCCTGCTCGTCGACGTAGTCGCCGCTTTGCGCGCGCTGCGCGAAGTCCTCGAAATCGACCGGTGCGTAGAACAGTACCGCCCCGGCGACCTCGTCGGGCCGGTCCACGGCCAGGCGCGCGGCCAGCTGGCCGCCGGCGGACTGGCCGAACAGGATCGGCGCGCCGCGCGTGCCGAACCGTTCCCCGTTGTCGCGCACCCAGTCCAGGGCGGCCTCGGCATCGCCGATCACGTCGCGCTCGAAGTCCGCCTCGCGGCAGGCGGCGCTGCCATCCGGCGAATCGCCCAGCAGGCGATAGAACGGCACGTAGACGGTGAAGCCGCGCGCCACGAAGTGCGGCACGGTCAGCTCCAGCCCGAAGCTGCCGAAGGCGCGATTGCTCCAGCTGCCACCGTGCCAGGCGATCATCGCCAGCCCGTTGGCCGCCACCACCGGTTCGATGTCCGGAGCGACCACCGGGTCGGCCGCCCGCCCGGCCACCACCGGCGCCGGTGCGTACACGCGCATCTGCAGCTCGCAGGTGCCGCCGGCGGTATCGATGCGCCGGAACACCTCGCGGTGAAGCCAGGGCTGCACGACACCGTCCAGCGAACGGGCGCCCAGATCCAGGCGTGAACCCGGTGAGAGCGTCCATCCGGATGCGCCCCCTTCGCCCAGCGTGCCCGGTTCCAGCAGGCTGTCGCACCAGGTGGGCAACGAGGTGCGCTCGACCGGCACCGGCAGCGAGCAGGCCGCGTCCAGGTACCAGGCCTCGGTTGCCGTCTCCCGATCCGGGAACCCGGGCGCGCACCCTTCGCCGGCATCGCGAAACAGCGGGGCGGCGCGCGTGTCGGCCAGGCGGGGTTCGATCAGGCTGCACGCCAGCGCATTGCGAAAGACGTCCTCGATGTCCAGCGCCCCGGCCGGAGACACCGCGCCGAGCAAGGCGGCCGCCATCGATAGCGGTGCCACGCGCCTCATGAGCGCCCGCCCGGCCCGGCCGGCCTGGCTGCGCTGACGCGTATCGCCACCCGCGCAGCGCCGGCCGTGGTGGTCGGCTGCCCGGTATCCAGGCTGCGCCGGCTGCCCGGTGGCAGCGTGCCGCGGATCTTCTGCACCCGTACCGCCTGTCCGGGTGCGAGCCGGATGGTCAGCTCGATGCCGGTCAGCGGCCGGGCACCCCGGTTGATCAGCTCGAACGCCAGCGTGCCGTTGCGGGTGACACCCTTGCGTACCTGAATCGTGGTGGCGGCGTCGCGAGCCGGCGGCGACAGGCTGGCCAGCGCGCGTCGCGCACGCTTTCCGGAGGCGTCGCTCGCCTGGGCCGCGGCGGTGTAGTAGCGCTCGGCCTGCGACAGGTTGCCGGCCGCCGCCGCCAGGGCGCCCAACGCCACCTGCGCATCCGAGCTCGGCATCAGGGCCAGGCTGCGGCGGTAGTCGGCCGCCGCGCCCGCGCTGTCGCGCGTGGCCTCCAGCACCTTGGCGCGTTGCAGGAAGTAGTAGAAGAACTGGTCGTTCAGGGCGATGGCGCGATCGAACGAACGCCGTGCCGATGACCAGCTCTTGCCCTTGATGGCGATGTCGCCGAGCAGGGAATGAAAGTGCGCCTCGTCCGGCTCGATCGCCAGCGCCGCCCGGGTCAGGCGCGCCGCCTCGCGCGCATCGCCCTTGACCAGGGCGGCCTGCGCCCGGTCGAACTGCTCGTAGGCCGGCTTCGAGCGGATCAGGCGCGCCGTGCGCTCGCGGTAGCGTTCGCGCCCCAGATCGCCGCCCGGCGGCAAGGCCGCGGCGGTGCGCCGGTTGGCGGCCACGCGCGCACGGGACGGCGGGTGGCTGGCGAACAGGCCGGTCAGGAAATCCGTACGCTGCCCGTCGGCCAGCCGCACGAACGTCTCCTGCAGGGCCACCGCGCCGGTCGGGTCATAGCCGGCGGCGCGCATGTAGCGCATGCCGTAGTGGTCCGATTCCAGTTCGGCATCGCGTCCGTACTTGCTGTTGATCAGTTGCGCACCCAGCGTGGAACCCAGCTGCGCCAGCTGCCCGTAACCTTCGCGCGCACCGACCACCGTGGCGGTCATCACCGCCAGCTGCAGGCCGATGCCACGCGTCTGCCCGCGCGCGCCGTGCTTGGCGGCGGCGTGCACGATCTCGTGCCCCAGCACCGCCGCCAGCTGGGCCTCGCTGTCCAGCTCCACCAACAGGCCGCGGTTGATGCTGATCTTGCCGCCGGGCAGCGCCCAGGCGTTCGGGGAGGAGTCGTTGATGACGTTGAATTCGTACGGCAGGCGCCGGTCGCTCTGGAGCGCCAGCCGCTGGCCGACCTGGCGCACGTAGGCCTCCACCGCCGGATCGACCACGTAGTCACCGCCCTGTGCCTGGCGCAGCGGCGCGTACTGCTGTTCGCCGACCTGGCGTTCCCAGTCCTCGGAGACCAGCAGCAGCTCGTTGCGCCCGGTGACCGGATTCACCGAGCAGCCGACGAACAGCAGCGTGACCAGCAGCAGCGGCAAGGCCCGTGCGCGGGGCCGCTGCCCGTTCATCGGTGGTGCCCGCCCGGGCCGTCGTCGCCACGCCGGCCGACCCTCTGCCCGGGGTGGAACTTGGCGCCCCTGGCGCCGTCCGATCGCTTGACGGAGACCCGGCGAGCACGATCCGGATAGCGGCGCCCGTAGACCTGACCGTGCGGTATCGTCATAAACAGGTCCTCACCGGTACGCTTGCCGCGCAGGGCCTCCTGCAGCGTGGCCCGTACCGACCGGTCCCCGAACAGGAACGGGGCCGGGTCGGCCCGACGATCGGATTCGATCCGCTCGGCGCTCCCGTCGTACAGATCGTAGCGAAAGCCGACCACGGTGGCGGCGCCGATGACGAGTTCCGACATGCAACTGGCTATTCCGGTGATCGATGGAGGGACCGTTCGATGATACGTGCTGCGCTGCGGCGTCGCCCGCTCACCAAAGGGTGGGGCGCGCTGCTGATCACCTCGCTGCTGATCGCCGGCTGCACCAACAGCAAGTTCCTGGTGGGCCTGCTCTACGATCGCGCCGATGACCAGGCGATCGAGGCGGCCGAGGAATGGGTCGGCTTCACCGCGTCCCAGCGGGAAGAGTTCGAGGCCTACGTGGGCACCTTCCACACCTGGCACCGGCGCGAGGAACTGCCCCGCTACGCCGCGCTGATGCGTGAGATCACCACCGGGCTGTCGACCTGGGATCAGGCCACCCCCGACGACTTCTCACGCTGGATGAATGCCGCCAAGAGGCGCGCCGAGGCGATCCGCACCTGCCATCCGGCGCGCTACGCCACACCGCTGACCCGCACGCTGTCGGATGCGCAGATCGACCGGATGGAACGCACCTGGCGAGACAAGCGCGCCGAGAACATCGCCCGCGCCGGTGATCGCAGCCGGGCCGAGCGCATCGATCGGCGCGTGGCCAACATCGACAAGTGGGTCGGCCGGCTGGGGGTGGACCTGGACCCGGACCAGCGCGAGCTGCTGCGCGATGCCTTTACCCGTCAGGTCAGCCTGCGCGATCGGTACCGCACGCTGTCCGACGACTGGAACGAGAAGCTGTTCACGATCGCCCGCGACCAGGACGCCGCCGACTACGGCGCCCGTATCGATGCCCACATCGTCGACTGGTTCGGCATGGCCGAGAAGAGCTACCCGGAGGACTGGGAAGCCAACCTGCGCCTGTGGCGCGACACCGCCGTGGCGTTCGAGAAGACGCTGTCGCGAAAGCAGCGCCGCGATGCCCTGCGCTGGATCGGCAAGATGGCCGACACCCTGGACGCCATCGCCCGCGACACGCCCGATTGGCTACCCGCCGACGATCCGGCCTACGGCTGCGTGGTGCCGCGCGGCGCCTCGGCCGCGGCGGATCAGGACGCCTCCTGACCGGAGCGCACGTCGGGGGGATGATCGCCCCGAACCCGGTCGCCCCGTGGCGCCGCGACGTAGCCTGCGTCGTGGTCTGCACCGCGGTGGTCGGCGAAGGCCTGTGCGATGCCATCGCGATCGTGCAGTCCGCGCACCCGGGCGAACAGCCCGGCCGCCTCGGGGTAGGTGCGTTTCAGGTAGGCCAGCCATTGCTTGGTGCGGTTGCCCACGTGGCGCGCGCTGCGCGCGTCCGAGCGCTCGAAGCGGGCCTGCACCCGATCGCACACGCCGGGCCAGGGCATCGGCGGCGCATCGACATCGGCACGGATGCGCGCGGCAAGATCCGGCGCCGCCATCGCGCCGCGGCCCAGCATCAGCGCCCGGCAACCGCTGACGCTACGCGCACGTCGCGCATCGCCCACCGACCAGATCTCGCCGTTGATGCGCGTGGCCGCATCCGCCACCGCCGCCACCGAGGACCAGTAGGCCGGTGGGCGGTAGCCGTCGCGACGGGTTCGCGCGTGCACCGCCAGCTCACAGGCGCCACCGGCGCGCACCGCCTCGGCCACCGCCGGCAGCGCGTCGGCATTGTCATGCCCCAGGCGCACCTTGGCGCTCAGCGGCACCTCGGACGGTAGCGCATCGCGCACCGCGGTGACGATGTGCCGGATCAGCGCCGGGCGGTCCAGCAGCACCGATCCGCCCTGGCTGCGGTTGACCGTCTTGGCCGGACACCCGAAGTTCAGGTCGATGCCCGGCGCGCCCAGTTCGGCGGCGCGCCGCGCGTTGCCGGCCAGCGCTACCGGATCGCTGCCCAGCAGCTGGACGTGCACCGGTGTGCCGTCCGGCGTGGTGCCACCGCGCTGCAACTCGGGGCACAGGCGGTGGAACACCACCGGCGGCAACACCACGTCGCACACCCGCACGAACTCGGTCACGCAGCGCACGTAGGCCCCATCGGCGCACAGCTCGGCGCGCATGTGCACATCGATCGCGCCTTCCATGGGGGCCAGCACGATGCCGGTCGCGGGAGTCATCCGCGCTAGCGTAACCCGGGCATCCTCTGCACAATGCGCCCACCATGCGCATCGGCCATCTCCAGACCCTCACCGTGGCGCGTGTCGACGCGGACAAGCTCGTGCTGCAGGACGCGCAGGGCGACGAGATCGATCTGCGGCGCGATTCCACCGTGCCGACGCTGGCCATCGGCGACACGCTGCCGATCTTCATCCACACCGATCGCGATGGCCAACCGGTCGCCACGCACCGCCAGCCGTTCGTGACGCTGGGTCGCTGCGCGGCGTTGAAGGCGGTGGCCGATGGCCCCGGCGGCAGCTTCCTGGACTGGGGCCTGGACAAGCACCTGTTGCTGCCGTTCGGCGAACAGCGCCGCCCGGTGCAGCTCGGTCAACTGGAAAGCGTGCTGGTGTATCGCGACAACAGCGGCCGGCTGGCCGCCACCAGCCGATTGGACACGCATCTGGCCAGCACCCCGGACGGCTTCACCGACCGGCAGGCGGTCGAGCTGCTGATCTACCAACGCACCGACCTGGGCTTCAAGGCGGTGGTGGACGATCGAGCCATCGGTCTGATCTACCGCGACGAGGTGTTTCGGAACCTGGGCACCGGCACCCGCTTGCCCGGCTTCATCCAGCGGGTGCGCGGCGATGGTCGGCTGGACCTGACCCTGCAGCCACCCACCGGCCAGATCCGCGACGAGCTGGAACACCGGGTGCTGGCCTGGCTGTCGGCCAACGGCGGCAGCGGCGAGCTGACCGACCGCAGCTCGCCCGAGGCCATCCAGCGCGAGTTCCAGGTCTCCAAGAAGAACTTCAAGCGCGCCCTGTCGTCGCTGTACAAGGCGCGGCGCGTTCGCCTGGAGCCCGAGCGCACCGTGCTGGTCGACGAGTCGATCGAGCTGGACCTGGGTGACGATGTGGCACCCGGCGGCGGCGCATGAGCATCCAGTGGTACCCCGGCCACATGCACAAGGCGCGGCGGGAGATGCAGGAGGCGCTGGCGCGCACCGATGCGCTGATCGAGGTGCGTGACGCGCGACTGCCCGCCTCCAGCGCCAACCCGGTGCTGGGCGAGTTAGCGCCCGAGCTGCCCCGGCTGTGCGTGCTGACGCGTGACGACCTGGCCGATCCGGGCTGCACGGCCGACTGGCTGCGCGCGCTGGAAGCGCGTCCGGCCGAGGCCACGCCGCAGCAGGCCCTGGCACTGGACCTGGGCCAACGCGATGCCGCCCGGGCGCTGCCTGCGCGCCTGGACGCGGTCGCGGGTCCGCGCAGCAGCGGGCGCATCGGCCCGCGCATCGCGATGATCGTCGGCATACCCAACGTGGGCAAGTCCACGTTGATCAACCGGCTGGCCGGTCGCCAGATCGCGGTCACCGGCAACGAACCGGCGGTCACCAAGCGTCAGCAGAGCGTGGCGCTGGCAGGCTCGCTGGGCGATCGCTGGCACCTGCGCGACACGCCCGGCGTGCTGTGGCCCGACCTGCACAACGTGCGCGGCGGCTTCCGGCTGGCGGCCAGCGGCGCGGTGCGCGACACCGCGATGGACAGCGCCGAGGTGGCCGCCGAGTTGCTGGACGAGCTGCGCGGACGCTACGACGCCTTGCTGCACGAGCGGTTCGGCACCGATCTGCCGCTGGACGAGGCGGTCGTCACGCTGGAACACATCGGCCGCCAGCGCGGCTGCCTGGGTGGTGGCGGCCTGGTGGACTTCGACCGTGCCGCCCGCCTGTTGCTGGACGAGTTCCGCAGCGGTCGACTGGGCCGGATCACCCTGGAAACCCCGGCCATGGCGGCGATCGAGGCCGAACAGGCGGCCGAACGTCAAGCGGCGAACGCCCAGGCGCGCGACGAGAAGCGCGAGGCGCGCCGCGCGCGGCGCAAGAAGAGCCGCGCCAACCGCCGATGAGGCCCCCCCTGCCCCGCACCGTGTGGTTGCTGTCGTTGTGCAACGGCTGGCTGTTCGTGGGCAACAGCCTGCTGATCACCGTCTCCGCGCTGATCGGCTTCGAACTGGCGGACGACAAGCGACTGGCCACGCTGCCGCTGGCGCTGCAGTTCTTCGCCATCCTGTGCAGCACGGTACCGGCCTCGCTGCTGATGGGCCGGTTGGGCAGGAAGCCCGGTTTCCTGCTGGCAGGCGTGATCGGGCTGATCGGCGCTGCCCTGGCACTGACGGCCATCCTGAACGATCGCTTCGCGCTGTTCTGCGCCGCCACGGTGTGCTTCGGCATGGTGGCGGCCTTCGGCAACTACTACCGCTTCACCGCCGCCGAGGTGGTCGGCGTGGACGCCCGCCCGCGTGCCATCAGCCTGGTCATGGCCGGCGGCCTGCTGGCCGCCTTCATCGGGCCGAACCTGGCCAGCTGGAGCGCAGGACTCTACGACACCCACGTCTACGCCGGCCCGTTCACCGCCCTGATCGGTGTGTACCTGCTATCGATGGCCACCATCGCGCTGATGGACCTGCCCGGACCGGTGGCGCGCGAGCAGGCCCGCGGCGGGCGGGCTATCGGCGAGATCGTGCGCCAGCCGCTGTTCCTGATCGCGGTGATCTGTCAGGCGTTCGGCTACGGCACCATGAACCTGGTGATGACCTCCACCCCGTTGGCGATGCAGGGTCAGGCCTACGACCTGGGCGCCACCGCGCTGGTCATCCAGTGGCACGTGGTGTCGATGTTCGCCCCCTCCTTCGTGACCGGCGCACTGATCACCCGCATCGGCTTGCTGCCGGTGCTGGCCACCGGCGTGGCGATGTGCCTGGCCACGGTGGCGATCAACCTGAACGGGCACTCGTTGGTGCATTTCATCGCCTCGCTGATGGTGCTGGGCATCGGCTGGAACTTCCTGTTCATCGGTGGCACCACGCTGCTGACCGAGACCTACCGTCCCGCCGAGAAGTCCCGCGCCCAGGCGATCAACGACCTGATCGTGTTCTCGACCGTGTCGTTGACCGCGCTGTCCGCGGGCACCGTGCACCACCTGTTCGGCTGGCGCACCGTCAACCTGGGGGTGCTGCCGATGCTCGGCCTGGCGGCGCTGGCGATCCTGTGGCTGCGTTCCGAACGGCACGTGACTCGCTGCAAGGATCCGGTACCCGATCCCGGCTGAGCGGGTCATGCCGAGAACGCGCACTCAGTAATGCGCGACCCGGCCGTTAGACTGTGACACCAGCGAAGGGTTCGTCACGGGCAACGGCCAGGGAGTCATCCAGGATGCGAGGTGCGACGCAGCGACAACGGACATCGGTTCTCATCTCGATGGCGCTCGGCGCGCTGCTCGCCGGCGCCTGCGGCACGACGCCCTCGCCCGCGACCGGGCCGACCGACGGCTGGAGACTCGACGATGCCGATCTGCTAGCGGTTCTGTTGCGTTGGGATCAGTGCGTGCGACGCCACCAAGCGCCGGCCTCGGCGGCCCAGGCCGCAAGCGTTGCCTCGTTCGGCCGCGCGATCCGCGAGTCACGCTCGGGCACACAGGCGGTGTCACGGGCCTGCGAAGGGTACCAGCGCGATATCGCGTACCGCTTCCCACGGCACCTGGAATCGCGCGTGCGCGCCCGCCTCAGCGGCCGCGTGCGGCAACGCACCGCCGTGCAGCCGCCCGCCCGCACGCCGGACGCCGACACGTTGATCGATTCGCTGATCGCCGACCATCCGGACGCGATCGGCGTGCGATAGCGCGGGTCTCGGAGGCGATCGTCTCGGCGGCGATCCGGGGACGCAGGAACCGAACCGGCTCGTCATGGTCACTGCTTGCAGCCGGACGCGTCCGCGCAACGTACTGTGACATAGTGGGCGGCCAATACCCTTTTCGCCCCGTTTCCCAAAGGATCCCGCATGAAGAAGCACACCGCCGTGGCCATGCTCGCGGCTGGCTCGTTCGCCCTGATCGCGCTGGCGCCGCTGCACGCGCAGGACAGCACCGTCGAGACCGACGACCAGAAGGTCAGCTACGGGCTGGGCATGATGATCGGCGAACAGCTCAAGCAGTTCGGCGACGTGGACTTCGAGCTGTTCATGCAAGGACTCGAAGCGCAGAACGGTGATAGCGAGACGGCCATCACGGTCCAGGAAGCTCAAGCCGTACTCCAGACGCGCCAGCAGGAACTGGTCGAGGCGCAACGCGCCGAAGCCGATGCGGCCAGCGGCGCCTTTCTGGAAGAGAACGCCGCACGTGACGAGGTCACCGTGACCGACAGCGGACTGCATTACGAGGTGCTCGAGGACAGCGACGGCGAGAAGCCCGCGCTGGAGGATACCGTCTCGGTCCACTACGTCGGCACCCTGACCGACGGTACCGAGTTCGACAGCTCCATCGCGCGCGGCGAGCCGGCCACCTTCCCGCTGCAGGGCGTCATTCCCGGCTGGACCGAGGGGCTGCAGCTGATGCCGGTGGGCAGCAAGTACCGTTTCGTGATCCCGTCCGACCTGGCCTACGGTGACCGTGGCGCGCCGCCGACGATCGGGCCCGGCGCCACGCTGGTGTTCGAGGTCGAGCTGCTGGAAATCACCGAGTAATACAAGCCCCCTCGTTGCGTGGGCGGTGGCCGCGAGCCGCCGCCCACGATGAGCGCTACCGCGTCGTGCCGTCTTCCCGCGCGCCGCCCCTCACCGAGCGCTGGCTCCCCTGCCAGTCCTCGGCCTCCCACACCGGCACCGACTCGGGCGCCAGCGTCCGCCCGCGGATCAGGTCGGCGGCCCGCTCGGCCACCATCATGGTCGGGGCGTTCAGGTTGCCGTTGGTCAGCGTGGGAAAGATCGACGAGTCCACCACGCGCAATGCGTCGATGCCGCGCACTCGGCACTGTGCGTCCAGCACCGCCATCGGATCATCGTCGGCGCCCAGCTTGACCGTGCAGGAGGGATGGTAGGCGCTCTCCACGTTGGCACGCACCCAGGCATCGATGCCGGCATCGTCGGTCACCGCCCGCCCCGGCTGGATCTCCTCGCCCCGATACGGGGCCAGCGACGCCTGACCGAGGATCTCTCGCGTCAGCCGGATCGTGGCGCGCCAATCCGCGATGTCCTCCTCGGTCGAGAGGTAGTTGAAGCGGATCGACGGCTTGGCCGCCGGATCGGCCGAGCGGATCGCCACCGTGCCGCGACTGGTCGGCTTGTTCGGTCCCACGTGCACCTGGTAGCCATCGCCGTCGAACGCGACCCGACCGTCGTAGCGCATGGCCGCCGGCAGGAAGTGGAACTGGATGTCCGGTGAGCGTCGCCCGGCCTTGGAGCGGATGAAGGCACAGGCCTCGAAGTGGTTGGTGGCGCCCAGGCCGCTGCGCAACGCCAGCCAGCGCGCCCCGATCAAGCCCTTGGAGAACAGGCCGAGCTTGCGGTTCAGCGACACCGGCTGCGTGCAGCGATATTGGAAGTAGACCTCCAGGTGATCCTGCAGGTTGGCCCCCACGCCGGGGGTATCCTGATGCACGTCCACGCCTGCCCCCTCGAGCACCGCGGCCGGACCGATGCCCGAGCGCTGCAGCACGGTCGGCGAGCCGATCGAGCCTGCCGACAGGATCACCTCGCGGTGCGCGCGCAGGTGCACCCGTTGCCGGTTGGCCGGCCCACCGCCCAGGATCTGTACGCCGACCGCCCGTCCGCCCTCGAGGGTGAGCCGGTCCACCAGCACATGACTGTGCACCGTCAGGTTGTCGCGCCGCCTGGCTTCCTTCAGGTAGGCACGCGCGGTGGAGGCGCGCACCCCGCCGTCCACGTTCATGTGCATCTGCCCGAAGCCTTCCTGCTGATAGCCGTTGTAGTCGGACGTGAACGGGTAGCCGGCATCCTGGCCAGCGCCGATGAAGGCCTCGTACAGCGGGTTGAGCCGCATGTCGTTGCCGGCACACACCGCCACCGGCCCGCCGGCGCCGCGATAGCGGTCCGCGCCGCGATACCAGTGCTCCAGGCGCCGGTAGTACGGCAGGCAGTGGGCGTAGTCCCAGCCTTCGGCACCGCGCTCGGCCCATTCGTCGATGTCCGCGGCGTGCCCGCGCACGAACGCCATGCCGTTGATCGAGGAGGAGCCGCCCAGCGTCTTGCCGCGCGGGCAATCCAGGCGTCGCCCGTCGAGTCCGGGCTCGGGCTCGGATTCGAAGCCCCAGTTGAAGCGCGGCATGTTCATCGGAAACGACAGTGCGCTGGGCATGCGGATGAACGGATGCAGGTCCGACCCGCCGGCCTCCAGCAGGCACACCGTCACGTCCGGGTCCTCGGACAGGCGCGCCGCCAGGATCGCGCCGGCGGAACCGGCCCCGACCACCAGGTAGTCGTACGCGGCCTCCCGTTCGCCGCTCATGACGCGCCTGCCTTGGCCAGCACCGGCGCCGGCACCGGCACCGGCACCCGCGAGTTGGCTTCCACCTCGTTCAGGTCCAGGTGATTGCGCATGAAACGCGTGCTGGCATCGCGCACCGGCTGGAAGTCCCAGGGCGTGAAGCGCCCTTCGCGCAGCGCCTCGTAGCACAGGATGCGGCGCTGCTGGTTCTCCAGCACGTCCTCGTCCAGCGCCTCCAGGTTCCAGCGCGCCTGGCGCAGGGCCTCGAAATGCGCCACGGTCTCGGCATGCGCCGGATCCTCGGCCAGGTTGACCCGCTCGGCCGGATCCGCCTGCAGATCGTAGAGCTGGGCCGGATCCGCCGCGCAGTACACGTACTTGTCGTTTCCTTCGCGCAGCATCAGCATGCTGCTGACCGAGCCTTCGGCCATGTACTCGGCCGCCACCACGCGCGGCGCGAGCGGCTCGCCGTGCAAGGCCGGCACCAGGCTCTGCCCATCGACCGGCATCGCGAACGTATCCGGTTCGATGCCGGCAAGCTCCGCCAGCGTGGGCAGCACGTCCAGCGCCGAGACCGGATCAGCCACGCGCCGACCGGCCCCCCGGCCATCCGGCATCGCGATGCCCAGCGGCACGCGCGCCGCCCCTTCGAAGAAGTTCATCTTGTACCAGAGCCCGCGCTCGCCCAGCATGTCGCCGTGGTCGGCGCAGAACACCACCACGGTGTCGTCGGCGAAGCCGCAGTCGCCCAGCGTGCCGAGCAACTCGCCCACCTTGTCGTCCAGGTAGGACAGGTTGGCGCAGTAGGCGCGCCGGGCGTTGGCCACGTTCTCGTCGGTGATCGAGAATCGCGAGGCATCGACCGCGCCGTACAGTCGCTGGGTGTGCGGGTCGCGCTGGTCGGCCGGCAGCTCCGGCGTGACGGGTTCGGGAATCGTCACCCCCTCGTAGCGCGCCCAGTACTCGGGTCGGGCGGTGTACGGGTCGTGCGGATGGGTGAAGCTTGCGCACAGGCAGAACGGGCGATCGTCACGCCGCCGCGCCAGCTCCAGCAGGCGGGTGCGGGCGAACCAGGCGACCTCATCATCGTATTCCAGCTGGTTGCTGGTCAGCGCGCAGCCGGCCTCGGTCACCGAGGAAAGGTTGTGGTACCACCAGTCGACTCGCTCCAGCGGCGCCCGCCAGTCCGGCGTCCAGCCGAAATCGGCCGGGTAGATGTCGGTGGTCAGCCGGTCCTCGAAGCCGTGCAGCTGGTCGGCGCCGACGAAATGCATCTTGCCGGACAGCGCGGTGTACCAGCCGGCGCGCCTGAGATAGTGCGCCCAGGTGGGCAGGTTGGACGGGAACTCGGCCGCGTTGTCGTACACGGTGGTGCCCGAGGGCAGCAGCCCGGTCATGAACGAGCCGCGCGCCGGCGTGCACAACGGGCTGGGCGTGTAGCAGTTGGCGAAGTTGACGCTGCGCTGGTGCAGGGCGCGCAGGTGCGGCACGTCCAGGAAGTCGGCCGGACCGTCGTCCCAGAAGGTCCCGGTGAGCTGATCGACCATGAGGATCAGGAAGTTGGGCGACTGGTTCATGCACGGGCACCTTGGTGGGCGAGTCGCATGGTAGCGCCGATGCAGTCCCTACTCCAGATGAGACGCTCGAACCGATTTACCCACGAACGATATCCCGCGCTGGGCGAGCCGCAGGCGGGCCTTGCTGGCGAGCGGCAGCGAGGCCTTGCCGGTACCGACCCACAGCCAACGCGCCACCCGCCGCCCCTCCTTCAGGTGGTCGGACAACCATCGCTCGGTATTTCGCTTCTTCTCCATGACGACCGAAACTTCGCCGCTCTCGGCGGGATGCGGTTCGATGCCTACCAGACACGCACCCCTCGCATCGCCGAGAACGTAATCCCAACGACGCGCCGCCGGGTGCTGCAGCCGCAGCGCCTCGTCCGCATCGATGCCGTCGACGAACCGGTCCTGGACCGAGCGATCCATGCGCTTTCGGTCGACAGTCTTCATGGCGCTCAGGCCAGGCTTCACGCCAACTCTCAGTGACGAACCGGGCCGCAACGCGTCGCCGACCGAGCCGCGCTGAATGCGTCGCTTGCTCACGCCGCGTTCCGATTGACCGCATCGATCACGGCATCGGTCAGGCGGGAGCTATAGCCGGTGATGCCGCCCCAGCCGGCGACGACCTCGTCGTCCGAGTCCGGGTCGAGCGCCGAGATGTCGCGCGAGCGCACCTTTCCATCGTCGCCGAATCCGAGCGCATGCACCCGGTAGTCCTTGGTCAGCGCTGATCCCGCCACTTCTCGTAGCGAATCGGTAGGCACGCCCAGGCCGTCACAGACCAGTTGCCAGTGCGCATCGTTCTGCTGCAATTGGCGCAGCATCCAGACCGCCGTCAGCAGGTGTGGTGAGTGGGTGGAGAGCACCACGCGGTAGCCACGCCACAGCAGTTCCAGCACCAGCAGCACGACGACCGAAATGGCCTGCGGGTGCAGGCCCATCTCGGGCTCCTCGATGACGACCCAATCGATGTCAGGGCGCTTGGTCTGCCGGGTCCCCGGCAACAGGTGGTACAGGCCGAGCAGCAGGGGTGTGAACTCGCGCTGCCCGGCGGTCCACGTCATGTACGGCAGATCCATGTCACCGTGCGAGAGCGTGAGCCGCTTGCGATGGTTGCGCTCCTCCATCGACACCGTCCCGGAATGGAACACGGCCTCGTCGATCTGCTTGCGTATGGCGGCCTTGAACCGCTTCGCGACCGGGAACAGCACGCCGTCACCGCGTTCACCGAACAGATCGTAGAGCGTCTGACTGAACACGCGGGCCACCACCGGCACCTCCTCTGACAGGCGCTGGAACGGCTGCGCCCAGCCGTCGCTGATCAGCATGGAGCGCTGGGCCGGGATGAAGAACACGCTCTCGGACTTGCTGCCCAAGCGCGCAAGTTGCGCCGGATCGATCGTGCGCGAGTCCAGCTTGATCACCGTGTCCTCGGACCAGCCCTTGCCCATCCCGATGCCGAACACGAGATCGATGGCCGTCTCCACGTCCTTGAGCACATAGCCCGCATCCTTCAACCGGGCGGCGAGCTGACGGCCATCGATGGCAGTCTTCAACCATTCGAGTACCAGCGTCTTGCCCGTGCCCTGCGCTCCGACGAGCACGGTCAGGTCCCCGAACTTCAGATCGACCTCGTCGATCTGCGCAAAATTGGAAACCCGCAGCCGGGACGGTAACGAGCGCGTGGCGTCACTCATGTCAGGTTCCTCAGATCCTCGCTGGACAGTCCCGAGCGCATCAGTTGCATCACGGCCCACACGTAATTTCGCATGCTCTCGCGGTCCTTGAGCAGCCGGTCCGCATCGTCGGCATCGCGGCCGTCGGCCATGGTGTCGAACACCGCGCCCTCGACCACGCGCGTCAGGTCGCCGCCCTGCATGATCTGCTCGGGCGTGTTGCCCGCCGCCAGCTGCTTCCTGACCGTGTCGTCGCGGCGTGCGAGTTCGCTGACCGCCATCAGATTGGTCATCCGCTTGACCTGCACGGCGTCGGTGGCGTCCGCGCCGAAGATGTCGTTCATCGCCCGGATGATCTCGCTCAACCGCTCGCGTGCCCGATCCTTGCCCGGCGCGATGGCGGCCTTGACCGGGTCGAGCGTCGGTGCATCCCCGTCACCCTCGCCCAGCCCCTCGCGGATGCCGTCGCCCTCCTTCAGCGTCCAGTGCGTCATCTGCAGGCCGGCCAGATCGATCTGCTCGACCGGCACGCTCGCCAGGCGCTTCCTGAACAGTCGCACGAAGCGGGCGAGCTTCTCCAGCTCGGCATCCCCGAGCGGCACCACCTGCGCGATGAACTCGTACAGGCGCACGAACTTCGACATGCCGTCGCGCAGCTTCAGCAGCGAGTCCCGCTCGGCGTCCTGCTCGGCGCGCAGCGCCTCGGCCTCGGCAGCACCGCGCTCGTCACCGGACGCGTCACGATCGGCGATCAGGCGGTCCCAGCGGGCGATCGAGTCGTTCAGGTTCAGCAGCCGTTCGTTGAAGCGCTTGACCGGCGCGTCGACCGCATTGATCAGCCGGGCGCTCTGCCGGGTGGCGTGCAGCTCGCCGGTCAGGATGCGCGCCACCTCGTCGACCTCGGCCTGCGTGTAGAGGCCCGATCGGTCGAGCTGCTCCTTCAGGTCGTAGACGACCTCGTAGTCCTGCGGGCCGCTGATCTCGGCGCTGTCGTACCAGGTGCGGAAGGCTGCCAGGATCTCGTCGGGGTCGTTGGCGAAGTCGACGATGTAGACGGACTCTGCCTCTTTGCCCGGCATCTTGCGGTTCAGGCGTGACAAGGTCTGCACCGCCTCCACACCGGACACCCGCTTGTCCAGATACATCGCGCACAGCTTCGGCTGATCGAAGCCGGTCTGGAACTTGTTCGCCACGATCATGACGCGGTAGTCGTCGGTGTCGAAGGAGGTGCGCAGGTCCTTGACGCCGGGATTCATGAGGGTTTCCGTGAACTCCTCGTCGGCCAGGCCCGGGTAGTGCTCCTCGGGCAACGCGCTACCCGGCACCTTGCCGGAGAAGGCGACCAGGGCTGACAGGTCGGTGTAGCCCTTCTCGATAATGTAGCGATCGAACTCGCGCTTGTAGGCGACCGCCTGCGCACGGCTGCTGCCGACGATCATCGCCTTGGCCTGCCCGCCCAGCAGACCGGCGACGTTCTTCCTGAAATGCTCGACGATGAACTGGACCTTCTGCCCGACATTGGTCGGGTGCAGGGAGGCCCACTGCGCCAGCGCGCGCGCGGCGAGCTTCTGGTCGACCCGCTTGTCGCGCTGCACGGTCTCGGACAGCTTCCTGGCCGTGGTGTAGGAAATGTAGCCTTGCAGCACGTCGAGGATGAACCCCTCCTCGATCGCCTGGCGCATGCCGTAGTGGTGAAAGCTCCTCGGCACCTCGTCGTCGTCCTTGCGGCCGAACAGCGTCAGCGTGGCGTGCTTGGGCGTGGCGGTGAACGCGAAGTAGGAGACGTTGTCCGGAAAGCCGCGCGCATCCTGCAGCTTCGCCATGATCTCGGTCGGATCGAGGGACTGCAGCGCATCGTCCTCCAGAGACAGGGCGGCGCGCAGCTTCGAGGCGGCCTGCCCGGTCTGCGAGGTGTGCGCCTCGTCGACCACCACGGCGAAGTTGCCGTCCGCCAAGCTGCGATTTTCCAGCATGGCCTCGATCGCGAACGGGAAGGTCTGGATGGTGACGATGACGATCGGGGTGCGCGCCAGCAGCGCCTCGGCCAGCCGCGCGCTCTTGGCCTGCGCATCGAAGCCGCTGCCCCGCTCGATGCCCTCGACCACGCCGTCCTGATGATCGATCTGGCGGATGGCATCGCGCAGCTGATCGTCCAGCACGGTGCGATCGGTCACGACGATGACCGAGGAGAACAGCCGATCATCGTCCGGCCCCTGCATGCGGATCAGGCTGTGGCACAGCCAGGCGATGGTGTTGGTCTTGCCGGAACCCGCACTGTGTTCCAGCAGGTAGCGCTGCCCGACGCCCTCCTCGCGCACCGCCGCGTCCAGCCGGGTCACCGCCTGCCACTGGTGGTAGCGCGGGAAGAACATCGACTCCTTGCGGTGGCGCCGGCCATTGGCATCCGTCTCCTGCTTCGACTCGAACAGGAAGAAGCGGTGGATCAAGGTCAGCAGGTTGTCCTTCCGGAAGATCTCCTCCCACAGGTAGGCGACGGGGTAGCGGTCGGGATCATCGGACTTCGGGTTGCCGCTACGGCCGTTGTCGCCCTGATCGAACGGCAGGAAGAAGCTGCCGTCGCCCTTCAGGTGCGTGCACATCATCGCGCGCGTGGTCGACAGCGCGAAGTGCACCAGCGCGCCGCGCCGGAAAGCCAACAGCGGCTCCACCCCGCCCTGCGGCGCCTTCGGCGAGCGATCGGTCTTGTACTGCCGCACCGCATCCTCGACGCTCTGCGTGAAGTCGCTCTTCAGCTCCCAGGTCGAGACCGGCAGGCCGTTCAGGAACAGCACCAGATCGATCGACCATTCGCGCGTGGGGTTGTATTTCAGCTGACGCACGATGCGGAAGCGGTTGGCCGCGTGGCGTTCCAGCACCGAGGCGTTGCGATCGTCCTCGGGCACCGACTGGCTCATGGCGAGCTTGCCGCCGGCACCGGCGACCGGGAAGCCGCGCCGCAGCACCTCGAGCGTGCCGCCGGTGTCGCTGTTGGCGAGGTTCTTGGCCAAGGCGTCGAGCACGCGCTTGTCGGTGTTGGCGCCGTTCAGTTTCTCGAGCTTGGCCCAGGCGGCGGGCTGGGATGCGCGCAGCCAGGCGATGACGTCCTCGGGGTAGAGGGCGCGTGCCTTGTCGTACGACGACGAAACGCCTGCAAGCCAGCGGTCGGGTTCGGGGGCGTGTTCGGTGAGGTAGGTGAAGACGTGGTCTTCGAATGGGCGCTCGCGGTGGGCGGTGTCGGCGGCGGCGCTCATGCGGGGCATTCCGCTGTGGTGCCGGAGGGGGCGTGGGTGGTGACGTCGATCTGGCCGGTGACGGCGGCGGAGATCAGGGCTGTGCGGCGTTCTTCCAAAAGTTGTACAGCCTCTTCGGCCTTCGCTATCAACACCAGGACTCGTGCAGAGTCGGAAGCGAAGAACTCGAGAATTGCGTGCCGCTCATCCGAAGGAGGCACAACGATCGGCGCCATCATCAGGTTGGTCGAAGAGATTGACGCAAGATTGGTCGACTGCTTCGAAAGCGCCATGAAGTAGAACTTGATATATCGACTTGAGGTGACCATCGCGAGCCAGGGTGGCTCAACCCGCCGAGGACGCACGGCGAACACGTGATTCTGGTGAACGCAGGGATCGATCGATCCGTTCCAGACGGCTCCGCGACCAAGCTTGTCAAAATCGCCACCCTCGTTCATCAGGACGTCACCCTTGCGAAGTAGGTACCGCTTCACATCGCCTCGTGCCATCGGCAGCATCCGTACATCTTCAATCGAGACGAAGCCGTCCTGCACGTTCGCCACCCGAAGATAGGGAACGGTCGTCTGGTGCTCCAGCTCAATCGTCTTGCCCTTTGCGATGCCGGTCTGAACCGATGCAAGCATTTTCATCGGCACCACTTCCCAGTGCGCCGGCACCTCCCCCAACCACTCCACCCCACTGTCCTTCATCGGCACATCCGGATCGAGCCCCTTCGTCACCGCCTGCGAGATCAACGCCTGACGCTTTTCCTTCAGGAGTTCGATCAGTTGCTTCTGTTTGGCGATGAGGGTGTCGATGCGGGCGGTTTCGCCATCAAGCAACGCGACGATCGCCCGTCTCTGGTCCGCGTGTGGTAGCTCGGCTTGGTACTCCCAGACGAACCGCTCGGGAACGCGTTTCTGCCCACCAGCGCCATACATCTCTGCGATTGCCTTGGACCTGAACGGCTCGCTTGTGAGGAGGTAATAGAGGAAGCGAGCATCACTATCCAGAGTGGTCCGGAGGGGAATTACCTCGGTGGTAGCGAACCCTATGCCGCCAGTCAAACCGACCGCCACGGCGCACTTACCGTTCTCGAAGCACGGTGTGATCTTGGCGAGTAGAACGTCGCCCTCAGCGACGTAGGCGTAGCCGTCGCGCACTTCTTCAAACGCCTTGGTTCTAGTGGCATCGATATGGCCTCTAGTTCCGACGCTCTCCATCGGGATGAAGGAGACCAGTCGATCGCCTTCGAACCCGTTGCATTCGGACTTGGACGGATTGATTCGAGCAAGATGCTTGATCCGCATCAGGCCGGCATCTTTCGAGCTCCCGTGAGCCGATCCACAGGCATGGCTGGCAGACGTGTTCAAACCCCCACCTCCCCCAACAACGCAACAATCTCCTGACTCACCCGCGCCAGATCCGCATCGATCTCCTCCAGCGCCCGCGGTGGCTTGTACACGTAGAAATGCCGGTTGAACGGAATCTCGTACCCCACGATTCCCACCTCCCCGTCCTGCGCGTCCACCTTCGATCGATCGATCCACGCATGTGGCCAGCCGCACCACGTCGCGCGGCGTGAAGTACTCGCCGGCGGTGTCGTTCGCGCTCTCGGCGAAGCGGCGGATCAGGTGCTCGAACGCCAGCCCCATCTCGTGGTTGCTCACCCGCTCGGGGTGCAGGTCGATGCCGGCGAAGCAGCTGGACACCTTGAACAGCAGCTTGTCCTCCTCCAGCCGGTCGATCTTGTTGGTGAACTCGAACTGCTCGAAGATGGCGTGTACGTTCGGGGAGAACCGGTCGAGGTAGTCCAGCAGGTTCGAGCGCGTGTCGCCGAGCCCCAGGGAGCCGAGCGAGTAGCTCGACGTGTTGTAGAAGTCCACGCCGCTGGCACGGGTCAGCAGCGGGAACGGGTCGTAGCCCTTGCCGCGGATCTGTTCGGCACGCTCGACCACCGCATCGCGCGTCGGCTCCAGCACGCACTCCAGCCGGCGCAGCACCGTGAACGGCAGGATCACCAGCCCGTACTCGGATTGCTTGAAGTCGCCACGCAGCAGTTCGGCGACCTGCCAGATGTCGTTGGCGAGGTTCTTCTGGTCCATGCGGGTCAGTCGTGGTCCGGGTTCTGTGGATCGAGCCGGGCAAGTGTGCCATCCGTTCGCTGCCACTTCGCACCGCGTCCCTTGCCGGTCGAGGCGATCAGGCCTTCCTTGCGCAGGGCGCGCAGCACCAGGCGAACCGTCTCCCGACTGATGCCCGGGCAAGCCTCCTCGAGCGAGGAGATCGAGAACGGCAGCGTTCGCGACAGGGCTTCGCGCCGAACGCGTTCGCTCTTGCTGCCACGCCCGCGCTCGATGGTGCCGACCCGCTCCTCGAACTCGCCGTAGGCGCGCAGCAGCACGCCCCAGAAATAGTCCAGCCACGGCATGACGTCGTGCCTTGCCTCGTGCCAACCCTGCGAGCTCGCTTCCAGCGTCTCGTGGTAGCTGACCCTGGTGTCCTCAAGGATCCGCTCCAGGCTGATGTAGCGACCGACGCGGTAGTCGTGGTTGTAGAGCAACTGCAACGTGATCAGGCGCGCCATGCGTCCGTTGCCGTCCGGAAACGGGTGCACGCACAGGAAATCGAGCACCGTCAGCGGCACCAGGATCAGCGGGTCGGCCAGGTGCCGATCACGAGCCAGGTCGTAGCCCTCGACCAAGCGCCGCATGGCATCGGGTGTCAGGTTGGCCGCGACCGGGGCGAAGCGCACCCGCCCATGCTGCTGTCCTGGGCCATCCGCTGCCGTCTCGACGATGTCGTTATCGGTCGCCTTCCACTCACCGCCCGGTTGCGGCAGGTACCGGTACAGGCGGGTGTGCAGCTGGCGCACGACGTTGGCGGACACCGGCATGTCGCGGCCGGACTTGTGGATCAACGCGAGCGCATCGCGGTAGCCCGCCACCTCCTGTTCGGAGCGGCTGCGCGGCGCCGTGCCTTCGAGCACCAGGGCGCGGATGCGGGAGCGCGAGACCACGATGCCCTCGAGCCGGGTCGAGGATTCGGTCGATTCGACCACGGCGGCCTCGACCAGATCGGCCAGGGTTTTGGGGGTCTGGCGATCGAACAGGATCTGCCGACCTCGGTGCTCGCCCAACGCTCGGAGGGTGGCCAGCTGTCCACTGCCGAACCGTTGGCGATCGAGGAATTCGGGCGAGAGCGAGTTCACGTTTTCTGGACCGGAATGGGGTAGTGCATCTTGTAAACGGGGTATTCTAGTCGCTACTTACCCCTTTTCACAGACCTGTTGCTCTTCTCTCGCGACAGCCGGGGTCGTCGGACCCGACCGCCTCTGTCCGCGGGCGAAGCCTCTTGGTCGATCCGGAATGGAACTCGCTTGCGAGACTCCAAAATGTGTAAAGTGATGTGTAAGGAGTCATCATGAAGCTTGAGCGCCAGTGCCGGTACGTTCCCCTGAGCCAGAAGCCTCTGGTGATGGTGCTGTGTCAGGTCCAGTTCAGCTCGATCCGTCGCCTTGGCCACTACATCGGCGGCATCCAGGAGTGCTTTCGCCGGATGGGACTGCCCATCGAGCGCGTGAACAAGGTTCGGCAGATCGCCTTCGGGCCCACGGACGCGGCTCCGGACCTTACCGAGGAGACCCGGTGGGAGTATCGCTCCAGAGATCAGCACGAGAGCGTGCTCCTGACCGAACGTGGCTTGGTGCTCCAGACTGCCACCTACGACCGGTTCGAAGGCTTTGCCGAGCGGCTGCGAGCCTTGCTGGACGTGGTCTTCCGCGAGACCGAGCACGACTCGCTCGGCGTGGTCGACCGCCTGGGTCTTCGCTACGTCGACGTGGTGCTTCCGAGTGACGGGCAGGACTACCGCTACTATCTTCGCGAAGGCCTTCGCGGGGTGGCTGACGAGGTGTTTCTCGACGATACGCACCGCTGCTTCTGGCAGAGCTCGGGCGCTACATCGGTCATGGACCGACAAGGGGTTCTGATGATCCGCATCAGTCAGAACGATCAGGGCTTCCTGCTACCGGCGGACCTGCTCGACGGCGCACCCCGGCTGACCCGATCCGTGCCGCAAGGCCGCCTGTTGACGCTGGTCGACATGGATCACTTCGTCGAGGACACGTTCGATGCCGATGCCGATGCGCTGTTGCCGCTCGCGTACGCCATGCACGATCGCATCATCGAGGCCTTTCACGAGCACGTGGTAACGCCGGAAGCGATAGCGACATGGAAGTGACACTCGCCAACCCTCTGCCGACGGGCTCCACCTTGCCGTCCCGGAGTCCGCACCAACGCGCCGACTCGGCTATCGATCATGCTCGCCTGATCGCTCTGCTCCCCCTATTCGGGAGCGGCAGCGGCGGCAGCGCCAGCCACGTTGTCGTCCAGATGGCCAGGTGGTCGACGCCCTACGTGGTTGTCAGTTGCCCGCGACACCCGCTGAAACCCGTGCAGGCGGTCGGTCCTGTCGCGAACGCGTCGGCGCGCGTCCCGCGCTCGACGGTCGATCGCCTCGAGAACATGTCGGCTGCCCTGTCACTGAACAAGGCGCAGCTGGCACGCGTGCTGAACGTTACCCGACCGACGGTGTATCACTGGCTCGGGGGCGGCGAGCCCGAGCGCCTCGGTCAGGACCGAATCGATCGGCTGGACCGGCTGCTAGACCGAGCGGGCGTGTCCGCCACCGATCCCCTGAACGCCCGGTTCGTGCGACGCGGCTTGATCGATACCGACTCGTCCCTCCTCGATCTGCTTTGCAACGAGACGCTCGATGAGCCGACGATCCTCGAAGCCCTCGACCAGGTGCGCAAGCTCGATCGTGCGAGCGGTGACCGAAGGCGTGCGAAGGAAGGACACTTGCAGGCAGCCGGCTTCGAAGCCGTCGATGCGGAGCGCCGTCGCGATCAGCTCGCCACCTCCATCGCCTTGCGGGACTGGCCTCGGTAGCGCTCGGTGGGCAACGAGTTCGACGTCATCGCCATCACGGACCGGGGCTGGCGACAGGGCTCGGCGCTCGGTCCGAGCACGGCCCGCCTTGCCGTGACAAAGGCGCCGCCCCATGTCACCGTCGAGGGCGACGACGTACTCCTCGTCATGAGTCACGACTGCGATGTCGCCAGTCCCGATCTGGGCAAGGAGCCTTTCGTCGAGATCGTTCGTGCTCGGCGTCTCAAGACCGAGACGACCAGCAAGCAGAGCGGCTGGGGACGTCATCCTCGCTACCTCGAGACCGAGATCGATCTGGCGGGACTCGTTGTCCTCGGATGCGCGATTCACGAGCGCTGGTTGGTGCCGCGCGACTGGCTCGCGGCAGAGTCGCCCGCAGGCGAACTCGACGCTACCCAGCGGCGCGTGGCTGCCGAGTGGCTTGCCAAGCGCTATCTGCGCGCGGCATTTCCGACCGCGTTCGATCTACGGTGGCGCGGCGAGATGAAGCGGTGAATCAAGCTGTTGCGCCGCCACAGCGCATCAGTACAGGGAATCTACCTGCGGTTGAATACGCCCGCCGAACTGCCACCCGAGTCGCCTTACCGCTGTGACCTGATGGTCGTGGTCCCCGAAACGGTACGCGGGGGCGATGGCTGGGCCTCGCGCCGTGCGGAGATCGAGAGGGACATACAGGCGTTCTGAGAGCGGTTCGAGCCGGGTATCGTCTGCGAGGGCGTCGAGGTGTCGGGGGAGGACGAAATCACGCTTCTCGAGATCGCCTCGTATCAGCGTTTCGATGCCGACTGGGTAAGCTTCGAGGATGACACGGCTTCAATGCCGCTCGTGGGTGGGTCTCCCCTATGAGGGTCTTCATGAGCGGTCGACGTTGCGGCTCATTCGGACCACCTCAATCCGCCGCCCGCTCCGCCCACCCCGCGAACACCCGCTCCAGCGCCACCACCACGTAGTACAGAACGATCCCCAGGAACGCGAGCGCGATCAGCACCGCGAACATCAGCGGATAGTCCGCGTTGGTCCGGCCGGAATCGAACAGCGCACCGAGCCCGCGCCCGTGCGGCGAGACGATCTCCATCAGGTTGGTGCCGATGAACGCCAGCGTGACCGAGACCTTCAGGGCACCGAAGAACTCGGGCAACGTCTTGGGCAGGGCGATCTTGCGAAAGATGGTGAACTGCGAGGCGCCGAGCGAGCGCAGGATGTCGCGGTACTCGGGTTCGAGCGTGGACAGCCCGATCGACACCGACACCGCGATCGGGAAGAACGAGATCATGAACGCGATCAGGATGGTGTTGAAATCGTGCTCGCCCACGAACAGCAGGGCGACGATCGGCACCACGGTGGCCTTGGGCACCGCGTTGAACCCCACCAGCAGCGGGTACAGCGCATCGCGCAGCGTGCGCGAGAACCCCATGATCATGCCCAGCGCCACACCGACCACCACCGCCAGCAGCAGCCCGACCACGGTGCGCCACAGCGTCTGCCAGCCCATGATCAGGAACAGTCGCCAGTGCCGTTCGAACGCCGGCGGCAGGTCCGACGGGGAAGCCATCTTGTAGTTCGGCCAACCGTTGAGCTGCACCAGCAGCTCCCAGGCGATCAGGAACACCAGCACCGCCGCCAACGGCACCAGCACCTGACGCACGTTCACGCCGACGCCCCCGGCACGGCATCGCTGGCGACAGGCACGCCACCGCCCTCGCCCAGTCGCGCGATACGGATCTGTTCGCGCAGCAGCGCCAGCATCTCGGCCGACTCGGCCGTGTACAGCGACTCCAGCTCGCGCGGGCCGTCACCGGGTACCTCGAGCACGTACTGCGTGCGCGCCGGTCGTCCGGACAGCACCACCACCTGGTCGGCCAGGAACAGCGACTCGCGCAGGTCGTGGGTGATCAGCACCCCGGTGAACGGCTCGCGCGCCTTGAGCTGATGCATGATCTGCCACAGGTCCTCGCGCGTGAACGCATCCAGCGCACCGAACGGCTCGTCCAGTATCAGCACCTCGGGTCGGTGCACCAGCGCCCGGCACAACGAGGCGCGCTGGCGCATGCCGCCTGACAGCTCGGACGGGCGCTTGTGCTCGAAGCCTGCCAGCCCGACCAGCGCCAGCAGCGATTGCGCACGCTCGCGTTGCTCGGACCCCGACAGCTGCGTCGGCACGATCTCCAGCGGCAGCAGCACGTTCTGCAGGATGGTCCGCCATTCCAGCAGCACCGGGTTCTGGAACGCCATGCCGACGGTGGCGCGCGGCGACACCACCGGCTCGCCGTGCAGGCGCACCTGCCCCGAATCCGGGATCATCAGCCCGGCAATCAGCCGGGTCAACGTCGACTTGCCGCAGCCGGACGGGCCCACCACGGCGGTGAAGCCCCCTTCGCGTACCGTCAGTTCCAGGCCACCGAGTACCGGCAGGGGCCCGGCCGCGGTGCGGTAGGCATGGTGCACGTCGCGGATCTCGATCAACGGATCCATCAGCGGCGCCGGCTGCGGCTGCGGTTGCGGATTCGGATGCAGCGTCATCGGGCGGCCCCAGCCCGCGCTCAGAGCAGCGGGAAGCCGCCCTCGGGCAACCAGCTATCGTCGAAGTACAGCGTCGCGTCCGGCTCCTGCTCGAACGTGTAGGTCAATCGGATCTGCTCGAGCGCATTGGCGAACCGGTCGGCATCGATCCCGCCCATGCCGTTCGCGCGCACCGCCTCGGTCAGCACGTTGGCATCGATCGCCAGCTGCAGGCGCCGCTGCTCCAGCGCCGCATCGGCAGCCGGGTTGCGCGTCATCAGGCTGGCCGTGGCCGCCTCCGGATCGGCGATGGCCGCGGCCCAGCCCTTGCCCACCGCCGCCAGGAAGCCTTCGACCAGCTCGGGGTTGGCTTGTGCGAAGTCGGTGTTGACGATGATCGCGTTGCCGTACAGGTCCACCCCGTGATCGGCCATCAGGATCGTGCTGATGTCGTCCTCGGGCACGCCCAGGCGCACCAGGTTCAAAAAGGACGAGAACGAGAAGCCGGTGACCGCGGCGACATCGCCCTCGGCCAGCATCGGCTCGCGCGTCGGAAAGCCGACCGGCTCCACGGTGATCGCGTCCACGTCCAGTCCGGTCTCGGCGGCGAAGATCGGGAACTGCGCCCAGGCGCCGTCCGGCGGCGGTGCGCCGAGCACGCGGCCTTCCAGGTCCATCGGAGCCTCCACGCCCAGGCTCTTGCGGCCGACGATCGCGAACGGCGGCTTGTCGTACACCATCATGATCGCGGTGACCGGTGCGCCCGGGTTCTGGTCCAGGAAGCGCACCAGCGAATTGATGTCGGCGAAGCCGAACGGAAACGCACCGGTGGCGACCTTCGGGATGGCGTCCAGCGAGCCGGAGCCGGCGCTGATCTCCACATCCAGGTCGGCCTGTTCGAAGTAGCCCTCGTCGATCGCCAGGAAGAACGGTGCGGACGGGCCCTCGAACTTCCAGTCAAGGGCGAATGGCACGTCGGTGGCGGCGACGGCGTGGCCGGCCAGGCAAAGGGTGCCGGCAAAGACGGTCGTGACGGCACGCGCGGCCGTGAAGAAACGCAGGTTCATCGGTCGGATTCCAGTCCAAAGTATAAGATCGACCGTCAGTCTAGCGAGCCTTGCGCACCGTGCGGCGATTTACCAGCCCCAACCGTTCTCCGGGCCCTCGAGACGCACCATGACGATGCAGGAATGCTCGATGCACGCATCGAAATGGCGCAAATCGCAGGCTGAAATCGATTCCTGCGAATTCCATCACGTCGAACCGCCCTTGCATTTCAGGACAGCCGCGGGGCCGCGACCGCGTCCGACCCGCGCCTACTTCGTGCCGAAGATCCGATCACCGGCATCGCCCAGGCCCGGCACGATGTAGCCGTGGTCGTTCAGGTGCGAATCCACCGCCGCGGTCACGATCGGCACGTCCGGGTGCGCCTCGTTGAACGCCTTGATGCCCTCGGGCGCCGAGATCAGGCACACGAAGCGCATGTCCTTGGCGCCACCCTGCTTCAGGCGGGTGACCGCCGAGATCGCCGAGTTCGCGGTGGCCAGCATCGGGTCGACGCACACGATCAGCCGCTCGCCCATGTGATTGGGCACCTTGTAGTAGTACTCGACCGCCTCGAGCGTCTCGGGATCGCGGTACAGGCCGACGTGACCGACACGCGCGGACGGGATCACGTCCAGCATGCCGTCCAGCATGCCGTTGCCGGCGCGCAGGATCGAGATGAAGGCCAGCTTGCGGCCCTTGAGCACCGGTGCGTCCATGCCCTGGACCGGCGTCTGGATTTCCCGCATCTCCAGCGGCAGGTCGCGGGTGACCTCGAAGCACAGCAGCCACGAGATCTCGCGCAGCAGCGCGCGGAACGCGCTGGAGCTCTGCTCCACCTGGCGCATCAGCGTCAGCTTGTGCTGCACCAGGGGGTGATGCACCAGCGTGGCCTTCAGGCCGCGCTCGTCCAGTTGCTTGTCGGTCAGCATCGCATCGTCTCCGGGAGTCCGGCTCAGGCCAGCTTCTTGTAGCGGGTGCGCTTGGGCTGCGCGGCGGCATCGCCCAACCGTTCGCGCCGATCGGCCTCGTACTCGGTGTAGTTGCCGGCGAAGAAGTTGATCTCGTCCGGTGCCTCGTAGGCCAGGATGTGGGTGGCCACGCGGTCCAGGAACCAGCGATCGTGGCTGATCACCACCGCGCAGCCGGCGTAGTCCAGCAGCGCCTCCTCAAGTGCGCGCAGCGTCTCCACGTCCAGGTCGTTGGACGGCTCGTCCAGCAGCAGCACATTGGCGCCTTGCTTGAGCGTCATCGCCAGGTGCAGCCGGCCGCGCTCGCCGCCGGACAGGTCCTTGACGATCTTCTGCTGGTCCTGGCCACGGAAGTTGAAGCGGCCGACGTAGGCGCGCGCCGGCATCTCGTGATTGCCCACGCGGATCACGTCGCTGCCGCCGGACAGCACCTCGAACACGCTCTTCTCGCCGTCCAGGTCGTCGCGGCTCTGGTCCACGAACGCCAGCTCCACCGTGTCGCCGACATCGATGCTGCCCGAGTCGGGTTGCTCCTGGTCCATGATCATGCGGAACAGCGTCGACTTGCCGGCGCCGTTGCCACCGATCACGCCCACTATCGCGCCCTTGGGCAGCGCGAACGACAGGTCCTCGATCAGCACCCGATCACCGTAGGCCTTGGCGACGTTGGTGAACTCGATGACCTTGTCGCCCAGGCGGGGTCCGGGCGGGATGTAGATCTCGTTGGTCTCGGCGCGCTTCTGGAACTCCTGGCCCTGCATCTCCTCGTAGCGCTGCAGCCGCGCCTTGGACTTGGATTGGCGGCCCTTGGCGCCCTGGCGCACCCACTCCAGTTCCGCCTTCATCGCCTTGGCGTGGCTGGACTCCTGCTTGGCCTCGCGGCTCAGCCGATCGCTCTTCTGGTCCAGCCAGCCCGAGTAGTTGCCCTCGTAGGGGATGCCGTGCCCGCGGTCCAGCTCCAGGATCCAGCCGGCCACGTTGTCCAGGAAGTAGCGATCGTGGGTGATCGCCACCACGGTGCCGTTGAAGTCGCCCAGGAAGTGCTCCAGCCAGCCGACCGAATCCGCATCCAGGTGGTTGGTGGGCTCGTCCAGCAGCAGCATGTCGGGACCGGACAGCAGCAGCCGGCACAGCGCCACGCGGCGCTTCTCGCCACCGGACAACACGCCCACCTTGGCGTCCCAGGGCGGCAGGCGCAGCGCATCGGCCGCCTTCTCCATCTGCACTTCCATGTTGTGCCCGTCGGCCGCCTCGATGATCGCCTCCAGCTTGGCCTGCTTGGCGGCCAGCGCATCGAAGTCGGCGTCCGGCTCGGCGTAGGCGGCGTAGACGGCATCCAGCTCGGTCTTGGCCTCGTTCACCTCGCCGACCGCCTCCTCGACGATGTCGCGCACCGTCTTGTCCGGGTCCAGCGCCGGCTCCTGCTCCAGGTAGCCGATCTTGATGTCCGGCATGGGCCGCGCCTCGCCCTCGATCTCGGTGTCCACCCCGGCCATGATCTTCAACAGCGTGGACTTGCCCGAGCCGTTCAGCCCCAACACGCCGATCTTGGCGCCGGGAAAGAAGGACAGCGAGATGTTCTTCAGGATCTCTCGCTTGGGCGGCACGATCTTGCCGACCCGGTTCATGGTGTAGACGTACTGGGCCATCGGGCTCCTGAAAGGGGGCAGTCGGGCGCCTACGGCGCGATCGTTCGATTGTAAGGGAGGGCGGGTGACTGCGGTGGCGGCACCGGCTGCGCGCATCGCCCGGCGCGCATACCTCACCGTAAGGCCGCCGCCAGTGTGCACAGCGACGTACAGCAGGCCATCGCCGGCGGCAACGTCAACGTCCTGGTCAACGATGCCGGCGTGGCCACGCTCACCGGCTACACCGACGGCATCTCGCGCAACGCCGCTGCACGCGCCGCGCAAAACAGCCCCGAGGTGGACAGCGTGATCAACCTGATCGAAATGAGCTGATCGGGCACCGCGTCGCGCGAATCGCTGTTCGGAAGATGCCTGGCGACCGCGTGGTCGGCAGGCGTCTTGGTCAGAGCCGGCATCGCGCCTAACCGTTGTTGGGACGACGGGGTCCGTTGAGCGGACAGTCGGCGTCGTACCAGGCCTGGAACAGCCGCTCCAGATCGGCGGGCTTGTCGTCGGCGGTGCGGATGAAGTCATCGACCAAGTCGCAGAAGGCCAGGCGACTCATGTTGTTCAATCTGATCGGTCCGCCCTGCCCCCGACCGTGGTGGCAGTCCAGGCACTGTCGCTCGTCCGAGCGCACCGACGCACCGCGATCGCTTCGCGCCGTGACGATCTCGCCCAGTGTTCGCCGCTCGGCAGCCCGGTTCACATTTCTCAGTCCGTACACCTCGATCATCGTGTCGTTGAAGCGCTTGTTCCAGGCCGGTGCCGCTCTGATCGCCCGGGTACGGGCCTTGACTTCCGCCTTCTTGCGATTCTTCGCGGCCCGTCTTTTGTCTTTCGCCGCCTCTATCGCCTCCGCCCGCGCCTTCGCCCCCTGCGCGAAGGCGGGCGAGGCACCGCCGACCAGATTGACGGTGAACGCCAGCGAGAACACCAGCGCGATGGCGGACACCGCCTGTATTGATCGCGCGCATCGCTTTCGTCCTGCGCACGTCTGTGGTTTTGCTGTCATGGACTTGTCTCCTCATGAGTGAACGGCCGACGAGTGAATGGCCGGCGGGCGAGCGCCCCGGCGAACCCGGTCGCTGCCCAGCCTCGGACGGTGCTCCGTCACGAACAACTGGCCATTAGTCGAACGCGCCGGCGCGACGATAGTTTTCGGCGGAGCCCGATAGCGCGTCGAGAAGCCCGCCCGGATGCCATCGATGGACCGTCTCCACCGCGTGGGGCAAGATGCGGACATGGAACCGAATCGAGAAACCGTGCCGGGCGATGCGGCGCTCGAATCGCGCACCGAGACGCTCGGTGCGATGAGCCGGGACGCCTATCTGGCGTTCGAAAGGACCCAGCCGATGCGCCATGAGTACGTGGATGGCTGGGTGTACGCGATGGTCGGCGCTACCCGCCGCCACGAGGACATCGCAATGAACCTGAGCGCTGCCTCGCACGCGCACCTGCAGGGCAACCCCTGCCGTGTCTACAAGGGCGACCTGAAGCTTCAAGTCGGCGACGACTTCTACTACCCGGACGTGCAGGTGCGCTGCGGCGATGAACCCGGCGACCAACGCTTCGAGACCGCGCCCGTGTTCATCGCCGAGGTCCTGTCACCCAGCACGCGCCGCTACGACCGCGGTGACGAGCTGACGCTGTACCGCACGCTCGCATCCCTCGACGCCTACGCCTTGATCGAGCGGGACGTGATGCGCGTGTGCGTGTACCGCGCCGGCTTGGAAGAACCCGAGGTGCTGACCCTGCCGAACGAGCGATTGACCTTGCCGTCGCTGGACTTCGCCATGACGCTGGCAGCACTTTACGACTGACTCTCACCGAGGCCCGAACCGCATGAGCTACGTCCAGATCGCCCTTTTGCCCGTGCCGATCGACCAGCGCGAGGCCTACCTTGCCAGCGCGCGCGCCATGGCCGTGATCTTTCGCGAGCACGGCGCTCACGTTAACGAAGACTACTGGGGCATCGACCTGCCCGACGGCGAGCGCACCGACTTCAAGCGGGCGGTCGCCGCGCAGGAGAACGAGACGGTGGTGGTCGGCATGATGACCTGGCCGTCCAAGGCCGCCGCCGACGAGGCGATGGCCGCGGTCGAGCAGGACCCGCGCATGGCCGAGATCGACATGCCGTTCGACGGTCGGCGGATGATCTTCGGCGGGTTCGAGGCGATGGGGCTGGGCCAGGCGTAGCGGACCCGCGGCCTGTCGCGCCGAATCGGCTCAGCCGTTGCCCGCATCGAACGGGTGCTGCTGGAGATGGTGCCCGATTCGCCGCATCAGATCGCCCAGCGCATCGCACTCGGTCTCGTCCAGCACGCCGAGCATGTGACGGATCAGCGCGCTTTGCTGCGCGAGTGCGCGCAACGCGAGCTTCTTTCCCGAGGCGGTCAGCGTCAACCGTCGTAGCCGGCGATCGGCCGGATCGGGGCGACGTCGCACCAGCCGCCGGCGTTCCAGCTCCGATCGAGGTACCGTGCATGTTTCCTCCCCTTCCCGCGCCACTGCGCGCCACCATCGCCGTCCTGTCGCGCACCGCGCCTCGCACCGGTGGCAAGGCGCTGTTCGAGCTCTTCTGTCGCCCACCCCGCGTGCGTCTGCGCACCGCCGAGCAACGCGCGATTGTAGCGCGCGACCAGGAGCGCTTCGAACGCGCGACCGAGCACCGCGCAACGTTCGCGCACGGCATCATCGTCTGGCGCACGTTCGCAGCACCTCGGGATGATGCTCTCGGTACCGTCGCGCTGCTGCACGGCTTCGGCAGCCACGGTGTCTTCATGGCCGCCTTCGTGAACCCGTTGCTGGATGCCGGATTCGACGTCGTGGTCCCCGACCTGCCCGGCCACGGCAAGTCCAGCGGCCGACGCGTGCACGTCGCCATGGCCGTCGATGCGCTGCTGGCGATGCAGGCGGCTACCGGACCCTGGACAGCGCTGGTGGCGCACTCGTTCGGCGGCGCCGTCGCCACCGCTGCGGTGGCGGGCACGATCGAGGGCCGTACGCCGCTTCGGTTGACGCGTCTGGTCCTGATCGGCGTTCCCGAGTCGGTGCCGGAGATCTTCGACACGTTCGCCGACTGGTGCGGCGCCGGAGCCGGTGCGCGGCGTGCGATGCGGGCGCGGGTGCCGCTGCTGTCAGGGCACCCCGTCGAGGACTTCCGCGGGCATCTGCAGCTTCGCCAGGCCGGCATTCCGACCCTGGCGCTGCACGCGACCGACGACAAGGAGATCGCGTTCTCGAACGCCGACGCCTTGTCGCGGGCAGGCACGCACGTCGAGGTCTTGCCGATACCCGGCGCGGGTCACCGGCGCATCCTGCGCGATGAGACGGCGATCGCAGCCACCCGGGATTTCATCGCCGCCGCGACGCCGTCCCACCGCCCAAGCCTTGCCTAGAAGTTCGCCTGCAACGGCAGCGCGTACGGATTCGCCACCCGCGCACCTTGCCGCTGCCACACCTCGTACCCGTCCACCGACAGGTCAAGCTCCATGTCTCCGTCGGGATCCTTCTCGTCGCCCCGGTGGATGATGTAGCCGACCGAGCCGGCACCCTCGCTCAGCAGCACCTGGAACACGATGCCGAACGTGTCGCTGGCCACCGGCTGCAGCGGGGTCTGCCAGGTGATGCCCGCCAGCGTCGCCGCCTCGACATCGCCCCACACGTGCAGGCCCCAGCCGGTGTAGTCGCCGTCCGGCCGGCGGTAGTGGATGATGGCGCGCGAGGCATCGTCGACCGGGCGGATGTGCGGTGATTCCGGGTCGGCACCCTGCACCTGCCACAGCTCGTGAGCATCGGTGGCGAAATCCACCTGCTGGTCCGGCCCCGGATCCTTCTCATCGCCCTTGTGGATGACATAGCCCAGGTTGGACGCGCCATCGGCGAGCGGCACGTCGAAGATGACGCCGAACGCATCGCTGCCGACCGGCATCAGCGGCGCGGTCCACTCGGTGGGCAGGGTGGTGTCACCGAACACGTGCAGGCCCCAGCCTTCGTAGTCGCCGGCCGGTCGATGGTAGTGCAGGCGCAATCGGGAGGTGTCGCTAGACAGCGTGGGGTCGCTCTTGTAGATCGTCTCATCACCCTCGACGATCCAGACCTCGGGCGTTTCGGACGCATCGAAGCTGCGATCCCCACCCGGCTCGCGATCCACGCCGACGGTGTCACCGCCCGGGGTGTGCACGATGACGTTGACAGGCTCGACCGTGCTGGCAAGCTCCACCACCGCGAAACGCCCGAAGTCGTCCTCGCCGATGAAGCAGAGCGGCGCCTGCCAATCGGTTTCTTCGGCGACCGATTCGCCCCACACGTGCACGCCCCAGCAGTCGTCCGCATCGCCGTAGTCGCCGTCCGCACGCCGGTAGTGGATCACGGCCTGATCGAATCGCGGACCGGCCAGCTCCGGCGAGGTGACGGTCACCGTCTGCGGTTCGGTGCTGGCGCTGCGCGTCTGGCCGGTGAGCGTGGTCAGCGTGGCGTGAAACGTCAAACTCTGCCCCTGCGTCAGTCCGGAGGCATCGTAGAACACGCGGTAGGGCTTGCCGCGGTCGGTGCCCAGCGCTACCCGGTCGCCACCGTCGATGCTGGCCTCGAACGCGACGCTGTACAGATGGTCGATCGAGGTGTCCAACGCTACCTCGAGCCGCTCGACGGTGTCGTAGCCGTCCTTCTCGCCGGTGTACAGCACGTGCGTGTCCGGCGCGTCCGTCGGGGCGCTGCCGGCGAGCCTGAGCGTGATCTGCGGAGCCTCCGGTTCATTCCACTCAAGCGCGCGGTCCGCGCGCAGGACCGACACCCCGAACGCCGGCAAGGTGACCGACACCGTACCGTCGTCGTCGGCGATCACCGTGTCCTGCGCATCGCCATGGATCGGCTCGAAGCCCGCCCCGGGCGAATACGTCGGCACGTCGGCACTGGCCGGTTCGGCCGCATTGTTCAGCGCCACCAGGTACTCCACGGCACCATCCTCGCTCAGCGCACGAGAGAAGACGTACAGCCCCGGCCCCTCGGCGGCATGTCGCTGAACCTGCACACCGGTGCGCAGCGCCGGATGCGCCGCGTACGTCGCCGACAGCTCGGCGATCGCCTGATAGAGCGGATGCGTCGGATCGAAATTGTCCTCGGCGGTGGTGCCGGGCGAGCCGATCAGCGCGTTGTCGTTGTAGACCGCCACGGTGCTCGGGAACATGTCCTCGCGCGCATCCTTGTCGCCGCCGTCGCCGGTGAAGCCCTGCTCGTCGCCGTAGTAGATCACCGGCTGCCCGCGGGCGAAGAACATCAAGGCGTGCCCCAGCCTTGCGCGGGCCAGCAGCTCGGTGTCGTCGGCGTCGGGCTGGTCCTGCTGCAGGAAGTGGCCGAAGCGGCCCATGTCGTGGTTGCCCAGGAAGACCGGCTGCGAGTAGGCATCGCTGTCGGCGTCGGTGTAGTAATCGTCGAGCGAGAAGAAGCGCGCCAGCTCGCTGGTGGCAAGCCCCCGCGATGCGAAATCGCGCGCCGCCACCTGGAAGCCGAAGTCGATCGTGGACTGCAGCTCGCCGCGAGTGGAGAAGATGCTGCGAAACGCCGGCTCGTACTCGTCGTTGTAGACCTCGCCGAAGGCGAAGAAGTGCTCGATGCCGGCCTCGGTGGCCGCTGCCTCGATGGCCGGGCCGAACGCCTGCCAGAACTCGATGTTGACGTGCTTGGTGGTGTCGATGCGAAAGCCGTCCACCCCGTAGGTCTCAATCCAGTGGCGGTAGATCTCGATCATGCCGTCGACCACCTCGCGACGCCCGGTGAACAGATCGTCCAGCCCGAAGAAGTCCCCATAGACCGAGTTCTCGCCGGTGAAACTGGTATCACCCCGGTTGTGGTACAGCAGCGGATCGTTCAACCAGGCCGGGTTCTTCACCCCCTCCTCGCCCGGCGGCACCACCGGCTGGTGCGGAAAGCCTGCCAGGTCCATCGTCGGGAAGGTGTCCTCGCCCGTCCCGTCCCACGCATGCTCCCGATCGTCGAACGGGGTGCCGTCAACATCGACATACGGCGCGGTCGCCTTGTCGATGTAGGCGTAGTCCTCGTCGGCGTACTTGATCACGTCCGCGGTGTGGTTGGTGATGATGTCCATGAACACCTTGATGCCCCGCTCGTGCGCCGCATCCACCAGCGCGGCGAACTCGGCCTCGGTGCCGAAATGCGGGTCCACGCTCAGGAAGTCGGTGATCCAGTAGCCGTGATAGCCGGATGACTTTTCGTACAGGTTGGACACATCGTCCTGGACCGGCTTGTTCTCGAAGATCGGTCCCACCCAGAGCGCGGTGACACCCATCCCTTCCAGGTAGTCCAACCGCCCGGCCAGGCCGGCGATGTCACCGCCGTGGTAGTAGCCCTTGTCACTGGGCAGGAAGCCGTGTTCGAACAGCTGGTCGAGCGGCGCATCGTCGTCGCACTCGGTGGTGATGAACCCGCAGTCGTTGGCCGTATCGGCATTGTCGAAGCGGTCCGGCAGCAGGAAATACAGCACCTCGTCGCTGAACGGGCGCGTGCCGCCGGCCAGCGACACCTCGGAACGTGGCTGATCATCGGCCGGGCCGTCCGACGCGCCGCGGTCGTTGGAACTGCCGCAAGCGGTCAGCAAGAGCGAGCCGATCAAGGCGAGCGGCAGTTGGAGCTTGGTCATCGGTGGCATATCTTATGTGACTCAGTTCACAGTACTCCAGGTTCGAGCGGTTGTGAACGGGGCGCTCGCCGGGAGCGCGACAGGATCGTCGCAGTCGGTGTCGTCCCGTCACACCATCGAGAAGCCGGATCCAACACGTGTTGCGTTCGCGCGGCCATGCGTGGTGACGCCATCCGGTTGTCTCTCGCCATCGACCATTCGAATTCAACGCGTGTCGCGCTTGGCAAGCTATGTACAGCGAAGCCCGCCGGCCTCGGCACACGGACGGTCATCCCAATCCGACACGTGGTGCGCTCCACCGACACGACTGAATGTCGTTTTACTGTTCTTTCATACAGCTTAATGGTCAACGAGATCACGTGCGTCCCGTAGCCCCTTAAGGTGAAGCGACGATCTGAAACGGACGGCCCACATGATCTGCGACACCTCTGCCCCTGCACCGTCCGGCCATCCCTCCCAGCCCTCGTGCGCTGAAGCATCCGCCCGCCATCAGCGCCTGCGCATCGCCTGGGAGACGGTGAACGGGAACGCGCCCACGGCGGTTCCCGAAGACGAGACCTCGGCATCGATGGCCACCCGCCTACGCGTGCTGGCGCACGGCCTGGACACCCGGCAGGCGGATCTAATCGCGCTGCTGGTGCGCTTCGACGATGCGCAAGGCTGGAAGGCTTCGGGCGCGCGCAACTGCGTGGCGTGGATGAATGCCGAGCTGAACATCTGCCCGCCGTTGGGTCGCGAGAAGCTGCGCGTGGCCCGCGCACTGCAAGAGCTGCCCCAGCTGTCCCGGTTGTTCGCCTGCGGCCGATTGAGCTGGTCGAAGGTGCGCGCGCTGACCCGCGTCGCCACGACCGCCAACGAGCACGGCCTGGCGGCCAGCGCGCTCGACATGACGGCCGGCGCGGTCATCCGCCTGTGCCTGGACCATCGCTGGAAGCGGGCACCGGACGATGTGGCGAAGGAGAACGAGCTCGATGCCTTGCGCCATCGACGCCGTGAACTGTCCTGGTCGACCTGCGCAGACGGCAATACGCGCTTCACATTGGTGCTGACGCCGGAACGGGCAGCCGCCTTTCGCGCCTGCCTGACCCGGGCGGAGGAGGCGCTGTTCGACAAGCACAAGGCGGACGCGGCACTCGATCGGCCCACCGCCGCACAGCGGCGTGCCGATGCGGTGACCGCCATGGCCGAGACCAGCTTGAACGCGGATCCGGCTGACGTGCGTAGCGCCGATCGCTACCAGGTCGTCGTGACGATCGATGCCGACGTGCTGGCCGAGGAAACCGGCGGCTCGCAACGCGGTTGCGACTGCAGTTCGCCGCCGGATGTCGATCTGCCATTGCCGGTGCGAGCCTCGATACAGGGCAGTGGTGCCATCACTGCGGCAACGGCGCAGCGGCTTGCCTGCGACGCCAGTCTGGTGACCATGATCGTGGACAACGGCGAACCGCTATCGATCGGTCGCAAGAGCCGTGTCTGGCCGGAGCCCATGGTGCGTGCGCTCCACGCGCGCGACCGATGCTGTCAATTTCCCGGATGCGAGTCCACGCGCTGGCTGCAGGCGCATCACATCGTGCATTGGGCCAAGGGCGGCGAGACCTCGGTGGACAACGGCGTGCTGCTGTGCAGCCACTGTCATGCACGGGTGCACGAAGAGGGCTGGCAGATCGATCGGGCACCGAGCGATGCGATGCCGACGAGCGACGAGGCGTTCGAACGGCAGCGCTTGATCGCCTCGAGCGATGGCACCAACCGTGAAGTGATCCGGCGGCTGGACCGGTATCGCCCGCGGTTTCGGTTCAAGCGCACTGCACGGCGGTACCCGGCGCTCGATCGGGCGATGGCGGCGCGCAGGGATCCGTAACGCCTCGCCGTGCCTCGCATCACCCCGGCTCCGCTCAGCACGACCTACCTACCGAACCGCCGCCCGCCGGGTACGCAGCATCCCGCGAACCAGTGCTCCTGCATAGGCCATCTGGCTGGACAACCCGCCGGTGTGCTTGGGCAGATCGTCATCGACATCCGCCACGCGGCTGCCGTAGTAGATGTGCATGGACGGCGACAGGATCTCGTCCTTGTCGACGATATTGGCGGTGGCAACCATCGTCAGACCGGGCAAGACCGGTGCGTCGATCCGTTCGATGGTCGGTGCCTCGCAGCTCACACAGGTGCCGCGTTGCACGATCGGCGGCTGCTTCCAGGCGCGGAAGGCGCTGGCCGCCTCGTCGTGCAGGTGCACATCCGCAGCGCGGAAGGCGGTCACGTCCGCGTACGGGGCACCGTTGTACGCCTGGCAGATCGTGCAATGACAGAAGACCCGGAACAGCGCCGGGCCATCGATGGCGAAGGTCGCTGCGGCGCAGGGGCATTGGCCGTCCGGGGATGTGGTCACGCTCGGCATCTCGGGTTCGAATCGATGGTGCGTACAGTGTACCGTGGTCAGGCGTGCCGCTTCTCGCGGTCGATTCCGGCAGCGTGCCGGACTTGCATGGATATGGTCGGCCCTTTCGCCGGTCGATATCGAGGCTGCCACCATGCCGCTGGACACCTGGATCCTCTACGCGTTCGCCACGCTGCTGCTGTCGTTGACGCCCGGGCCGAACGGGCTGCTGGCGCTCAACCACGGCGCGGTGCACGGCACGCGGCGCGCGGTGTTCACGGTGGCCGGCGGGGTCAGCGGTTTCGCGTTGCTGATCGGCGCGTCCATGTCGGGCCTGGGCACGCTGCTGACCACCTCGAGCGCCGCGTTCGATCTGGTGCGCTGGGCCGGTGCGCTCTACCTGATCTACCTGGGCGTGAAGACCTGGCGCTCGCCACCGACGCGCCCGGACCCGGCCGCCCCTCGAGCCCCGCTGCGCCGGGCCAGCGGGCTGTTCACCGAAGGCTTCCTGGTTGCGCTGGCCAACCCCAAGGTCATCTTGTTCTTCGCTGCCTTCCTGCCACAGTTCCTCGACCCCACCGCCTCGCTGGCGGTGCAGTTCGCGATCATGGCAGGCACCTTCATGGTGGTGGAGTTCCTGGTGGAGCTGGGGCTTGCGGTCGGTGCCTCGCGCATCCTGCCGTGGCTGTCGAACGAGCGGATCGCCAGGCGTTTCGCGCGCGGCACGGGCAGCCTGTTCGTGGGTGCGGGGGTCGCGCTGGTCGCTGCGGATCGTTGAACGAGCCATCTCATCGCTTGCACGGCAGCGGCGAATCCAAGGTGCATCACCCGTGATGCACCCGCTGCATTCCTGACGCTCGCCGCGCCGATGCCCACTCGCTAGCCTGTGTCCACTCCTTGCAGCAACCGGACATCATCCGCATGAGCGAAGACAACAACACACCCGCCTACGTCCAGGTCGGCAACAGTGGCCTGTTCGTCCACCGGGCCGGATTGGGCACGATGCAGTTCGGCTGGTCGGTGGACGAAGCCGGCGGGTTCGAGGTCATGGACGCCTACGTGGAGCGTGGCGGCAACTTCATCGACACCGCCGATTGCTACAGCTCCTGGGCCGAGGACCTGGGCGGGCCACCGAACAGCGGCGGCGTGTCGGAGCAGATCGTCGGACGCTGGATGGCCGAGCGGGGCAATCGCGACGACATCGTGCTGGCCACCAAGGTGCGCGCGGCGATGGGCGAGCGCTTCGCCGACCATCGCGGCACCGCCAAGCAACGCGAGGGGCTGTCGCGACGCTGGATCACCCGCGCCTGCGAGGACAGCCTGCGCCGTCTGCAGACCGATCACATCGATCTGTACCAGGCGCACTGGATCGATCCGCTGGTACCGATCGAGGAGACGCTGCGCGCCTTCGACGATCTGGTGCGCGCCGGTAAGGTGCGCTACATCGGTTGCTCGAACATCAGCGCCTGGCGACTGATGCAGGCCTTGTGGGCATCCGACAAGCTGGGGATCGAACGCTACATCAGTGTGCAGCCCGAGTTCCACCTGCTGGCACCGACGCGTGGCGACTTCGAGATCGAGCTGGCGCCGCTCTGCACGCACTACGGCCTGGGAGTGTTTCCGTACAGTCCGCTGGCCGGTGGCGTGCTGAGCGGCAAGTACCGCCGCGGCGAAGCGTTGCCGGACAGCCTGCGCGCCGGCGAGAACGCCGCCTCGGGTCGCATGGCCGACGGCAACCTGATCATCCTGGACGCGCTGTTCGAGGTCGCCGAGCGCACCGGACGCACCCCGGCCCAGGTGGCGATCGGCTGGCAACTGGAGAAGCCGTTCATCACCGCGCCGATCCTGGGCGCCAACCGGCCGGCCCAACTGACCGAGCTGCTGGACGGCATCGTCACCCGGCTGCCGGCGGACGAGGTCGCGGTGCTGGATGCGGCCAGCGACTTTCATCGCTCGCGCGCGGCCCAGGAGATCTGATCGGCCCTCGGGCAGGCTGGCATACTGACAGCCGACCGCTCACGCCCGATCGCCTCCACGCCATGAAGAAGCCGCTCGACACCGCTCGCCTGGACAAGCTCGTCGCCTCGGCGCGAAAGGATTACGCCAGCCGCGAGGCCGGTTACCGGCAACGTGCCCTCAAGCTGTACCCCTGGGTGTGCGGGCGCTGCGAGCGCGTGTTCGAGAACGCCAACCTGCGCGAGCTGACCGTGCACCACCGCGATCACGACCACGACAACAACCCGAACGATGGCAGCAACTGGGAACTGCTGTGCGTTTTCTGCCACGACAACGAGCACCAGCGGCTGGTCGAGCAGGCCACCACCAACGACGATCGCCGCTCGCCCGAGGCCACGCACAACCCGTTCGGGGACCTGAAGTCGCTGCTGGGCGGCGACAAGGGCTAGCGATACCGGCTGCGCCGATCGCGTGCTGCTGGCGGCGTTGGGTGCGGCGATGATCGCCGCATCCGGCATGAGCCGGTGACGAACACGCTGGATCGCGATGCGGCGCTGTCGCAGCTGTCGATGCTGCGCTCCCGACCCGAACGCTACCCGGCCGTTGCCGACGGTCGCCGCCTTCATGGTGAGCGCCCCGGTGTTCATCGCCGCGGATGCCGGCTGGATCGACGGGCCCCTGCGCACCGTGCTGCCGGCGCTGGCCCCGCTTCTGCCCGGCGCGTTGATCGTGACCGGCATCTCGGAGCTGGCCGCCGGCCACAGGCAGGCCGGCGCCTCTCGCCTGATCGACGGCATCGTCCCGCTGGGCCTGTTCGCGGTGGGATTGATCGGGGCAACGGCGGCGTTGCAGGTGCCACCGGAGGCCATGGGCAATGTGCGCATCGACGGCATCGGCTGGTGGGCGGCCCCGTTCGGCGCGACTGGTGGTGTTCCTGCCGGCGTTCTGGCTGCTGGTGCCCGGCAACCTGGGGCTGCTCGGGGTAACCACGCCGGTGGCCGATCCGGGCCCGTCGGTGGCGTCCGGGCTGAGCGTGGCCGCGGGGATCTGCGCGATCGCGCTCGGGCTGCTGGTCGGCTCGTCGATGGCGCCGGGCATGCGCGCAGGGCATGCGCGCAGGGTCGCGGGCGGCGGTCCCCGGAGCGTGATGGTGCGCCCGGCCCCGCCCGTTCGACGCGAGCGCCCGGCCCCTACGCGTTGCGCATCACGTGCACCGTCCTGCCGGTCACCAGATGCCCGACCTGCTGGCCGTAGGCCTGCATGTGCGCCGCGGCCGAATGCGCCTGAAGATCGGAAAGCGTCGCCCATTTCTCGATCACGAAGAAGGTGTCCGGGCCGGCCGCGCTCTCCAGGCCCTCGGCCGCCTCGTCGTCCACGACCGGCTGGTACTCGATGCAGCCCTGCTCGGCGTGCACCGTGGGCACGAGGGCGAGGAACGCCTCGAGCACCTCGGCGCGCTTGCCGGGTGCAGTTTCGATGATGGCGACGACGTGGATCATGGCGGTGACGGGGAGTCGGGACGGGCGACCACGATACCGCCAAGCCGAGCCTGCCGACCGCCGCCCTCGCGCGAACCTTTCGCGACCGGCCTAGCAGGTCGTTGAAAAGCGCAACGCGATATCGCTGCCGCTCGGGATTTGCGCCGTTCTCGATCCGACGTAGCGGGTCGGATCGCGAGTGGTCCTCG
>Ga0209303_1000150_pt1 | contig 73198 bp, 65 predicted proteins | sample SidtaG_3_FD_187449 | JGI IMG/M metagenome (GOLD analysis project Ga0209303, IMG submission 187449) | Marine algal microbial communities from Sidmouth, United Kingdom - Sidmouth_Asex1 metaG (SPAdes) (version 2) | ecosystem: Host-associated > Algae > Red algae > Unclassified | place: Sidmouth...
GGAGCACGTGATCGGGGCGCTCAAGCGGTTCCGGCTCGTCGCCGAGCGCTACCGGGGTCGACGCCGTCGCTTCGGATTGCGTTTCAACCTGATCGCCGGGCTGTACAACCATGGGCTGACGCTGCGCTCGGATTAGCTTTTGCAAGAGGTCTAATCGATGGCGGAGCTGGCAGCGCTCGGAGCGGCCCTGTGCTGGGCCATCGCCGGGTTGGTCGCCGCCGATGCGTCCCGAGCGATGGGCGGCATCGCCTTCACTCGGATCCGCATGGTGTTCGTCATCGTCATGCTGGGCGCCTGGCTGGCCATCGCCGGCGTCTCGCCGGTCCGCGGCATCGATCTCCCGGCATTGCTGGTGTCCGGGCTGCTCGGCATCTTCATCGGCGACACCGCGCTGTTCGTGACGCTTGCCCGGCTGGGCCCGCGGCGCACCGCGATCCTGTTCTCGGCGAACGCGCCCTTCACCGTGCTGCTGGCCTGGCTGCTGCTGGGCGAATCGCTGGCGCTCGCACCGCTGGCCGGTTGCGTGCTGGTGGCCATCGGCGTGCTGGTGGCGATCGTGTACGGCAAGCGCCGCGAGCAGCACCACGTGTGGGAGTCGGTGCAGGGTTCGCTCGGTGTCGGGGTGGCGATCGGCCTGCTGGCGGCGCTGGGGCAATCGCTGGGATCGTTGCTGGCCGCACCGGCGCTGGACAGCGGCACCGATGCGGCCACCGTGGCCGCGGTGCGCATCGCCACCGCGCTGGTGGCGCTGTACGTGTTCCGCTGGGCCAGCCCGACGCGCACCCGCAGCCTGACGCCGCTGACCCCGGTCCTGGCAGGACGCCTGGCGCTGTCCGGGCTGCTCGGCATGGCGCTAGGCATGACCCTGCTGCTGTACGCGTTCAAGCACGGACCGGTCGGGCTGTCGGCGGCGCTGTCCTCGACCACGCCGATCATGCTGATACCGCTGATCTGGTGGCGATCCAGGGAACGGCCGGCCACCGGCGCCTGGCTTGGGGCCGTGCTTGCAGTGATTGGTACCGCGTTGATCGTCACGCGTTGATCGGCGAATACGACGTGCGCGCCGCCGGTGCAGGCTCAGCGCGGTGGCATGGCCTGCACCACCTCGCCGAACAAGGCCTGCAGCGTCTCCTGCTCGCCAACGGCCGGCGGGGCGTTCGGGCCCTGCAGGCCGCCGACCACCGTGTTGGCCAGCGTTGCCGCCACGCTGGCGGCGAAGCTGGAACCCGAATAGTTGACGTACTTGAGCGAGGCGACCGGACTGGCATCCCAGGCCCGCTGCCACAGCGGCGATCCGCTGTCCAGATCGATCAAGGCGGCGGCCACCCGCATCGTCCGCCGGTGCGACAGCACCACCGTGTCCCGATCGTCCAGGGCCCTGCCGTCCACGCCCAGGGCCGGTTCGAGGCTCGGCTCCAGCACCTCGGTGTCGTTGCGCTCCAGCCTGACCAGCAGCGCGCGATCGACCGGTATCGGCATGGCCATCAGCCGGTTCCGCGACGCTTGCGACAGGGCCGCATGATCGCCCAGTTCGTCCCCGATTCCGGTCAGCACCGCCTCGCCGAGAGCCACCGACACCATCGAGGCGGGCACCAGCGCCAACCGACCGGCATCCGCATGGGCTTGCTCGAGCAGGCGGGTCATGCGGGACCTGGACAGACCGACCTCCACCCCGGGGGCGGCGACCATGATCGCCACGGCGGCCCCCGAGGGCTGGCGCGCGGTCTCGGTGGCGGCGCAGGCCGACAGCACCAGGACCGCCGCCAGCGGCAGGGTCCACCGACGGATCGATCTCGACGGGATGGGCATATCGATCGCGCTCCGGCCACCAGGCATTCAAGTGTAGTAGGCGCGGCGCCGAATACTCTCTATGGCCGTCAGGCTGATCGAACGGCTCTATAATGGGCGTCTTTGCGCCTACCCGGAACCAGCACATGAGCGATCAAGCGTCCAACGGCAAGGCACGAGTCGAGGCCCCGAACGGCAGCTCGGTCGAGCTGCCGTTGCTCAGCGGCACGCACGGACCCGATGTGGTCGACGTGCGCGGCCTCAAGAAGGCCACCGGGCTGTTCACCTACGACCCCGGCTTCGCCAGCACCGCCAGTTGCAAGAGCGCCATCACCTTCATCGACGGTGAGGAAGGCGTGCTGCTGTATCGTGGCTACCCGATCGAGCAGCTGGCCAAGCACAGCTCCTACCTGGAAGTGTGCTACCTGCTGATGTACGGCGAGCTGCCCTCGCCCGCCCAGAGCGCCGAGTTCCAGGACACCATCACCCACCACACGATGGTGCACGAGAACATCCGGCGCTTCCTGCTCGGCTTTCGCTACAACGCCCACCCGATGGCGATGCTGACCGGCACCGTCGGCGCGATGTCCAGCTTCTATCACGACAGCACCGACATCACGAACCCGCAGCACCGGGAGATCTCCGCGCACCGGCTGATCGCCAAGATGCCCACGCTGGCCGCCTACTGCTACAACCACTTCACCGGCCGGCCGTTCCTGTACCCGGACAACAGCCTGGACTACGTGGCGAACTTCACCCGCATGATGTTCGGCGTGCCGGCCGAGGAATACCAGACCGACGAGACCGTGACGGCCGCGCTGGAGTTGATCATGATCCTGCACGCGGATCACGAGCAGAACGCCAGCACGTCCACGGTGCGCCTGGCCGGCTCCTCGGGCGCCAATCCCTTCGCCTCGATCGCCGCCGGCATCGCCTCGCTGTGGGGCCCGGCACACGGCGGCGCCAACGAGTCGGTGATCAACATGCTGGACGCCATCCTGTACTCCGGCGAGACCATCGAGAAGACCATCTCGCGAGCCAAGGACAAGAACGATCCGTTCCGGCTGATGGGTTTCGGACACCGTGTCTACAAGAACTTCGATCCGCGCGCCAAGCTCATCCAGAAGATGTGCCACGACCTGCTCGGCAAGCTCGGCGGCGATCAACCGCTGTTCGAGCTGGCCATGGAACTGGAGAAGGCCACGCTGGCCGACGACTACTTCGTGTCGCGCAAGCTCTACCCGAACGTCGATTTCTACTCCGGCATCATCCTGCGCGCGCTGAACATCCCGATGAACATGTTCACCGTGATGTTCGCCATGAGCCGCACCGTGGGCTGGATCTCGCACTGGATGGAAATGCACGAGGACCCGGAATTTCGCATCGGCCGTCCGCAGCAGATCTACATCGGCGCACCGCGACGGGACTACCCTCGCTGAAACCGTCCACCGACGCGGTCGATCCGCGGCTCTTCACCGGCGCGCTATCGGCCGCTGCCAACGGGGTCTCCATCGCCTCCACCTCCGATGGGGGGCGCCGCGCGGGACTTACGGTCAGCTCGATGTGTTCGGTCTGTGCCGAGCCACCGTTGCTGCTCGCCTGCGTGAACGCGGACAACGAATTCTGCGAGCTGGCGCAGGCCAGCGAGCGATTCACGATCAACCTGCTCGAGCAGCGTCACGCCACGCTGGCGCTGGTGTTCGCGGGGCTGGGCGCCGACGGGCAACCGACAGACGCCGACTGCGACCGCTTCGCCAGCGGCCGATGGCGCGATGGCCGCAACGGCTCTCCGGTGCTGATCGATGCGCTGGTCTCGATGGAGTGCACCCTGGATTCCAGCTTTCAGCGCGGCACGCATCGGGTGTTCATCGGCCTGGTGACCTCGATCGATACCCAGGCGGACGGCACGCCGCTGATCTACACCGGACGAGGCTTCGCCGCCCCCACCGCCCTGCCCGCCGCCCTGCCCGCCGACTGATCAGGTCCGGGCGGCGACAGGCCGGATCAGGACAGGCTTGCAATGGTCCTGAGCACGATCTGACGGACCAGTTCGGCCCGCAGCTCCTCGCGCAGCGTGGCCTCCTCGTTGGCCTTGCCCAGCACCTGGGTCTCGTCGTACGTGAATTCGCGCGCCACCCTGACCCGGTTGCCCAATGCCGCCGGGTCGTAGACCGGCTGCGCCCCGTCCACGGACTGCGCCAGCACGAGGTCCACCGCGTGCGTCAGTTCCAGCTCGCTCACCCGACCGGTGCTCTGTACCGACACGACGCGTTGCTCGACCCGTTCGTTGATCAAGCGCAGCAGCACGTCGGCGGCGTCGCGATCGCCGGCGATCGGGAAGGAGCGCTCGCGCAGCGCCTCGGTCAAGGCACGCGCGATGGTCGAGTCGCGATCCGCATCGACGAACACCCGGCCCGGCTCGGCCAGCCCCGGACCGCTGCCGCGCAACACGAAGCCGCAGGCACCGAGCAGCAACGCCGCGGCCATCGCCGCAGCCACCCGCGCTGAGCGCACCGGTGCCCGAAGCGGAAGGCGGCGCACGCCGCGGGTGCAACCGCGGGTGCAACCGCGGGTGCAACCGCGGGTGCAACCGCGGGCGAAGCCTGGCCGGCCCAACTCGGACGCGACCCCGGACCCGGCCTCGAACACGACGCTGGCTACTCGCCGGCCGCGGCCGCGGCGAAGTTGGCCAAGGCGCCACTGACCTTTTCGATGATCGCCAGGCACTGTTCGTCCTCGATCCCGTGGCGGGCCACCAGGTAGGCCGGATCGTTCCAACCCAGGTGCACCGCCCCGGCTTCATCCTCCCAGGCCAGCATCTTCTGGGGCAGATCGATGGCCACGCTCTGCGCGCAGTTCATCAGCGGCGTGCCCAGCTTCGGGTTGCCGAAGATCAGCAGCGAGGTCGGCCGCAGGCTCAGCTCGACGCTGTCGGCATTGCCGGCATGGTCCACCCGACCGAACACGTTCATGCCCTTCTCGCCCAGCACCGTCTCCAGTCGGTCCAGGGTGGTGGTCACGTCGTGCTCACTGATCACGCTCTGCAGGCCGTCGGCGGCGTGGCCGACGCTCGACAGCGCGAGCAGGCCGGCCGCGGCCAGCAGACGAGGTATCGAAGGGCGTGAGGTCATGGGGGCGTACCGGTCATGTCGGGTCGACCAGTGTAGCGCGCGCCCGCCGGGCGGCACGGACCGCCCGGCGGGAGCGATCGGCCGAGGTGCCGCTCGCCGGTACACTGTGCCCCTGCCGGCCGGCCCGCCGGTGAGAGGGCCACCATGCACCGCCTGTTGCTCAATCGCACGATCTACACCGATCTGGTGCAACAGCACGTGCCGCGGGCGCGACGCTTCCTGTGGATCGTGACCGCCGACATCAAGGACCTGCACGTCGAGACCGACGGACACTTTCGTCCGTTTCTCGACCTGCTCGATTCGCTGGTGCGGCGTGGCGTGGCGATCCGCCTGATTCACGCCAAGGAGCCGGGACCGCGATTCCGGGAGGATTTCGATCGCTGCGATGCGCTGGTGGGCAGCGAGCTGTTCGAGCGCATCCTGTGCCCGCGGGTGCACACCAAGGCGATCGTGATCGACGGCACCCTGGCCTTCGTCGGCTCGGCCAATCTCACCGGCGCCGGGCTGGGCGCCAAGCACCGTGACAAGCGAAACTTCGAAGCCGGGTTCCTGTTCGACGACCGAGACGACCTGGACGAGCTGATGGGCTGGATCGACAGCCTCTACCTGGGCGACTGGTGCCGCGACTGTCGCCGACGCGCGTACTGCCCGGATCCGATAGCCGATGACTGAACCGACCTCCCCGCCGGCACCGGATGCCGAGGCGGCCATCGATCGCCTGCTGCAGGCAGCCGGCATTCCGCTTCGGCACGACACCCGCGCGATCGAGCGGGCGAACGCGCTGTCGAGCGATCCGGGCATCGACGCGCCGGACTTGCGAGCGTGCACCGATCTGGCGCTGGTCACCGTCGACAACGACGGCTCGCGCGATCTGGATCAGGCGCTGCACGTGCAACGCAGCAACGAGGGCTGGCAGCTGCACTACGCGTTGGCGGACGCCGCGTACTACGTGCGCCCGGGCGGTGCGCTGTGGCAGGCGGCGCTGCTGCGCGGCGCCAGCCTGTACGCGCCCGATCGAGCGATCGCGATGCTGCCCGAGTCCTTGTCCGAGGGCCTGGTGTCGCTGAACCCGGGACAGGACCGCCGGGCGCTGATGTTCGACATGCTGATCGATCAACACGGCACGATCGGGCGCTGCGATGTCTATCGGGCGCGGGTGCGCAGCCGGGCGCAGCTGACCTACGCCGGCCTGCAGGGCTTCATCGACGAGGCTGGCACGCTGGAGGCGGCGCGCTCGACACAGCCACGTGCGCAGGCGACGGCGATCCAGGAGTCGGAGCGCGACGGCATCGTCGCCTCGCTGCACGCGCTCGTGGAACTGGGCGAGGCCCTGCAGGCAGCGCAGCAGCGACGTGGCGTGATGCCGTTCGATCGCACCGAAAGCGAGATCGGTGTGAGCGGCAACCCGCCTCGCTTCGATGTCACCCCGCGCGAGCGCCTGGATTCGGAACGCTGGAACGAGCAGTTGAGCCTTGCCTGCAACATGCAGGGGGCCGCCTTGCTGCAAGCCCTGGAGCGCGACGACGAGGCGCTCGAGCCGATCTACCGGGTGCACGATGCACCGGGTTCGTCGCGTCTGGCGAAACTCGAGAAGACGCTGCAGACCTTGTCGCAGCGACTGGGCCTGGAAGGTGCCTGGCTACGACATCGCAAGGCCGACACCTCGATCGCGGACTGGTTCACCCGTCTGCCCGACGATGCGCCGCGCCTTCGGCGAGCGATACAGCGGCAGGTGCTGCGCGCCCAGAGCGGCTCGAACTACGAAGGCGAGGCGGCCAGGCACCACGCCCTGGCCGCCGACGGCTACGCGCGCTTCTCGTCACCGATGCGTGAGCTGGTCGGCATCCACACCCACCTGGTGCTGCTGGATGCGCTGGGGTTGCAGGCGGATGCCGGTGCGCGCGATACCGATCTTCGCGACGCGGTGATCGGCTCTGCCCAGGCGTCACGCGCGCGCCAGAAGGCGCTCGAGCGCGGCGTGCTGTTCGCGGTGATCGCCGCGCTGTTCGAACAGGATCTGACACGCCCGAAGGGCGAGCGCTGGCGCGATGCCACGCTGCTGGGACTGGACACGAACAAGCTGCACATCGGCCTGGACGGCATGGCGCTGGACGTGAAGCTGTATCGACAGGACCTGGAAAGCGACACCGGCATCGACTGGCGCTTCGATGCCGTCAGCGCCATCCCGGCGGACGAGCGCGCAGGCTTCGTGCTGGGCGACGGCGTACGCGTTCGCGTCTCGCACTACGATGCCGAGCGTGGGCGCTACGCGCTGCAGATCGCGGCGATCGGCAATCGTGCGACCCTGGCCGACAAGCGGCGCAGCAACCTGAAGCGGCGCAGCCGTCGGCGCAACGCGCTCAGGCGTCGCGGGACGAACGTTCCGCGAGGGTGATGCCGCCCAGCACCAGCGCCAACCCGACCGCGTGGTACCAGGCGAACCGCTCGCCCAACAGCAGCACCGCCAGCAACGCGCCGAAGATCGGGATCAGGTTGAAGAACAGACCGGCGCGATTGCTGCCGATCAACTCCACCCCGCGCGCCCAGGCGATCTGGCTCACCACCGTCGGCAACAGCACGACGTACAGCACCACCAGCCAGCCGCGCAGCGGCACCGGACCTTGCCCGACCTGCACCAGTTCCCAGGCGGCGAACGGCAGCGTCATGGCGAAGGCGCTGACCGCGATCACCCACATGAAGCTGGTCCAATGCAGCGGCGGCTTCCAGCGCAACGCGAACGTGTAGCCGGCGTAGAACAGGCAGGCCAGCAACATCCAGCCGTCGCCGGTGACCAGGCCCTCGGAGAACAGGCGGGCCGGGTCTCCCGCGGTGGTGACCACCACGACGCCTGCGATCGAGACGGCCAGCCCGGCCAGTTGCAAGGGCCCGGAGCGCTGCCGGAACGCGACGAAGTTCGCGACCATGATCATGCCCGGCATGGCCGCCTGGATGATGCTGACGTTGATGGCGCTGGTGCTGTGCAACGCCAGGTACATCAGCAGGTTGAACAGCGCCATGCCCAGCGCGCCCAGCCCTGCCAGCAGCGGAAGGTGCGCCCGGATCAGCGGGGCATCGTGGCGCAACGAATGCCAGGCGAACGGCAACAGCAACAGGCTGGCCAACCCCCAGCGCACCGCGGTGACGGTGAACGGCTGCCAGTCCAGCGTGGCGTACTTGCCGGCTACCGCGTTTCCACCCCACAGCAACGGCGCCAGCACCAGCAGCAGGTAGGGGCTCGCGAACGCTCGCCGCGCAAGACCACCCTGCGCACCGGCGCTCACCCGCGTGCCCGGTCAGGCCGCCACGATGTTGACCAGTCGCCCCGGCACCACGATCACCTTGCGCACACCGCCTTCGCCGATGTGCCGCTGCACCGCCGCCTCGGCCAGCGCCGCCGCCTCGCAGTCCGCCTTGGAGGCGTCGGCGGCCACCGATATCGAAGCGCGACGCTTGCCGTTGACCTGCACCACCAGCTCGATGGTGTCGCGCACCAACGCCTCCTCGACCACTTCAGGCCATGCCTCGTTCATCAGCGCGGTGGTGTAGCCGAGCCGCTGCCACAGCACGTGCGTCAGGTGCGGCACGAACGGCTGCAGCAGGCGCACCAGCGCGCTGGCCGCCTCGTGCCGCACCGCCGCCGCCTGCGCATCGTTGCCGCTGTAGCGTTGCAGCTCGTTGAACAGCTCCATCATCGAGGCGATGGCGGTGTTGAACGTCATGCGCCGTTCGATGTCGTCGCCGACCTTGGCGATGGTCTCGTGCGTCTTGCGACGTAGCGCCGCGGTGGGCTCGTCCAGCGCGCCCTGGTCGATGTCGGCGGCGATGCCGGTGGCCATCGCCTCGGGCCCGTCGGCGGACAGCTCGGCCACGGTTCGCCACAGCCGCTTGAGGAAGCGGTGCATGCCGTCGACGCCGCCCTCCTTCCATTCCAGCGATTGGTGCGGCGGCGAGTCGGACACCGAGAACAGCCTGACCGTGTCCGCCCCGTAGCGTTCGATCATGGTCAGGGGATCGACCCCGTTGCTCTTGGACTTGGACATCTTCTCGACCCGGCCCACGGTGACCGGCTGGCCGTCCGCCTTGAGCGTCGCGCCGTCGATGCGGCCCTTGTCGTCGCGGCTGAGCTCCAGCTCGTCGCGCGTGAAGTAGACCGGCTTGCCGTCATCGTCGCGGTAGAAGGTCTCGGCGATCACCATGCCCTGGGTCAGCAGGCGGGTGAACGGCTCGTCCGAGACGACCAGTCCGGCATCGCGCATCAGCTTGTGGAAGAAGCGCGCGTACAGCAGGTGCAGCACCGCGTGCTCCACGCCGCCGATGTACTGGTCCACCGGCAGCCAGTAGTTGGCGCGCTCGTCCAGCATCGCGTCGGCATCGGGACAGCAGTAGCGCGCGTAGTACCAGCTGGATTCGAAGAAGGTGTCGAAGGTGTCGGTCTCGCGCCGGCCGGGCTTGTCGGTGCCGGGCACGGTGGTCTCGTAGAACGCGGGATCCTCCTTGATCGGCGAGTTGACGCCGCAGAAGGCCACCTCCTCGGGCAGCCTGACCGGCAGCTGATCGGCCGGCACCGCGTGCGGGGTACCGTCTTCGTCGTAGACGATCGGGATCGGGCAGCCCCAGTAGCGCTGGCGCGACACGCCCCAGTCGCGGATGCGGTAGTTGACCGTGCGGCGGCCGTTGGCGCGCAGGATCAGATGATCGGTGGTCTTCTCGAACGCGCGCTCGAAGTCCAGCCCGTCGAACTCGCCCGAATTGATCGTCACGGTGTCCTGCTTGGCCACGAACGCCGACTCGGCGACATCGACCGGCTCGGTGGTGCGCTGGATGACCTGCTTGATCGGCAGGCCGTACTTGCGCGCGAACTCGTGGTCGCGCTCGTCGTGACCGGGCACCGCCATGACCGCCCCGGTGCCGTACCCCATCAGCACGAAGTTGGCGACCCACACCGGCACCCGCTCGCCGGTGACCGGGTTCAGCACCTGGTAGCCGGTCGGCACGCCGCGCTTTTCCAGCGTCTCCATGACCGCCTCGGTGGTGCCGGCCTCGGCGCAGGACTTCACGAAGTCGGCCACCTCGGGGCTGTACTTGCTGGCGGCGCGGGCGATCGGGTGCTCGGCGGCCACCGCCATGTAGGTGACCCCGGCGACCGTGTCCGGACGCGTGGTGTACACCCGGATGGCATCGGCCAGCCCGTCCTCGGTCACATCGGCCGGCTCGTTGCCGCGCCCCACGATCGCCAGGTCGAACTCGACGCCTTCGCTGCGACCGATCCAGTTGCGCTGCATGGTGCGCACCGCGTCCGGCCAGCCGTCCATCTGGTCGAGCTCGGCCAGCAGCTCGTCGGCGTAGTCGGTGATCTTCAGGAACCACTGCGGGATCTCGCGACGCTCGACCTTGGCGCCCGAGCGCCAACCGCGCCCGTCGGCATCGACCTGCTCGTTGGCCAGCACGGTCTGCTCGACCGGATCCCAGTTGACCACCGCCATCTTGCGGTACGCCAGCCCCTTCTTGAACAGCTGCGTGAAGAACCACTGCTCCCAGCGGTAGTAATCCGGCTTGCAGGTGGCGACCTCGCGGGACCAGTCGTAGGCAAAGCCCAGGCTGCGCAGCTGGCCGCGCATCTCCTCGATGTTGGCGTAGGTCCACTTGGCCGGTGCGGTCTCGTGCTTGATGGCCGCGTTCTCGGCCGGCAGGCCGAACGCGTCCCACCCCATCGGCTGCAGCACGTTGAACCCCTGCATGCGCTTGTAGCGCGACACCACGTCGCCGATGGTGTAGTTGCGCACGTGCCCCATGTGCAGGCTGCCGGAGGGGTACGGCAGCATGCACAGGCAGTAGTACTTCTCGCGCTCGGGGTCCTCCTCCACGCGAAAGGCGTCGTTCTTCTCCCACAGCGCCCGCACCTCGGCCTCGATGGCGCGATAGTCGTAGACGCTGTCCTCGGGGGCGTTGCGCGGGTCGGACATGGCGAGCTCGGGCGGGGAATCGGGGAGCGGGCATGATACAGGCGGCGTGCACCGCCCGGCTCCACCGGCGCCGGGCGGGCGCAGGCAGCTGCGCACCGGGCGCATCCGCCACGTCACGCCTGGATGGGCCGGACGCGAGGATCTGTCATGCTCGGTGCCCGACTCGTCTTCAGGGATCGTCCGTCCGTGCGTGCGTGGCTTGCGATGGTGTGGCTCGGCTCGACCGCCTTGCTCGGCTGCGACGCCGAGGGTCCGGCGCACGACGGGGATTCCGTATCAGCGCCGCGGGCGGACGATCCGACCGTCGAGGGACCACCACTGCCCCCGCAGGCGCCGCCGATGACGCCGCCGATGGCGCTGCCGGCCTGCGGAACGGTCGATCCGGCGCAGGCGCTCGACTGGCGCACCGCCACCCCCATCCCGCCGCTGATCGAGCCACCGGCCGGACAACGCTTCGCCGATCCGACCTTCGGCAGCTGCCTCACCCGGCTGACCGATCACGCCACCCAGCCGCCGCGACGCTTCGCGCGCAACGCCTATTCGCGCCGCCAGTCGTTCAACGCCGACGACACCCGGGTGCTGATCATGGGCGGGAACGGCGGCTGGCACCTCTACGATCCGGCCACGGTGCGTCCGGTCGCCACGCTGGCCGGGCTGGCCGGCGACATCGAGCCGCATTGGCACCCGGACCTGCCGGACCGCCTGTTCCACCTGGGCGAGGACGGTGCGGGCATGCGCCTGTTCGAGCGCGATCTGATCACCGATCGTTCGCGTACGCTGGCCGATCTGGGAGCGCGCCTGCAAGATCGATGGCCGCGGGCCGCGATCGCCTCGACCCGCTCCGAGGGGGCTCCCTCGCGCGACACGCGCCACTGGGCCTGGCTGGTGGAGTCCGCCGACCAGCAGCCGCTGGGACTGGTGGTGTGGGACCGCGAGCGCGACGCGATCGTGGCCACGCGCGACATCGATGCGCAGATCGGCAACGACATCGACTGGGTCTCGATGTCGCCGAGCGGGCAGTTCGTGGTGGTGGCCGGCCAGACGCGCACCCTGGCCTTCGACCGTGAGCTGCGGCTGCACGGCACGCTGCACGAGTCGGTCGAGCACGCCGACCTGGCCCTGGATGCCCGGGGTCGGGACGTCTACGTCTCGGTGGATTTCGCCTCGTCCCGGGGCTGGTTGTTCATGGTCGACATCGCCACGTTGACCCGCACGAACCTGGTCTCGACCTACAACCGCCGCCGCCGGCCGATCGCCTACACCTCGCTGCACGTGTCCGGCAAGGCCTACGAGCGTCCCGGCTGGGCGCTGGTGTCGACCTACCGCACCCGCAGCGAACGCATCGAGTGGTTCCAGGACAAGGTGATGCTGGTGGAGCTGGTGGCGAGCCCACGCATCGTGCGCCTGGCGGATCACCGCTCGGCGCACGCCGGCTACTGGACCGAACCGCACGCCGGCAGCAATCGCGACCTGTCACGCGTGCTGTTCAACAGCAACTGGGGCTCGGGCAGCACCGATGATGTCGACACCTGGCACATCGATGTGCCCACCAGCGCGTTCGAGCCGCGGTGAGCGCGGGCACGGACCTGTCGCTCGGTTCAGCGCGAGGCGTGGCCCGCGCAGCCCGTGCGCCACCTTCAACGATGGAATCCATGCGATCGTCCGGTCGAGCCACGTCGCCGCAGCACGCGGGGTGTCGAGCGGCCTGGGGGCGGGCGCGAACGATCGACAATCACAGCGTCAGAGCGCCGCTTCGCCCTCCTCGCGGGTGCGGATGCGGATGACCCGCTCGATGCTCTCGACGAAGATCTTGCCGTCACCGATCTTGCCGCTGTCGGCCGCCTTGATGATGCCGTCGATGGCATCGTCGACGATCGCCTCGCTGACCACCGCCTCGATCTTCATCTTCGGGATGAAGTCGACCACGTATTCGGCGCCGCGGTACAGCTCGGTATGCCCCTTCTGTCGCCCGAAGCCCTTGACCTCGGTGACGGTCACGCCGGATACCCCGATCGCGGCCAGCTCCTCGCGCACGGCGTCCAGCTTGTAGGGCTTGATGATGGCGGTGATGCGTTTCATGCGTCGGCTCTCAGGAGATCGACTCCCTCGCGGCGCTGTCGGTGCGACGCATCGACAGAGCGAGGGGGCGGAGCGGCTTGCGCGCGGCCAGGCTCGGCGAACGCTGCCCGTGTGCCTTGGTTGCGGTGTCCGGATGCTACCAAATCGCCTGATGCGCTGATCCCCCGGCCGAGCGGCGGGGTAACGTGCGCCATGGCAAACGATCTGACGATCTACGACGACGTCGCCGCGCAATGGTGGTCGGACGAGGTGCGCTGGGTGCGCACGCTCAAGCGCATGGTGCGCGGCCGGCTGGCCTGGTTCGACCCGCGCATGGACTGGCAGGGCAAGCGCGTGCTGGACGTGGGCTGCGCCGGCGGATTCATGGCGGAGGCCCTGGTGCGACGTGGTGCGATCGTCACCGGCATCGATCCGGCCGAGAAGGCCATCGAGGCGGCTCGCCAGCACGCGGCCGACAACGGCCTGTCGATCCGCTACGACGTCGGCGTGGGCGAGCGGCTGCCCTACGAGGACGGTGCCTTCGATGCGCTCGTGTGCGTGGACGTGCTCGAGCACGTGCAGAGCGTGGACGGCTGCATCGCCGAGATGGCGCGCGTGCTCGGCGACTCGGGCACGGTCTGCTTCGACACCATCAACCGCAGTCCGCTGGCCACCTTCGCAACGATCACCGTGGCCGAGAACCTGCTGCGGCTGCTGCCCAAGGGCACCCACGATCCGTCGATGTTCATCACCCCCGATGAACTGCGCGCCCACTTCGTCGAGCACGGCTTGCAGGTCGATCGGATGACCGGACTCGGCCCGCGCGGCATCAACCTGCGCGGCGACTTCTCGTTCGGGCGGGTGCCCGGCACCGCGATCATCTACATGGGCATGGCGCACCGCACATGATGCAGACCCTACTGCCGAGCGCCGCGCCGTTCGCGATCGCCCGCCAACGGCCGATGCCGGCGATCGATCGTGCCAGCGATGCCGGCCCGCCGGCAAGCCGCGCTTCGACCGGTTGCACACCGGTTCGGTGATCATCAACTTCGTGCAGCTGGCACTGATCGCGGTGGCGCCGTACGGCTTCGTCAGCAGGGGTTGAGCGGCGGTTCGCCGGCCAGGTAGCGTCGCACCTCCTCGGCGGCCATGGCGGCGGCGCGCAAGATGGTCTGCCGCGACGCACCGGCGATGTGCGGCGTCAGCGTGACGTTGTCCATCGACAGCAACGGCGAATCGGCAGGGACCGGTTCCTGGTCGAAGGTCTCCAGCATCGCCCCGGCGATGACGCCTTCGCGCAGGGCGTCGCCCAGCGCCGCGTAGTCGACCAGCGGGCCGCGCGCGGTATTGATCAGGATGGCGTCAGGCTTCATGCGCGCCAACGCGGCACGATCGATCAGATGCCGTGTCTGCTCGGTCACGCGAGGGTGCAGCGTGACCACGTCAGAGTGCTCGAGCAGCTGCGCAAGCGTTGCCTCCCGCGCCCCGGCGTCCCGGTCGGTATCCGACAGCGGCGCGTAGGGATCGTGCACCAGGATCTTGCAGCCGAACGGTCGCAGCAACGGCATCAGACGCTTGCCGATCTCGCCATAGCCGACGACCCCGACGGTCATCTGCGACAGTTCGCGCCCGGTCCGGTCGGCGCGGTACAGATCGCCCCGCCAGACGCCCTGGCGCAGCGCCTCGTGACCGATGCGGATGCGGCGCGTCTCCGCCAGGATCGCGCCGATGGTGAACTCGGCCACCGCACGGGCGTTGCGTCCGGGCGTGTTGACCACCCGCGTCCCGTTGGCGCGGGCCGCCGCCAGGTCGATGTTGACCGGTCCCCCGCGCGACACCACGATCAGCTTCAGCCTCGGCAACCGCTCGAACATGCCGGCCGATACCGGCGCCAGGTGATTGACCAGGATGTCCGACTCGCCGATGAAGGCGACCAGCTCGTCCGGATCGCCGATGTACTCCTTCAGCCCTTCCAGGCCGGGCGAGGCGTAGCCGTGCTGCACGTCCTCGTCCGGCCAGGCGTTGGCCATGGCGTGCATCGCAGGCGGCTCGGCCACCGCCGAGCGGATGGCCGCCTCGAACAGCGTGGGCAGCATGAAGCGATCACCGATGATCGCGATGCGGTGCCGGGAGGCGGTGCTCACGGCAAGCGGTGCATCAGGCGTCGCATCAGGCGGACGCCTTCGGGTTCAGCAGGCGATCCAACACGTTGCCGAGCAAGCGTGATACGTCGTTGTCGAAGTCGTTGCACGGCAGGGCCCCGCAGAAGGTGATGGATCCGACCGAGAACACCGCGCCGCCGGCCGGCGTGTCGTGCCACAGGATGTCCGCGTGCAGCAGCGAGGCGGCCGGCTCCCCGGGCAGCGTCGTCAGGTGGGTCAGCACCTCCTCCGGAACCAGCACGAAGTCCTCGCCGTGCCCCTCCGACGAGGCCAGCACGACCGCCTCGGGCGGCGTGCCCAGCCGTACGTCGGCCCGGTCCAGCTCGAACCCCGCGGCACCGCCACCGCACAGGCCGAAGCCGCCGAACGTGTCCCCCTGGATGCCGTCGAACACCCAGTCGAATCGGGGGTCGTGGTTGCACCGGCGGTAGTGCGACCCGTTCATCTCTCCCTGCGCCGAGAAGCCGACCCCGACCAGCGCCTGCGGCGCCCTTCCGTTCCTGCGCCACAATCCGCCATAGGCTCCGTCGAAGGCCTGCCAGTACTCGCCCGGCTCGGCCGCCCAGGCGCGGATGCCCGCCTCGGCGCGTCGGATCTCGATCGTCGACGGTGCCTCCGCGTGCAGGGCAACGCGCCAGTAGAAACCGTTGCCGCCAAGATAGAGCAGGCTGCCGCCGCCGTCCCGGTAGCCGGCCAGCGCATCCAGCGTGTTGGCGGTGTGGTACTCGGGATGCGTGCCCGTGCTCACCGCCCGATAGGGCGCAAGGCAATCGACGCCTTCGTCGTGCAGCTCCTGATCGGTGATCACATCGCAGGCGATACCCTTGGCGTGCAACCACGCCAGCAGGTGACCATCCGCCTGGACGTGGCGCAACCCTGACCCCTGGTGCTCCGGCATGGCGAACGTCACGTAGCCCGGCCGCAGGTTGAATAGCGGTCGACGGTGAGAGGCGTGGCAGATGCCCGATCCGTCCGAATGGACGTTGTACGTCGACAGCCCGTAGTCCGGGTATTGAGCCGGATTCCACGGATAGGCGTTCCACTGCGCAACCCGCGCCTGCCAGTCCGGCGCCCAGTCGGGCCGCGCGTGATTGCCGTAGACCGAGTACGTGAAGGTGGAGACCAGCACGCACAGGTCAGCCGTGGGTGCACCGCGTGGCGCGCACACCCAGAACGGCATCGCGTCCTCGTGCTCGCCGTCGTCGATGCGCATGACGTAGGCGCCCGAGGGCAGGTCGCGCGGCGCGTCGAACACGAAATCGGTCAGCCAGCCGGCGTCGATCAGATCGTCGTCATGGAAATGGATCGCCCCGTAGTGCGCCGGGGCGTGCCGCCAGCACGTCTCGCTGCCGTCCCAGGCTGCCCCTGTCATCGCGCGTGCCGGAAAGTTCACCAGCCGCCCGTGCAGGCCGTGCGGCCCGGTGTCCTCGATCCGCGTGGTCGAGGTGGACCGGGCGAAGTCCCAGCTGGCGCGCACGCCCAGCGCCGCAACGCTTGCCCCGCCCCTCACCGTCGGCGCCTCGAGCTTGCCGTTGAAGTGATCCACGGCGAAGTGATCGACGGCGGCACCGACCTCCAGGCGTGCACCGATGGTCACCGGTCGCGCCGCATCGGCCGCATCGGCCGCATCGGGCTCGACGGTCTGCTCGACGGCTTCGGCCAGCACGGCGGCGTCCCCGGACCAGGCGCTCAGCGATAGGGTGCCGGCACCACGATCGAGCACGACGCGCACTCTTGCCCAATGACGGAGCACGGCGGGCTGGGGCGCGACCACCACGGTCGGGCCGAATCGAGCGACGAAATGCCCGCAAGCGTCGAGCTCGAGCGTGATCCCGCCGGCCCAGAGCAGACACTGCGAGCGCTCGCACCGCAACGTCGGCCAGGCCAGCACCTCGAGCGAGACGACCGCATCGCCTGCCAGATCGAGTGCCGCGTGCGAGACCCCGTAGGAGCCGGCGAGGAGCGGCTGATGGCGCCCGGTGAAGTGCACCGGCGCGAAATGCTCGTCGCAGGCCCGCTCGACAATGCCCGGCCCATCCGGGTTCGGGTCCGACGAGATCGATCGCAGCAATCGCGCCCGGATCCGGCGCGGCGCGCCACTTGTCGACACCTTGAACGCGATGCGCTCTCCACCGCGCAGCGACAAGCGATCGGAGTAGCCGGTCAGTGGCACCTGCCGCTGCCCTGCACGCTTCGCACCGCTGCCGCTCACCTGTCTTCTTCCTCGCCGCCGGTTCAAACCAAGGCTTGTACGCCGTGCCCTTTCAGGGCTAACGTAGCACGCAGGCCCTTGACGAAACGACACCATGATCCTTCGCCGACCCGGGCGCCCATTGCCCGCCCTTGCGCTTCTGTTCGCCGCCGCGTTCGCCTCGCTCGCCCAGGCGCAGACCGCCGGCGGCACGATGGTGCTGATCGCCCAACCCGAGCCGCCATCGCTCGCCCCCTACCTGTCGACCTCGGGCCCGATCGGGCTGGTCGCCCCGAAGATCTACAACGGCCTGCTGGACTACGACCTGGACCTGAATCCCGTGGGCGAGCTGGCCAAGTCGTTCCAGATCAGCGACGACGGCCTGACCGTCACCTTCCTGCTCGAGGAGGGCGTCACCTGGCACGACGGCGAACCCTTCACGTCCGCCGACGTCGAGTTCTCGATCATGGAGGTGCTCAAGCAGTTCCACCCGCGTGGCCCCAACTCCTTCAAGGAGGTCACCTCGATCGACACGCCGGACGAGCTGACGGCGGTGTTCAATCTCGAGCGTCCGGCCCCGTACATGATTCGCGCGTTCTCGGCCTACGAGTCGCCCATCGTGCCCAAGCACCTGCTGGAGGGCACCGACATCCGCGAGGCGGAGCTGTCGAACAACCCGGTCGGCACCGGCCCGTTCAAGTTCGTCGAGTGGAAGAAGGGCCAGTACATCCGCCTGGACAAGAACGAGGACTACTGGAAGGAAGGTTATCCGCTGCTGGACCGCATCGTGGCTCGCGTCATCCCGGACGCTTCCACCCGAACGGCGGCGATGGAGAACGGCGAGGTGCACTACGGTGCATTCGGTGCGATACCGAACGTGGACGTGGTGCGCCTTCGCGACAGCGAGGAGATCGGCGTCACGACCGACGGCTACGCGATGATCAATCCGATGGCGCTGATCGAGTTCGACACCACGCAGGCACCGTTCGACCAGGTCGCGCTCAGGAAGGCGATCTCGCTGGTGGTCGATCGGCAGTTCCTGATCGACAACATCTGGTTCGGCTACGGCAAGCCGGCCACCAGTGCGCTGTCGTCCAACTACGAGCCGCTCGGCCTCTACGTCGCCACCCCCGACGCCTACCCCGAGAGCCCGGATGTCGACGCTGCCAAGGCGCTGCTCGAGGAGGCGGGCATCGAGCCCGGCACCACCGCCGTGCTCGACCTGATTCCCTACGGCGAGGACTGGCGCCGGGCCGGCGAGTACATGAAGCAGGCACTGGGCGACATCGGCATCGAACTGGAGTTGCGTTACGAGGACGTGCCCACCTGGCTCAAGCGCGTCTACGCCGACTACGACTTCGCGATGAACATCAACTACTTCTACCAACTGCCCGACCCGGTCATCGGCGTGCACCGCCACTACGGCTCCAACCAGATCCGTCAGGGCACCCCGTTCGTCAACGCGACCCGCTACAGCGATCCCGAGGTGGACGAACTGCTGATCGCCGGCGCCACCTCCGCCGACGAGGCCGAGCGCGCCGCCACCTACCAGCGCCTTCAGCAGAAGCTGGCCGAGGACCTGCCCGTGGTGAACCTGTTCGAGATGGAGTTCCTGACCGTCTACAACGAGAAGCTCAAGGATCACACCGTCTCGGCGATGGGCGCCTACGGCTCCTTCGATCGGGCCTACCTCGAGGAGTAGGGCGGCGGCACGGGGCCGCGCGCCATGAGCCTGGCCGCACGGCGCGCGCGCTACGTCCTCAAGCGTCTCGTGCAGGCGATTCCGGTCGTGCTGGCGATCGTCATCGTCAACTTCTTCCTGCTGCAGCTCGCCGAGGGCGATGCCGTCGACGTGCTGGCGGGTGAGGCGGGTTCGGCCACGCCCGAGTACATGGCGCAGCTGCGCGAGAAGTTCGGGCTGGACCAGCCGCTGCCGGTCCAGCTCGCCGCCTACATGAAGAACGTGCTGATGTTCGATCTGGGCTACTCGTTCCGCCACGACATGCCGGTCTCCGAGCTGGTGTTCGACCGGCTCGTGCCGACCCTGCTGCTGATGGTCTGCACGATCACGCTCGCCGTCGGTTTCGGCATCGTGCTCGGGCTGCTGGCCGCCTCCGGCCTGAACACCTGGCGCGACAACCTGATCTCGGTGTTCGCCCTGGTCTCCTACGCCACCCCGCTGTTCTGGGTCGGCCTGATGATGATCGTGGTGTTCTCCCTGCGCCTGGGCTGGTTTCCCACCAGCGGCATGGAGAACTTCGCCGCGTTCCACGAGGGCTGGGACCGCGTCAGGGACATCGCCCACCACCTGGTCATGCCGGTCATCACGCTCTCGCTGTTCTACCTCGCCCTGTACACCCGCCTGATGCGCGCCTCGATGCTCGAACAGGCCGGCATGGACTACGTCACCACGGCCCGCGCCAAGGGACTGACCGAGCGACGCATCGTCTTCGTCCACATCCTCCGCAACGCCCTGCTTCCGGTGCTCACCATGGCCGGCGTCCAGGTCGGCGCCCTGATCGGCGGCTCGGTCATCGTCGAATCGGTGTTCGCCTGGCCAGGGCTGGGCATGCTCGCCTTCGAGGCGCTGTTCGCTCGCGACCTGAACCTGCTGCTCGGCATCTTCCTGCTCTCGGCGCTGCTGGTCGTGGCGATCAACCTGGTCATCGACCTGCTCTACTCGTTCCTCGACCCGCGCATCGAGGTCGGCTGATGCGCTTCTGGAAGCTGTTCGCCAGGAATCGCTCGGCGGTCATGGGCCTGGTCATCCTCGCCGCCGTCATCGCCCTGGCCGCCCTGGCCTCGGTGTTCTTCCCCGACGACCCGTTCCGCCTCGTCGGCCGCTCCATGTCGCCGCCCGGAGAGAACGGCTTCCTGCTCGGCAGCGACACGCTGGGTCGGGATGTGGCCGCCGGCATCGCCCACGGCGCCCGCGTCTCGCTGCTGATCGGCCTGCTCGCCACCACCGTCGCCGTCGCCCTGGGCGTCGTGCTCGGCGGGGTGGCCGGCTACTTCGGCGGCTGGATCGACGACCTAGTCATGCGCATCACCGAGATGTTCCAGACCATTCCCTCGTTCCTGTTCGCGATCCTGCTGGTGGCGATCCTGAAACCTTCGATCTCGAGCATCGTCATCGCGATCGCCGTCGTGTCGTGGCCCGCCGTCGCCCGGCTGGTGCGCGGCGAGTTCACCGCGATGCGCAATCGCGAATTCGTGCAGGCCTGCCACGTCGTCGGCATGGGGGACGCCCGCATCATGCTGCGCGAGATCCTGCCCAATTGCCTGTCGCCGATCATCGTCACGGCCTCGCTGATGGTCGCCACCGCGATCCTGATCGAGAGCGGCCTGTCCTTTCTCGGCCTCGGCGACCCGAACGTCATCAGCTGGGGCTTCCAGATCGGTGCCGGGCGCACCGTGCTGCGTTCCGCCTGGTGGGTCTGCACCTTCCCCGGCATCGCGATCCTGTTGACCGTGCTGGCGATCAACCTGGTCGGCGAAGGTCTGAACGATGCCCTGAACCCGAGGCTGCGCGAACGATGAGCGCGCCGTTGCTCGAGATCGAGAACCTGCACGTGCGCCTGCCCGCGGGCGCCGAACGTGCCTACGCCGTCGAGGATGCCAGCTACGCCCTCGCCCGCGGCGAGATCCTCTGCGTGGTCGGTGAATCCGGCTCCGGCAAGTCGCTGACCGCCCGCGCGGTCATGGGCCTGTTGCCCGCCCCCCACGTCGCCTACGATCGCGGCGCGATCCGCTTTGCCGGCGAAGACCTGACCCGGGCCACGCCGTCGCGCATGCGCGCCGTGCGCGGCGGCGAGATCTCGATGATCTTCCAGGAGCCGATGACCGCACTGAATCCGGTCATGCGCATCGGCAGCCAGATCGACGAGGTCATCCGCTTCCACGCGAACCTGCCGAGAGGCCGACGCCGCGCCCGTGCGCTCGAGCTCGTCGAGGATGTCCAGCTGCCCGACCCCGAGCGCATGCTGCGGGCCTACCCGCACGAGCTCTCCGGCGGACAACGCCAACGCGCGATGATCGCGATGGCGCTGGCGATGGAGCCCAGGGTGCTGATCGCCGACGAGCCCACGACCGCCCTGGACGTCACCACCCAGGCGCAGATCCTCTCGCTGATCAAGGCGCTCCAGGACAAGCACGACACCGGCGTCCTGTTCATCACCCACGACTTCGGGGTGGTGGCCGACATCGCCGATCGCGTGGCCGTCATGCAGCACGGCCGCATCGTCGAGATCGACACCGCCTCGCAGGTGTTGAACGCCCCGGTCCACCCCTACACCCGCGCCCTGATCGCCGCCGTGCCGAGCCTGGTCCCGCGTCCGGCTCGCGCTCCCTCCGGCGAGGCGGTGCTGGAGGTTCGCGATCTGGAGAAGACCTACGCCGGCGGCAAGCGCTGGTTCGGCCTCGGCCGCACCACGCGCGAGGTCCGCGCCGTCGACGATGTCTCGATCACGCTCGATGCCGGCGAGACGCTCGGCATCGTCGGCGAGTCCGGTTCGGGCAAGTCGACGCTGGCCCGCTGCATCGTGCGCCTGGTCGATGCCGAGCATGGCGAGATCCGCTATCGCGGCACCGACCTGCGTCCGCTGGAACGCGCCGCGATGCGCCCCTACCGCGCCAAGGTGCAGATGGTGTTCCAGGACCCCTACGCATCGCTGAACCCGCGCAGCCGCGTCGGCCGCATCATCGCCGACGGCCCGGTGGTGCTGGGCGAGTCGCGCCCGGCGGCCGAGACTCGCGCCCGCGAGATGCTCGAGCTGGTCGGCCTGGACGCCGGCGCGTTCGAGCGCTTTCCGCACGAGTTCTCCGGCGGACAACGCCAGCGCATCGGCCTGGCCCGTGCGCTCGCCCTGCGCCCGGAGATCCTCGTCGCCGACGAGCCGGTGTCCGCGCTGGACGTCTCGGTGCAGGCCCAGGTGCTCGAATTGCTCGGGCGCATCCGCGAGGAGCTGCAGCTATCGATGGTGTTCATCACCCACGACCTGCGCGTGGCCGCCCAGGTCTGCGATCGCATCGCCGTCATGCGGCTGGGACAGGTGGTCGAGCAGGGCGACACGACGACGCTGTTCGAACGGGCCGAACACCCGTACACCCGGCAGCTGATCGAGGCCGTACCCGGCCGTCATTGGACAAGCCCGGCGATCGCGCTCTGATCGCGCTCGGCCCACACCGGCTGCAGCGCGCGACGCGCCTGCCGGTAGCGCGCGAAGTGCGGGCGGTAGCGCTCGCTCAGTGCCGCATCCGGGGCGACCACCTCGCCGAGCCACGGCGTGACCCAGCCGTCGATGCCGGCGGGCATGTCGCGCACCGCACCGATCGACACCGCGGCCATCATCGCAGCCCCGGCAGCCCCCGCCTCCTCGCGCCGCGAGCCGCGCACCGGCGCCTCCAGCACCGCCGCCAGCGTCGCCACCAGCGCCTCGCTGCGCGCCGCCCCCCCGGTCAGCCGCACCTCGCCGGACAGGCCGCCCATCGCCTCGTAGCAGTCGCGCGCGGCCAGGCACAGCCCCTCGACCACCGCGCGGGCCAGATCGGCGAAACGGTGCCGCGAGTGCAGGCCGATGAAGGCGGCTCGGGCGTTCTGATCGATGAACGGCCCGCGCTCGCCGGCTTCGGAGATGTAGGGGTGGTACAGCAGGGAGGCGACCGGGGCGGCGCGCACCCAACCGTCCAGCCGGGCGATCAGCTCGGCGTGGGTGGGCGTTCGCCCGCCGATCTGGCCGATCAGTTCGGCGGCCAGCTCCAGCAGCCAGTCGATGTTGATGGTGCAGGCGAGGTTCGACTGCATCTGCGCGTACTCGCCGGGCAGCGGCAGGCACACGGTGTAGCCGGCGCGCTCCGGATCGAGGGTGACCGCCTCGGCGCTAGGCGCGTGGCGCATGTGCATGCCGGTGGAGCCCAGGATCGAGCAACCGGTACCGATCGGCAGGGCCTCGCGGCTGCCACCGCGCAGCCCGGCACCGATCGCGTTGCACACCACATCGATGCTGGCCAGCACGATCGGCAGCCCGGCCGGCAGACCGGTGGCCGCGGCCGCGGCGCGGGTCAGCGCGGCGTGCTCGGCGGTTCCGTCGACCAGGCGCGGCAGCCGATGGCGGTGGTGCGACAGGCCGAGCGCCTCGATGACCGTCTCGTCGTAGTCGCGGGTGCGAAAGTTGCCGAAGCTGAACACGCCTTCGCTCGGGTCGGTGGCCACCTCGCCGGTCAGCTTCAGGTACAGCCAGTCCTTGCAATGCATGGCGTGCGCCGCTCGCGCCAGCTGATCGGGCCGGTGTTCCTCCAGCCACCACAGCTGCGGCCCCTGCTGGCAGGCGGCCAGCCCGGTGCCGGAGCGCGCGTAGCGCTCGAGGTCGGCCGCGGTGCGACGAAAGTCGTCGACCCGCTGACCGGCGCGCCCGTCCAGCCATAGCAGCGCGGCGCCGCAGGGCTCGCCGTGCGCATCGATCAGCCAGGTGCCGTCGCCCTGCCCGGTCACCGCCAGCGCCACCACGTGATCCTTCAGATCCGGCAGCTCGGCCTGCAGCGCGACCAGCGTCTCGACACAGCGCTGCCAGGTGGCGGCCATGTCCTGCTCGGCGCCGCCGTCGGCACGCTGTTCGTAGACGTTGCGCACCGCGGCATCGGCCAGCTGGCGGCCGGCCAGATCGAAGGCCACCGCCTTGATCACCGAGGTACCGGCGTCGATGCCGATGATCACCTCGTTCATGCGCTCACCCGCGAAGATCGCCCAGCTGGCGATAGTCGATGTCCAGCGGTGCGCCGTGCTCGATCGCCCGCAGCAGCGCATCGGTCAGCGGCAGCGCCGGCAGCACCCCACCGGCCTGTGCGGCCCGGAGCGCCGGGCCGAGCACGCGTCCGGTGTCACGCCCTTCCACCGTCTCGCCAGCCAGCGGGCCCTCCAGCGCCGCCTGCACCGTCATGCCTTCGCCCAGCAGCATGCCCAACCGGCTGTTGCGCCCACCGCCGACGGTGACGTGCAGGTCGCCCGCGCCGGCCAGGCCGTGCGCGGTGGCCGCCTGCCCGCCGATCCAGCCCACCAGACGCTGCAGCTCGGCGATGGCCTGGGTGAACAGGGCCGCGGTCGGATTCTTGGCGGCGTGCCGCTGGCCGCCGGCCTCGACGGTGTGCGCGGTGATCGTCGCGCTGACCCCGATCGCCAGGAAGTTCTTCAGCGCGGCACAGGCCTCCAGCCCGACCACGTCATCGCTCAGGTGCACCCGGTACACATCGGTGTCCAGCAGCCTGCCCAGCGATTCGGCCGCGGCGCGATCGCTGGCGGCATACACCGTGGAGGTGGGCACCCCCAGCGCGATCTCGCGCGCGATGCACGGCCCGCCGATGCCGACGAAGCCGCCGTGGGCGATGCCCGCATCGCTCAGCAGTCGCGGAACCGAATCCGCGTACGTCAAGGGTGCCCCCGGCAGGTTCGCCACCAGCCCCTTGGTGACCAGCCCGACGGTGCCCAGCCGCTCGCAGGCGCGCAAGCGCTCGCCCGCCCAGGCGATGCCCGGGCTGCTGATGGCGATGATCACGGCATCCGCCTCGCCCAGCAGCCCGGCATCGAAGGCCTCGTGCGGCACCGCCTGCACGCCCTCGGGCAGCGTCACGTCCAGCCGCGGATGGTGTCCCGTCTGCCCGAGCGAGCGCACGATCTCGTCGTCCAGGGGTGTGCCGAACAGGCTGACCCGGTGACCGTTGGCACAGGCCGGCACCGCCAGCGCCGAACCCATCACGCCGGCCCCCAGGATCGCCAGATGTGCCATCAGCCGTTGCTCCGTTGCCGGGTGCCCGCGTCGTGATGCGCCGCGATGGTCATGGGCCGGCGTGATGCTCGGCCAGGAAGCCGGACAGCAGCCCGGCATCGTCGGCGATGTCCAGCATCGAGAAGCGGTCGCGGATGTAGCGCGCATCGGTGACCGCCTCGCGCCAGCGCGGCGCACTCACCCCGAGCTGCTCGGGGGTGGTCTGGCAGCCGGCGGCGCGCATGGCGTCGTGCAGCAGATCGAACGGTTGCATCACGGCCCGCAGCGGCGCACGGAAGGCGTCCCAGTCATCGCCCATCTGGCGGTTGACCCGATCCGCCTGCCGGGCATCGAGCGCCTTGATCGAGGTCTGCTCCACCATGTTGTCGGCCATCGTGGCGCCGTAGCGTTCGCGCAGGCGGGCTTCGGGGATCCGCGTGGCCCGCACCTGCGGCGGCACATCGGCGTTCAGGATGCGGTTGTGCAGACGCGACATCGTGACGGTGGCCACGCCCACCTGCTCGCCGTGAGAGGTGCGCGGGTGGTCGTCGCCGGAGAACATGTCGATATGGTGGCTGATCATGTGCTCGGCCATGCTGCCCGAATGCGTGGTCGCGGTGAACGAGGTGCCCAGGCCCATCAGCGCGCTGATGCGCGTCAGCATGGCGAGCACCTCGATGTCGCCATCGCGCATGCGGGCCGCGTGGTCGATCATGTCGCCCTCGTCGATCGCCAGCAGGTGGTAGGGCGTCCGGGCGTAGGGGGTGCCGAACAGCCGGTGCGAGAGCAACCAGTCGACCTGGGAGGTGGTGCGGCAGATGACATCGGCGAAGGCGGCCGAGATCAATCGGCCCGGACAGCCGGCGATGATCGACAGGTCGAAGAAGATGCCCTTGGCGCCGTGGCAGGTGATCGAGCGCTTGAAGCCGCCGAACGAGACCGAGGCGGTGTTGGTGGTGTAGGCGTTCATCGGCGAGGTGGGGAACACCGAGTAGTCGCGCCCGTCCAGGAAGCTTGCGTACTTGACCGCATCGTTGATGGTGCCGGAGCCGACCGCCACCAGGGCCTGGCGCCCGCGCGTGGCCGCACGCAGCTCCTCCACGCCGCGATCCGAACAGGACGGCTCGCCCCACACGTGCTCGGTGACATCCACCCCGTCGGCCTCGAGCGCTGCGTACACCCGCTGGCCCAGCGCCTCGTGCGTGTACGCATCCGAGACCACCACCAGCGACCGCCCCTCGTGCTGCCGGCGAACCAGCTCGGCCTCGCGCCCGTCCAGCGAGGCGGCGATGACGATGTCGTCGGGCGGGATGGTGTAGCGCTTGCCGGTGCCCGGCTCCTCCCATTCGCCCTTGACCAGCGCATCGATCACGCCGCCGTAGTGCTCGCTCATTCGGGTTCCGGTCCGGTGACGTGACGCATCGTCAGTTGAGCCGCTGGCCGTCGGCACGATCGAACAGGTGCATCGAGGCGGGCGGGATGCGCAGCCCCAGCTGACTGCCGCGAGCGATGTCCAGGCGCTCCTGGGTGACCAGTCGCACGTGACCGCCGGCAAAGCTCAGGTGCACGTGACGATCCGCGCCGGTGTTCTCGATCACGTCCAAGGTACCGACCAGCGGGCTGTGCGGATCCAGATCCATGTCCAGCGGTCGGATGCCCAGCGTGACCTGGTGACCGTCGGCGATGTCCAGCTCGGCCCCCAGCGGCAGGGCCAAGTCGCCGATGCGCACCGCCGGCACCGCGCCGCTGCGATCGATCACGCCGTCCAGAAAGTTGATGGCCGGGGAGCCGATGAAGTCGGCCACGAAACGGTTGACCGGCCGATCGTAGATGTCGTCCGGGCTGCCCATCTGCTCGATGTGGCCACCGCGCATCACCACGATGTCGTCGGCCATGGTCATCGCCTCGATCTGATCGTGGGTGACGTAGATGGTGGTGGTGTCCAGGCGGTCGTGGATGCGCCGGATCTCGTAGCGCATCTGCGCACGCAGCTTGGCATCCAGGTTGGACAAGGGCTCGTCGAACAGGAACACCCGGGGGTGGCGCACCAGCGCCCGACCCATCGCCACGCGCTGGCGCTGTCCGCCGGACAGGGCCTTGGGATAGCGGTCCAGGTAGTCGGTCAGGTCCAGGATCTCGGCGGCCTCCTGCACCCGTTCGTCGATCTTGGCCTTGGGCTCCTTCCTCACCTGCAGCCCGAACGCGATGTTGTCGTAGACCTTCATCTGCGGGTACAGCGCGTAGGACTGGAACACCATCGCGATGTCGCGATCGCGCGGGTGCACCTCGTTGATGCGCTGGTCCCAGAAGCGGATCTCGCCCGAGCCGATCTTCTCCAGGCCCGCGGTCATGCGCAGCAGCGTGGTCTTGCCGCAGCCGGACGGGCCGAGCAGCACCACGAAGCGTCCCTCCTCGATCCGGAAGGACACCTCCTCCATGATCTTGACGGAACCGTAGCTCTTGCCGATGCGCTCGTATTCGACGGCGGACATGACTATTCCCGATTGGCGGCCGCGAACGCGACCATGCGGTGATTGAGATCGCGCGTGGCGGCGTACAGGTCGCGGTGCATGGCGAGCAGCTCGGCGTAGCGGGCATGCCGCTGCCGGTCGGGCTCGACCGCCTCGGTGGCGCTGGCCATCGCGCCGGCGGCGGCCTCGACGCTGTCGTACCAGCCCGCGCCGAAGGCTGCCAGCATGCCCGCGCCCAGCGCGGAGGCCTCGACGGTCTGGCTGATGTGCACCGGCCGACCGGACGCATCGGCCAGCATCTGGCGCCACAGCCGGCTGCGCGCACCGCCACCGATCGCCACGAAGTGGTCCACGCGCTGACCGGAGGCACGCTCCAGGTCGTCGATGGAGGCAACCAGATCCAGCGTGATGCCCTCGATGATCGCCCGGTATATGTGCGCTGCATCGTGGCCGCCGCTCAGGCCCAGCAGCACGCCGCGCGCATCGATGTCCCAGTGCGGATCCATCGCCCCGGAGAAGTAGGGCTGCAGCAGCAGACCTTCCGAGCCGATCGGCAACGCGGCCGCGCGGCGCTCCAGCTCGGAAAAGGTGTCGTCGTCGGCCCGACCGTGGGCCACGAACTGATCGACGAACCAGTCCACCAGGAAGGCGCCCGAACGCAGGCAGGTCTCCAGGATGTAGCCACCCTGCCCGGCCAGCTCGGTTCTCCAGGCGGTATCGTACTGGTATTCCCTGGACCAGATGCCGGACACCACCGCGGTGCCCAGGTTGACGTAGGCCCGGTCCGGCCGCGTGCAATCGGTGCCCAGTCCGGCCAGCTGGCCGTCGCCACCGGCGGCGAACACCGGCATGCCACCCATCAGTCCGGTCGCCTTCGCCGACGTTTCGGTGAGCACGCCCAGACGCTCGCCCGGCGCGTGCAGGCTCGGCAGCCGGGTCTCGTCGATGCCGATCGCCTCGAGCAGCTCGGCCGACCATCGCATCGATCGCATGTCGACGATGCCCATCGGATCGGCGCTCATGCGCCCGGTGCGCCAGGGTCCGCCGCACAGCCGTTGCACCAGCACGGCCTGCACGTCGGCGAACATCGCGGTGCGCTGGAACGCCTTCGGTTCGTTCTCGGCCAACCAGGGCCAGGTGTACAGGCAGGGCGTCAGATCCGGCGGGCGGCCGGTGATCGCATGGATGCGCTCGGCGCCGAAGCGCTCGGAGAAGGCGCTGACCTGGGCGCGCGCCCGGCCGTCCAACCACAGGATCGCCGGGCGGACCGACTGCCCGTCGGCATCGAAGAAACCGAGCGTCTCGCGCTGGTTGCTGATCGCCAGCCCGTCGATGCGATCCGCGTCGACCTGCGCCACGCAGGCACTCAGCGCCTCGGCGGCAGCTTGCCACCAGTGCTCCGGCTCCTGCTCGTACCAGTCCAGCCGCGGGCTGCTCATCGCGATGGCCGCACGCCCCTCGGCCACCGCCCGCCCGGTGCGATCCCAGGCGATCGCCTTGGTGCCCTGCGTGGAGCTGTCCAGCCCGATGACCAGCCGATCCGACATCGGGTGGACCGGTGCGTCGGAACCGAGCGCGTCGTGTTCGTGCAAGCGGGCTACTCGCCCAGCAAGCGCATCACCTGCTCGGCCACCGCGGCGCCGAGCACCCGGTTGGTGTCGGCGGTGAAATGAATGCCGTCGACCCCGTCGGTGGACACCACGCTTCCGGCATCGAAGAACGCCTCGCCGGCCGCTGTGGCCATGGCCTCGTAGACGGCCGGCAGTGCCTGGGACTTCTCGCGCGAGCCTGCGAAGATGGCCTCGGCCATCGGTGCGATGGATTCGCCCAACGGCGGCGGGCTGATCAGCAGCACCTGCGGGGTCGGGTAGTCGGTCCAATCCCAGCCAGGGGACTCGTGCACCTGGTTGATCAGATGCCCCGCACCCAGTCCGATCTCGAACGCGGTGCGGTTCAGGTAGGTCTTCGTGTCGTTGGTGCCCAGCAGGATCACCACCAGGTCCAGCGGCTCGTGCGCCGCCAACGCGGCCGGCAGCACGTCCGCACCGTTCAGCTTGTCATCGTTCGGATCATCGATGTTGGTGGTCCGGCCGCTCAGGCCGTTGACGACGACCTCGTAACCCTCGCCGAGCGCCTCGCTCATGACCGTGGTCCAGCGATCGGCCGCCGCGTGTCGGGTGGTCGGCACGATCGGCGAGGTGGGCGTCCACCCCCAGGTCAGCGAGTCGCCGAACACCAGAACCCGCCGGTCCCCTTCGTCGGCCACCGCGTGGCCTGCCAGCAGCGCACTGGCGATCACCATGGCTCTGATCATCGGGTCGATCCTCCTGTTGCCTGTGATATACGTGGTCGCACAGCGCAGGCCGGCACATCGCCGGCCCGCACCAGGGCGGCGGACCTAGCCCTGCACGATGCCGTCGACCTTCTTCTTGATCTCGTCCAGCACCGCCTGCGGCGAGTCGTGGTCACCCGCCCAGAACTTGCCGAGCTCCACCGGAATCGTGTCGTTGGACAGCTCGGCCCACTCGGGCAGGTCCGGCTCGGAGCCCATGTGCTCGGCGATGGTCTCGCGCACCACGTTCAGGTGACGGGTGGTGCCTTCGATGCCCGGCTTGGCATTGGCCAGGATGCGCGGGTCGTCGTAGACGCTCGCCCGCGTGGGTCCGGTTCCGCCACCGAGCGCGGTGATCAGCACCTGGGTGTCGAACGAGGTGGCCCACTGCGCGAACAGCCAGGCCGCATCCGGGCTCTTGGCATAGCGTGACACCGCCAGCGACGATCCGCCCTGGTGACCCACGCCGGGGATCTCGCCGAAGCCGGTGTCGGTGCGCAGCGCCTTGGAGGGGGCGGGCGGCACCGCCGCCTCGTACAGGCCGCTGGTGGGTGAGCCGGGCGCGTCCCAGCCGGTGAAGAACTCGCCCCACGACATGACCTGACCGGCCAGGCCCTGCCCCATCGCCTGCCCCTGACCGTCCCAGGTCCAGGTGGTGACGCCCTCGGGCATGGTCTCCTTGAGCTTCATCCAGTATTCCATCGCCGCCAGGCCTTCCGCATCGTTGCCGCTGAAGGTGCCGTCGGGTCCGAAGATCGATCCGCCGGCGCCCCACAGCCAGCAGGTCCAGTCGCACTCCAGGCTGTAGTGGCCGGACTTCATCTGACCGGTGGTGCCGTACATCTCGGGCCCCTTGGCCTCCATGATGGCCTGCGAGTTGGCCAGGTACTCCTCCATGGTGGCGGCCACGTTCAGCCCGAGCTCTTCGTAGATGTCCTTTCGGTACATCTGGATGAAGATCGGGATGTCGTACGGCACGCCGACCATGACGTCCTCGTACATCGAGATGCCGTCCACCAGCGCCGGCAGGAAGTCGTCCATGTCGTAGTTCGGCATGGCCAGGTCGCTGGCGGACTCGTAGCGCTCGCGCGGGTCGACCACGTCACCGGCGAAGGCCGCCATCCAGCTCTGATCGATGTAGTACAGGTCGTAGGTGCCCAGCCCCGAGGCCACGTCCAGCGTGAGCTTCTGCAGTACCTGCTCCAGCGGCAGCACCTCGATCTCGACGTTGATGCCGGTGGCATCGATGAAGTTCTGCTTCAGGAACGAGTTGATCGCGTTGGACGGCGGGGTGGATTCGGTCGCCAGGCGGATGGTCTGCCCGGCGAACGGCTTGGCCGCCTCGGCCAGCCACTTCATCATCTCCGGGTCCTGCTCGACGCCCTGCGCATGGGCCTGCGACAGGAAACCGCCGCGCTGGTTGCCCAGCCCGAGACCCAGCGCACCGGCGCCCAGGCCGAGCTTGGAGCCTGCCTTCAGGAACGACCGTCGATCCATGCGGCCGCTGACGTAGCGCTGCGTGACGTCGGCCAGGAACTTCTTGCGGTTGTTGTGGTTGAAACGCATCGTAGCTCGATCTCCCTTGTGGTCGGCCCCGTCAGGCGGGGCGTTCGGTAGTGCCCGTCAGGTACGGACCTGCATTACTGCTTCAGGCCGCCCATCGTGAGTCCGCGGACGAGATTCTTCTGCACCAGCAAGATGAAGATGAAGGCCGGCACCATCGCACCGACGCCCAGCGCCGCCATCTTTCCCCAGGCGGTGCCGGTGGAGGTGACGAAGGTCGAGGACACCACCGGAATGGTCTTCAGCCCGGTCTGGGTCAGGGTCAGCACGAACAGGAACTCGGTCCAGCTGAAGATGAAGCACAGCACGGCGGTGGCGGCGATGCCGCCGATCGCCATCGGCAGCACGATGCGCCGGAAGATCGTCCAGCGCGAGGCGCCGTCGATCAGCGCCGCCTCGTCGATCTCCTGCGGGATGTCGTCGAAGAAGCTCTTGAGCAGCAGCACCGCCAGCGGCAGGTTCATCAGCGCGTGCACCAGGATGATGCCCAGGTGCGTGTCCATCAGCCCGATCTCCTTGTAGATGAAGAACATCGGGATGGCGATCGCCACCGGCGGCATCATGCGCGTGGACAGGATCCAGAACACGAAGTGATGCTGACCGCGGATGCGCATGCGACTGAGCGCATAGCTGGCCAACGTGGCGATGACGATCACCAGCGCGGTGCTGCCGACCGCCACGATCACCGTGTCGATCAGGTAGGGGGTCATGAAGAAATTGCCGCCGCCGGCCAGGCTGGTGGCCGCCTGCTCGCCGCCGAAGGAGATGCCGAACACCTCCTCGAAGGACTTGGCCGTGAAGTCCCAGCCGAACACCAGCGGCGGCTTGGTGAACACCTGGCTCTCGGGCCGGAAGGCGATCGAGAACCAGTAGTAGATCGGGAAGAAGAACACCCCCACCACCAGCCAGCCGAACAGCGCTCGCAGCACGCGCGAGCCGGTGCTTTGATACGCCGCGACGCTCACCAGCGAAGCCTCGTCGCGGCGACGAACACGTTGGCGACGATCAGGATCACGAACAGCGAGAACAGGCTGATGGCGGCACCGTAACCCCAGTTGATGAAGCTGAAGGTCTGCTGCCAGGCGTACAGGCTGAGCGTGTAGGTGGCGGTGCCCGGACCGCCCGAGGTCATCACGAACACGTAGTCGAAGGTGCGAAACAGATCGATGCCGCGCAGCAGCACCGCGATGGCCATGACCCGACCCAGCATCGGCAGCGTCAGGCGGCGGAAGATCTGCCAGCTGCTGGCGCCGTCGATGACCGCGGATTCGAACGGCTCGGTCGGCATGGCGCGAAGCCCGGCCAGGAAGATCAGCACCATGAACGGCGTCCACTGCCAGATGTCGGCCAGCATCACGCCGGCCAGCGCGGTGTTGGCGTTGCCCAGGATCGAACCGGTCTCGAAGAATCCGAGCCCCTGCAACATCCAGGTGATGACCCCGTACTGGGCATCCTCGAGCAGCAGGAACATCATGCCGGTGATGGCCGGCGGAATCACCAGCGTCAGCGTCAGCACGCCGCGCAGGATGCCGAAGCCCGGATCGTCGCTGTCCAGCAGCAGGGCGATGCCCAGGCCCAGCGCCACCTGCACGATCAGGCAGACGCCGGTGTACAGCAGCGTGATGCCCAGCGCGCCCCACATCCGGGCGTCGCCGAACAGCTTGACCCAATTGTCGGTACCGACGAATTCCAACGCGCGTTCGCGCGGGACGAACTCCTGGAAGCTCAGCCACACGTTGTAGAAGAACGGGAACAGCGCGAACACCACCAGCAGGGAGACCACCGGTGCCAGCCAGGGCCAGGCGGAATCGGACAGCAGTGCCCTGGGAGCGGCGATGAACGAGCCACGTGCCTCGGTGCTTCCCGTCGGGTGCGCCTCCGTCGGCACGACGGCGGCGAGCGCTGATCGCTCAACCATGGATATGACGATTCATCGGAGGACTCCGGTGCGCACGGCGCCCAGCGTGCCACAGCAAACGCGACAAGGCAACATTTGTTAGGCTTTGCCGACAATTGTCCAGACACGGACGATCGATCCATGACTCGCGTCGAACCAGCCGCCGGCGATCTCGGCGCCGAATCGTTGCAACGTACGGTGCGCGTGGCGCGCTGCTACTACGAGCTGGGCATGACGCAGCAGCAGATCGCCACCGCGCTGGACATGCCGCGCACCAACGTCATCAAGCGCCTGGCACAGGCCCGCCGGAGCGGCATCGTCACCATCCGCATCGAAACCCCGCTGCTGGAGAACCTGGAGCTGGCCGATGCGTTGAAGGCGCGCCACGCCCTGGACGATGTCGAGGTCTGCCTGAGCCAGGCCGACGACGAGCGCACGCTGGCCGAACAGCTGGCCATCGCCGCCGGTCCGGCCATCGCACGCCGCCTGCGCGACGGGCAGACGATCGGGCTGGGCTGGGGGCTGACGCTCAAGGCGCTGGCCGATCGCTTCCAGCCGCTGGCGCTCAAGCACGCCTCGGTGGTGTCGCTGCTGCCCTCGCTGACCCGTCGCTCGTCGGTCACCCGGTTCGAGGCCACGGCGCTGCTGGCCACGCGCCTGGACGCCGAGGGGCTGTACCTGCCGGCGCCCCTGCTGTGCGATTCGAAGGCCAGTCGCGACCTGCTGGTGGAGCAACCGATGTTCAAGACGATTCGTCGGCGTGCCCTGGAGGCGGACATCGCCGTGGTCAGCATCGGCGGCCTGGACAGCGCCACGATCCGTCAGGTCGGTGCGATCGAGGATCGCGACTTCGAGAGCGTGCGCGATGCCGGCGCCATCGGCAACTTCCTGGGCTACTACATCGACCGGGCCGGCGAGTCGGTCGATCACCCGGTCAATCGGCGCATCATCGGCATCACCGGTCCGGTGTTCAGCACGATTCCCGAGCGCATAATGGTATCGGCCGGCCCCAGCAAGGTCGATGCGCTGAACGCGGTGCTCGCCCGCGGCTTCCTCACCCGCCTGATCACCGATCAGGCCACCGCCCGCGCCCTGCTGGCACTGCCCGACCCCACACCCCCCCCCACCGGATACGCAACCAGACCATGACGATGACCGGAACCGAGCGCGCCCTGCGCCAGCGCATCATCGAGATGTGCCTGCAGATGAACGCCTCGGGCCTGAACCAGGGCACCTCGGGCAACATCAGCGCGCGCCACGGGGAGCGCATGCTGATCACCCCGAGCGGCGTTCCCTACGAGGACCTGGAGCCCGAGCACATCGCCTCGATGCCGATGGATGCCGTCGAGCTTTCCTGGCAGGGGCCGTGCAAGCCCTCGTCCGAATGGCACTTCCACCTGTCGATCCTGAACGACAAGCCCGACACCTCGGCCATCATCCACACCCACTCGATGTACGCCACCATCGTCTCGATCGCCGGCGAGCCGATACCCGCCTGCCACTACATGATCGCCGCCTTCGGCGGCAGCACGGTGAAGTGCGCGCGATACGCCACCTTCGGCACCCCGGAGCTGTCGGCCGAGATCCGGGTGGCGATGGTCGATCGCAACGCCTGCCTGCTGGCCAATCACGGCATGGTCGCCACCGGCCCGGATCTGGACAAGGCGATGTGGTCGGCGATCGAGCTGGAAACCCTGGCCAAGCAGTACTGGCACGCGAAGATGGCCGGCGGCATGGTGGTGCTGCCCGATGAGGAGATGGCCATCGTGGTGGAGAAGTTCAAAGGCTACGGGCAGAAGAAGCTGAGCGAGAGCTAGTCAAGCACCCAGCTGGAGGAATGCGCGTGTCCACAGCCATCGTCATCCGCGCCTACGGAGGATCCGAGGTCTTGACCGCCGAGCAGGTGGACCTGCCGGACCCACCGAGCGGTGAGCTGCGCATCCGCCAGACCGCCGTGGGCGTGAACTACCACGACGTCTACGTGCGCTCCGGGCTGTACAAGACACTGTCGTTGCCGGGAATTCCGGGATGCGAGGCGGCAGGCGTGATCGAGGCCGTGGGCGCAGGCGTCGTGGCATTCGAACCGGGCGATCGGGTGGGCTATGTCACGGGCGAATACGGTGCGTATGCGTCTCACCGGAACCTGTCCACGGATCTGGCCGTGCGGTTGCCGGGCGCCGTCTCCGATGAGGTGGTGGCGTCCAATCTGCTGCGCGCGATGACGGTGGAGATGCTGACCACGCAGGTGTGTCGCCTCGAACCCGGCATGACCATTCTGGTGCACGCGGCAGCCGGCGGGGTGGGCCGCCTGTTGTGCCAGTGGGCATCTCGGCGCGACGTGACCGTCATCGGTACGGTCGGGTCCGCTGAAAAGGCGCGTAGCGCTGTCGACAATGGCTGCGCGCATCCGGTGCTGTATCGCGAGGTGGATTTCGCGGCAGCCGTGGCGAACATCACCGGAGGTGCAGGCGTTGACGTCGTTTTCGATTCGGTCGGTGCTGACACGTTTTCCGGCTCGATCGCCGTCCTGAAACGTTGCGGCCATCTGGTCAACTTCGGCCAGTCCTCCGGTGCGGCCGAACCTGTGGCCATGAGCACGCTGGCGGCCAAGTCGTTGAGCATCTCACGGCCGATCCTGTTCCATTACCTGCAAGACCCGGCGCAGTACCGGGCCATGGCCGGCCGCGTGCTGGATGACTTCCAGGCTGGTGTATTGCGCGCACCGCCGGCCGTGCCGGTCGCACTGGAAGACGCGGCACTGGCACACGATCGGCTCGAAAGCCTGAGCGGAGGCGGCGCCCTGGTGTTGATCCCGTGAAGGTGCGGTTACCTTAGTGGGCCGTGCACAGTGCTGAGACAGGCGTTCGATCATGGCTACCACGCATTTGTATACCGACGCAGAGATCGATGAGCATCCCGAGCTCAAGGCGATCTTCGACGATATCCGTGCCACCCGCGGCACCGACTTCGTCAACAACATCTGGCGCGCCCTGGCGGCGGATCCGCCAGGGCTGAAGCGCACCTGGGACAGCGTGAAGTCGCTGATGGCGACACCCGGCGCGCTGGACCCGAAGACGCGGGAGATGATCTACATCGCGGTATCGGTGGCCAACGGGTGTAGCTACTGCGTGCATTCGCACACGGCGGCGGCCAGGGCGAAGGGCATGAGCGACGACGAGCACGGCGAGTTGATGCAGATCGTCGCGCTCGCGGCCTCCACCAATCACCTGGTCACCGCGTTGCAGGTCCCTGTCGATCCCGAGTTCGAGGCTCCCTGGCCCGCTTCGCGGACGGGTGCGTTATAACAAGGGCGCCACCCCCAGCTAACAGGCAGAGGACAAGCGCATGTGTGATATCTGTGTCGTGGACGCGGTCAAGCGAAAGATGCTGTCGCGCCGTCGTTTCTTCAAAGTCGGTGCGGCCGGTGCGGTGACCGCGGTCGCCAGCTCCAGTCTGGGCACACCGGCCCTGGCCGATGGCCACGGGTCGGTCGAGGACATGACGCACACCCTGCACGAGGATTTCCCGACCTATTTCGGTGAAAGTCAGTTCTCGCGCGAGCGGCCGTTCAACGTCGCCGACAACGGCTTCAACCTGCAGGTGCTGACGGTCAACGAACACACCGGCACGCATATCGATGCGCCGCTGCATTTTTCAGCCGATGGTCAGTCGGTGGATGAAATCCCGGTGTCCTCCTTGATCGCGCCCTTGTGCGTGGTGGACATCGCCGCGCGCGCTGCCGAGGATGCGGATGCGCAGGTCACCCCCGATGATGTGAAGGCGTGGATCGAGGCCAACGGAGAGATTCCGGACGGGGCCTGTGTGGCCATGCACTCGGGCTGGGCACCCAAGGTCGAAACCGACGGATTCCGCAATTACGATGGCGAGGCGCAGCACTATCCCGGGTTCCACATCGAGACGACGCAGATGCTGCTCGAGACGGGCGCGCAGTCGATCGCGGTGGACACGCTGTCGCTCGATCACGGCATGTCATCCGATTTCGCCACCCACTACGCGTGGCTGCCCACCGGTCGATTCGGCATCGAGTGCCTGGCCAACCTGGACCGGGTGCCGGCCGCTGGCGCCACGCTGGTCATCGGCGCACCCAAGCATCGCGGCGGTACCGGCGGGCCGGCTCGGATTTTCGCGATGATCTGACACCGCACCAGCGCGGGACCGTGGCGATATCGGCCGAAAGCGTGCACCGCGCAAAGGTATCTTCCCTCGTCTATCGCTCGCCGGATAGGCGACCTGACGACCAGCGCGCTCAGGACGCTACCGGAATGTCCTCGTACACCGCCGATCGCGTCTGTGGGATCGGCGCGTTGTCGGCGGTACGATAGGTGAACACCAGCGAACGCTTGACCACGTCGGAGGCGTTCCGGCCGGCCGCGTGCAGCGTGCGCGAGTGGAAGAACAGCACATCCCCTGCCGCCAGTTCCACCGGCGTGGCCGAGGCGAGCAGTCCGGCGTTCGGCTCGTAGTCCTCGCGAAAGAACATCGCGGCATCGAACTGGCCGGGCTCGAACTCCAGCGTGTGCGAGCCGGGAATCACCAGCAGGCAGCCGTTGTCCAGCGTCTCCGGACCCAGCGCGATCCACACGCTGACCAGGTCGCGCCGATCGAATCGCCAGTAGCGGATGTCCTGGTGCCAGCTGGTGACGCTGGAATAGCCGGGATGCTTGGTCATCACGCAGTTGTGGTGGTTCTGCGACACCATGACCTCGCTGCTGCCCATCAACCGCTGCAGCGTGTCGGCAATTCCCGGCTCCCTGGCCGCTTGCCGGAACAGCGCATCGCGACCGAACGCGTTGAGCAGCCGGCGAGGGGTGCGTCCCCCCGGCGCATTCACCGACTCGGGGGCACCCGGGTAGTGCACGTCGGCCTCGTACTCGACCGGGGCCAGCGCCGGATTCAGCGATTCGTCGATCACGCCCACCAGCTCGCCGACGCGCTCGGTGCCCAGCAGGCCGCGGCTGACGGCATAGCCGTCGCGTGAGAAGGTATCCAGGAGATCGTCGCTCATCGCTGCAGTTTGCCCCAGCGGTGCCCGACCCGCACCCCGATTTTCCCCGGCCGGCAGATACCGGTCATCCAGCCAGTACACTGACCGGCTTCCCGCCGCCCCGCCCCGACCGCCATGCCCCGCGCCATCCGGATCGAGAACGCTCACCAGAACAACCTCAAGCACCTCGACCTGACCCTGCCGCACGGCGAGCTGATCGTGATCACCGGGGTGTCCGGCAGCGGCAAGTCCACGCTGGCCTTCGACACCATCTACGCCGAGGGCCAGCGGCGCTACGTAGAGACCTTCAGCCCCTACGCGCGCCAGTTCCTGGACCGCATGGACAAGCCCAAGGTGGACCGCATCGACGGCATCCCCCCGGCCATCGCCATCGACCAGACCAACCCGGTGCGCACCTCGCGCTCCACGGTCGGCACGATGACCGAGCTGAACGATCACATCAAGCTGCTGTTCGCGCGCACCGCGAGCCTGTACTGCGGCGGCTGCGGCGAGCCGGTGCGCCGGGACTCGCCCGATCGCATCGCCGCCACCTGGCTGGACGGTCAGGCGCGGCGCGTCATGGTCAGCTTCAGCATCGCGATTCCCGACAACTTCGACGGCGACGAGATCGAGGACTGGCTGGCACGCCAGGGCTTCACGCGCATCCATGCGCGCAGCGAGGCCACCATCGAGGTGGTGCAGGACCGCCTGAAGACCACCGAGGCCAACCGGGGGCGCTTCATCGAGGCATTGGAGAACGCGCTGCGCCTGGGTCAGGGCAAGGTAGGCGTGCACACGCTGGACGATGAGCGCGAGGTGATCGAGACCACCCGCTACTCGACCGCGCTGCAGTGCGAGGCCTGCGGCATCCGCTACCGCCGACCGCTGCCATCCAGCTTCAGCTTCAATTCGCCGATCGGTGCCTGCGAGGCCTGCAAGGGCTTCGGCCGGGTGATCGGCATCGACTACCGCCTGGCCGTGCCGGACACCGCCAGGACGCTGAAGGGTGGCGCGGTCAAGGTGTTCCAGAGCGAGAGTGGCAGAAGCTGCCAGCGCGACCTGGAACGCGCCGCGCGGCGCGCCGACGTGGCGTTGGACGTGCCGTTCGACCAGCTGCCGGAGCACCACCGGCAGTGGGTCATCCACGGGGATGGGGGCGACGATGGCTGGTACGGCATCAAGGGCTTCTTCGACTACCTGGAACGCAAGGCCTACAAGATGCACGTGCGCGTGATGCTGGCCAAGTACCGCAGCTACGACGAGTGCCCGTCCTGCTTCGGTGCGCGGCTCAAGCCCGCCTCGCTGCACTGGCGGGTCGGTTCGCTGGACGACGCCAAGGCGGCGATGGAGGTCGGCGATCGCTGGTTCGCGCCCGACTCGACCATTCCCGACAAGCGCCGCCGGAGCCTGCCGGGCCTGAACATCGCCGATCTGATGAACCTGCCGATCGAGCGGCTGGGCGACTTCGTGGCACGCATCGCCGATGGCGAGATCGACGAACCGACCCGCCTGGTGACCGACGAGATGACGGCTCGCCTGGGCTACCTGGTCGATGTGGGCCTGGGCTACCTGGCGCTGGATCGGCAGAGCCGCACGCTGTCCGGCGGCGAGGTGCAGCGCATCAATCTCACCACCGCGCTGGGCACCTCGCTGGTGAACACCCTGTTCGTGCTGGACGAGCCCAGCGTCGGCCTGCACCCGCGCGACATCGATCGGCTGACCCGGGTGCTGCTGCGCCTGCGCGATGCCGGCAACACGCTGATCGTGGTCGAGCACGATCCGCAGCTGATGCTGGCCGCCGACCGGCTGATCGACATCGGACCCGGCCCGGGGGCGGCCGGCGGGCAGATCGTGTTCAACGCCGCCCCGCACGAGCTGGCCTCGCTGAGCGATTCGCTCACCGCGGACTACCTGACCGGGCGGCGACGCATCGGCGTGGACGGGGTGCGCAGCGGCAAGCCGGACACTGCCGGCCAGCTGGTGCTGACGGGGGCCAACGGTCACAACCTGCAGGACGTCACGCTGACGCTGCCGCTGAACCGGCTGGTGTGCATCACCGGGCCGTCCGGCTCCGGCAAGTCGACGTTGATCCAGGACACGCTGTTCAACGCGCTGACCGCGCTCAAGGGCCGACCGAAGGAGCCGGCCGAACCGTTCGAGACGTTGAGCGGTGATGAGCTGATCGATGACGTGGTGCTGGTCGATCAGTCACCGATCGGCAAGAGCGCCCGCTCGAACCCGGTCAGCTACACCGGCGCGTTCGAGTCGATCAGGAAGCTGTTCGAGAAGATTCCCGAGGCGCGCGAGCGCGGCTACAAGGCCAGTGCCTTCAGCTTCAACTCGGGCATGAAGTGCCCGGCCTGCTCGGGCAACGGCTTCGAGCACGTCGAGATGCAGTTCCTGTCGGATGTCTACATCCGCTGCGGCGAATGCCAAGGGCGTCGCTACCGCCCGGAGCTGCTGGAGATCAAGCTGTTCAACGCGCACGAGATCGACGGCCATTCGGTGGCCGACGTGCTGGAGATGACCGTCGATCGGGCGCTGGCATTCTTCGTGGACGAGGCCAAGGTGGTGCAGGCGCTGCAACCGTTGAAGGATGTCGGCCTGGGCTACGTGACGCTCGGCCAGCCGGTGCCCACGCTGTCCGGCGGCGAGGCGCAGCGGCTCAAGCTGGCCGCCCACCTGGGTGACGTCAAGGGCAGCGGGTCCAAGTCCACCGGACGCGGGCGCACGTTGTTCCTGTTCGACGAACCGACCACGGGCCTGCATTACCAGGACATCGCCCAGCTGCTCGGCGCGTTCGGCCAGCTGCTCGATCAGGGGCACTCGCTGGTGGTGGTGGAGCACAACCTGGACGTGATCGGCAACGCCGAGCATGTGATCGACCTCGGCCCGGACGGTGGCAGTGCCGGCGGTCGCGTGGTGTTCCAGGGCAGCGTCAAGCGCCTGCTGGCCAGCAGGAAGAGCGTGACAGGCTCGGCGTTGCGCGACTATCAGGACACCAACGAGCGCATGCGCTTCGACCGCGTCGCCGACCGGGTGGCCGAGACCGTGGCTGCGATCGATGCCGAGCACGAGGCGGCGCCCGAGGCGATCCGCGTGCACCATGCACGCGAGCACAACCTGAAGAACATCGATGTCGCCATTCCGCGCGGTCAGTTCACGGTGATCACCGGCAAGAGCGGCAGCGGCAAGAGCACGCTGGCGTTCGACATCGTGTTCAACGAAGGCCAGCGTCGCTACCTGGAGTCGCTGAACGCCTACGCGCGCCAGTTCGTGCAGCCGGCCTCGCGCCCGGACGTCGAATCGATCACCGGCATCCCGCCCACCGTGGCGATCGAGCAGCGCACCAGCCGCGGCGGGCGCAAGAGCACGGTCGCCACCATGACCGAGATCTACCACTTCCTGCGCCTGCTGTTCGTGAAGCTGGGCGAGCAGTACTGCCCGGATTGCGAGGTGCCGATCTCGGCGCAGTCGGTCGAGGCGATCACCTCGCAGGTGATGAAGAAGCACCGCGGCAAGACGGTCTCCTTGCACGCCCCGCTGGTGGTGGACCGCAAGGGCTACTACACCGATCTGGCCAAGTGGGCGGCGAAGAAGGGCTACGCCACGCTGCGCGTGGACGGCGTCGCGCAGCCGACCGACGACTGGCCACGCCTGGACCGCTTCAAGGAGCACACCATCGACCTGCCGATCGGCGATTTCGCGGTCGAGCCGAAGAACGAGACCGAGCTGGCCGAGCACATCCGCTTGGGCGTCGATCACGGCAGCGGGGTGGTCAAGATCGCTGGCTTGCGGGCAGGTCGCACGGGCACCGAGACGCTTTACTCGGTGCAGCGCGCCTGCCCGTCCTGCCAGAGAAGCTTTGCCGAGCTGGACCCGCGCATGTTCTCCTACAACTCCAAGCACGGCTGGTGCCCCGAGTGCTTCGGCACCGGCGAGCAGATCCAGGGCTTCGACGAGGAGCAGACCGGCGAGGAGCGTTGGTGGCGCAAAGGGGACGAGGACAGCGTGCCCTGCCCGGCCTGCGACGGACAGCGCCTCAAGCCCGAGTCGCTGTCGGTGTACTTCCAGGACTGGAGCATCGCCGACTACACCTCGCAGTCCATCGTGGAGGCGGCGAAGACCTTCGCCGCGCTGCGCTTCGGCGAGCGCGAAGCGACCATCGCCCGCGACAGCCTGGTCGAACTGCAGGCACGCTTGGACTTCCTGTGCGAGGTGGGTCTGGACTACCTGTCGCTGGACCGTTCGGCCCCGACGCTGTCCGGTGGCGAGGCGCAGCGCATCCGCCTGGCCGCCCAGCTGGGTTCGAACCTGGAGGGGGTGTGCTACATCCTCGACGAGCCGACCATCGGCCTGCACCCGCGCGACAACCGCATGCTGCTGGGCACGCTGGACAAGCTGCAGGGCAACGGCAACACCATCATCGTGGTGGAGCACGACGAGGAGACCATCCTGCACGCCGACCACATCATCGACATCGGCCCCGGTGCCGGCGTGCGCGGCGGCCAGATCGTCGCCCAGGGCACGGTGCAGCAGATCCGCGACGTGCCGGACTCCTCCACCGGTCGGCTGCTGGACCAACCCCTGGAGCACCCGCTGCAGCCGATCCGCAAGAAGAGCGACGAGGCGCTGACGATCACCGGTGCGCAGATGCACAACCTGCGCAACGTCTCGGTCGAGGTGCCGCTGCGCCGGCTGGTCTGCGTGAGCGGGGTGTCCGGCTCGGGCAAGAGCACGCTGGTGCGCAGCGTGCTGCACGACAGCCTGCGCGGGCTGAACGCGCAACAGAAGAAGGCCCGCAAGAACCGCAAGCCCGGTGCACCGGTGGGCTGCGAGTCGATCACCGGCTGGGAATCCATCGACCGCCTGCTGGAAGTGGATCAGACCCCGATCGGCAAGACCTCGCGCTCCTGCCCGGCCACCTACATCGGCTTCTGGGACAACATCCGGCGGCTGTTCTCGGACACCACCGAGGCGCGCATCCGCGGCTACGACCCCGGACGCTTCAGCTTCAACACCGCCGGCGGGCGCTGCGAGCAGTGCGAAGGTCAGGGCATGCAACGCATCGAGATGAGCTTCCTGCCGGACGTGAAGGTGCCGTGCGAGGCCTGCGGCGGCCAGCGCTTCAACGGCGAGACCCTGTCGGTACGCTGGAAGGACACCTCGATCGGTGAGGTGCTGCTGATGAACGTGGACGATGCGGTGCCGTTCTTCGAGTCCCACCCCGGCATTCATCACCCGCTGACCCTGCTGCAGGACGTCGGGCTGGGCTACCTGACGCTCGGGCAGGCCAGCGCCACGCTGTCCGGGGGCGAAGCGCAGCGCATCAAGCTGGTCACCGAGCTGTCCAAGGCGAAGCCTGCCCTGCAGGACTCCAGCGGCCGACGCATCGTCGGCACGCATACGCTGTACATCCTGGACGAGCCCTCGGTGGGCCTGCACATGGCGGATGTGGCGAACCTGATCCTGGTGCTGCACCGGCTGGTGGATGCGGGCAACTCGGTGATCCTGATCGAGCACAACCTGGACCTGATGGCCGAGGCGGACTGGATCATCGACATGGGGCCGGAAGGGGGTACCGGCGGAGGCAAGGTGGTGGCCAAGGGCCCACCGAAACGGGTCGCCGCCTCCAAGCGATCGGTCACCGCCCCGTTCCTGCAGGCGATGCTGGACGGCAACGGCAACGGCAACGCCTGAACCCCGGCCGGCCCGGCTTCGGGCACATTGCGCTTGATCCTGACGCGTTTCCCGTCATCATGGTGACGCAGTCGATCAGCAGCAGGCGGTCGATGTCAGCCCGCCCGGCTGCCAAGGAAGCGATGGAGTCCGTTCATGAGCGCAATCACGTGGTCCACCGACCGGATCGAACCGCGGCCGGTGAGATTCGGTCACGCCCCGCAGCGGCGCGCGCGCCCGGACAAGCCGCTGCGACGTGCCCCGATCATGCCGGTGACGCCTGTCGGTCCGGCGCACCCTGATCGGCTGCGTCACCCGCCCCACCGCCCGACGAACCGATCGACGGATGCGCGCCCCGATGCGGGTTCCGGGCTGTACCGAGCGGGTGACACCGCCGATCAACGCGACCACGAGCTGCGTGCCGGCGCAGGCCCCGTCCCGACACCGACCCGCCGCCGCGCCTCGGGCCGGTTGGCGCTGGCCGCCGCGGCCGGCCTGTTGCTGCCCGGCAGCATGCACACGCCCGGTCCGGATGCCTCCGCGCCATCGGTAGCGGAAGCGGCGGCCCGCCAGGCGTCCGGCGAGCTGATCGCGCTGCGCAGCCGGTACGACCGGCTACAGGTCGAGCTGGACACGGCTCGGGCGCTGAGCTCCGAGTTGGCCATCGAGCGCGACACGCTCAGCGACGACAATGCCAGGCTCAATGCCGAGATCGATGCCTTGATCGTCGAGACCACGGACCTGAACCGGGAGCTTCTCGCGCTGGATCTGGCCCTGGTGGCGGCCGCGCAGGAGCGTCTCGATGCCGCGCCGCGGCAGACGGTCTACAACTTCGTGAACGTGCCGATCGGCAGCCGGGCACCCTTGCCGCTGCCACCCTCGACGGCGGTTGCCTCCCTCGCGCCCCGCCTCGCCGACACGGCCGCCCCCCCCCCTCGCGCGGCTGACCCCGAGCCGGCTGCCGGGGCCGAGCTGATCGCCTCGTTCTACCGCGACGTGCAGAACGGGGTGCCCAACGAGCAGCTGCTCGAGTCGCTGGACGACCTCGGCGAATCCGGCCTGGTGACCGGCGAGGACATCCACGCGATGTACCAGGAGCTGATGTATCGCTGGGACGAGGAATCGCGGTAGCCTCGTCGCAAGAGGGACCGCATCGGCGCTTCATGACCGATCGGTGAGGAACGCTCCCGGCCGCGCCCGGTCTGTCATGATCGTGGCACTTGCGCCAATATCTTGGCGCATTCGTCTCATTCCGGAGGTTTCCTTGCTGCTGCGCTTCACCGGACTCGGTGCTCCGATGACCCTTTGTCTCGGCCTGCTCCTGACATCGGCGCCGGTCGCCGTGCAGGGCCAGGACGATGCCGCCTGCACCGCTCGTGCGGCCACCCTGTCGGCGGCCAAGCAGGCGTACGCGCAGGCTTGCGCACCGATTCCGCGTCGCGATTGCGACCCGGTCGGGAACGGCTGGACCTGCTCCAGCGTCGCGCTGGGCAATGCGGCCCCCGGTGGCGCCGTACCGGTCCGTACCCCGGCAAGCACCCCGGCGCCGGCTCCGGTCCGCGCGCCGGTCGTGGCGACACCTCGATCGGTGAACGACACCCCGGATCCGGCACCACCGGTGGTGCTGCTCGAACCCAGCGCCTCCAGCGAGTGCGTGGCCAACGCGGCCTCCCTGTCGGCCGCCAAGTCGGCCTACGAGGCCTCCTGCATGGCGCCGCGCGTGGACTGCGATCCGATTCCGACCGGCTGGAGCTGCTCCAGCGGTGTCATCGGTGCCGCCAGCTCGGGCACGGCACCGGCCGTGGCCAACGCCGACAGGTCCCCGCCACCGACAGCGTCCGCCGGCAATCGGCCGACGCCCCGTCGCAGCTGGGCGGATAGCTACTCGGTCGATGGCGTGTGCTACATCGACACCACCTTCGATCACGGCATCGGAAATCGAACCATCGACACACCCGTCGGTCGCCTGACGATTCGCCAGGCGGTCGAACGCGGTGTGATCGAGCGCGGTCCCGGGATCGTCCGGGCTCAGGCGCTGTACAACGACATCCAGTGCGGCAACGGCCCGCCCAACGATGCCGGCGACGAGGACCGGGACCAGTGCCCGGGCCGGGTGGATCGGGGCCGCGCCGGTTGCACCGTCATCGGACCGCGCTGGTCGTTCTCGGGCTGAGCGACCTCGGGTGCACGCCGGACAGCCTGCGGGCGGGCTGGCCAGCCCGTGCGCGCTGCGCAACATCGGCCGACGCCCCGACCCGAGAGGTGGTGTTGACCTACGCTTGCGCCGCATCGCCATGTCGCCTTGCGGGTATCCGTGTTCTTCGTTCAACTGCTCGTCATCGCCACGCTGGTCCTGGTGCACCTGTTCGCGGGACGCCTTCGCTTCCTCGACGTCAGCCCGCGCAGCCGTTGGCTGTCGTTCGCCGGCGGCATATCGGTGGCCTACGTGTTCGTGCATCTGTTCCCGGAGCTCCAGGAGGCGCAGCACGATCTGGGCGGCGCGCTCGGGCTGCAGTGGCTGCAGCACCACGTCTATCTCGTCGCCCTGATCGGACTGGTGGTGTTCTACGGGCTCGAGCTCGTGGTGCAACGACGCGATCCCGACGAGGACGAGGCGTCGCGACAGCGAACCGGCCAGGCCGTGTTCCGGCTGCACGTCGGCATGTTCGCGCTGTACAACGCGCTGATCGGGTACCTGCTGGTGCATCGGGTCGATCAGGATCTGCAGGGCTTGCTGCTGTTCGGTTTCGCCTACGCGCTGCATTTCATCGTCAACGATCATGGGCTGTCCAGTCATCACCACCGGCGCTACCGGCGGCGTGGACGCTGGATCCTGGCGGGCGCGGTGATCGTCGGATGGCTGATCGGGCTGCTCACCTCGATCTCCGAGGTGGCGGTGCACGTGCTGTTCGCGCTGCTGGCCGGCGCCACCATCCTGAACGTGCTCAAGGAGGAGCTGCCCGAGGAACGTCAGAGCCGCTTCCTGCCGTTCATGATCGGCGCCATGGCCTACGCGACGCTGATGGTTGCGCTGTAGCCGAGCCTGATGGCAAGCGCTACGCGCTCGAGGCCGCTACCCACCGACCGGATTCGGTACCGCTCGCCCGGCGAAGAACGCATCCAGGTTGTCCAGCGCGCAAGCGCCCATCGCATCTCGGGTGGCGCGCGTGGCGCTGCCGATGTGCGGCAGCAGGAACACGTTGTCCAGCGCTGCCAGCGCCGGATTGCCGCCCGGTTCATCCGCGAAGCAGTCCAGCCCGGCCGCCGCGAGCCGACCGGTGACCAGCGCTTCGTGCAGCGCGGACTCGTCCACCAGCGCGCCGCGCGCGGTGTTGACCACGATGGCGCCCGAGGGCAGCCAATCGATGCTGGTGGCGTTCAGCACACCGCGCGTGTCGCCGGTGGCCGGGGCGTTCAGCGACAGGAAGTCCGACACCTCGAACAGGCTTTCGACGCTGTCGTGCCAGATGGCGCCCTGCTCGCGCTCGGCCGGCAGGCGGGTGCGATTGTGATAGTGCACCTGCATGTCGAAGCCTCTCGCCCGACGGGCCACTACCTGCCCCACCCGCCCCATGCCCAGGATGCCCAGCCTGGCCCCGGTCACCTGGGTGCCGACCATGAACGAGGGGCTCCAGGCGTCCCACTGCCCGGAACGTACCAGCCGATCCCCCTCGGAGGCACGACGCGCCGCACCGAGCAACAGCAGCATGGCGATCTCGGCGGTGGCGTCGTCCAGCACGCCCGGCGTGTTGGTCACCACGATGTCACGGCGCGACAGGGCCGCCAGATCGCAATGATCGACCCCCACCGAGTGGTTGGCGACGATCTTCAAGCGATCGTGCAACCGATCCACCGTGACGGCATCGAACACCTCGGAATGGCACGGCACGATGGCATCCACCCGCTCGCTCATCGACACGATGGCATCGCTGTCGAACGGGGTATCGTCCACGCCCAGCACCACCTCGTAATCGCGGCGAGCGCGTTCGATGGTCGCCGCCGACAGACGGCGCGGAATCCAGACGACCGCACGCTCGCTCACCGCGTCTTGCCGCGCTCGTTCAGCGCGCGCGCCGAACGGTGCAGCCGCACCCGGTCGTGGAAGAACAGGTCCCAGCCGGCGATCAGCACGGTCACCGCGACCACCATGGCCAGGTCCAGCCGCGGTACCGAAAAGACCAGGATGAACAGGAAGGCCGCCAACGTGGCGAACGCGACGACGGTCAGTGCGGTCTTCATGCCTCGCTCTCCATCAAGGATTCCAGCCAGCGCGCAGTGCGCAGCAGCCGCGCATCGTCACCGCGCCGTCCGATCAGCTGCACGCCCATCGGCAGCCCGTTCGAGGACTCCAGCAGCGGCAAGGTGATCGTCGGCACGCCGCACAACGTCCACAGGCCGTTGAACACCGGGTTGCCGGTGCTCAGGAATCCCTGCGGTGCGGGTCCCGGTGCAGCGGGTGCAAGGATTGCGTCGCAGCGATCGAACAGCTGCTCCAGACCGGCGTTGAGCACATCGGGCCAGTCGCACGCCGCCAGGTAGTCGATCGCCGCCACGGAACGTCCGGCAGCGATGGCGTCGCGAATCGGCGACGACAGCCGTTCGGCCCCGCGCCGCTCGTAGTGGGCGAACGAGCGCGCCAGCTCGGTGTTCTGGATGATCTGGCGGGCCGCCTCACCCTCGGTGAACAGCTCGGGCAGCTGCGCGGCGAAGCACTGCTCGCCCAGGTGGGCGGCCAGCTCGGCGAGCGCACCGAGCATTTCGGCATCGGCCTGACCGGCGAACGGCGTCTCCACCAACGCAAGCGTCGGGGCCAGGGGAGGCGTGGACAGGGCCGCCTCGAGCAGGCGCGGTGCAGGGATCGGTGCCGAGGAAGGATCTCCGGCATCGTGAAAGCACAGCGGCTCGGCTAGCAGCGCGGCATCCTCGACGCAGGTGGCGAACACACCGACCGTGTCGAGCGAGGGCGCCTGCGACAGCACGCCGGTGCGCGGTATCCGGCCGAAGCTCGGCTTGTAGCCGACCACCCCGCAGAACGCGGCCGGCCGGATCACCGATCCACCGGTCTGGGTACCGATCGCCAGCGGCACCATGCCGGCGGCCACCGCGGCGGCCGAGCCGGCCGACGAGCCGCCCGGGGTGTGGCCGTACGCGGCCGGATTGCGGGTCTTCGACGGCTGCATGAACGCCAGCTCGGTGGTGACGGTCTTGCCCAGCACCACCGCCCCGAGCGAGCGCAGGCGCGAGACGATGGCGGCATCCTCGCGCGGTGTACGCCCGGCATCCAGCGCGCAGCCGTTCTCGGTCGGGATGCCCTTGGTGTCGATGATGTCCTTGAGGCCGACCGGCAGACCGTGCAGCGGCCCGATGCCCCGTCCGCGCCGCCGTTCGGCATCCCGGGCACGCGCCTGCTCGATCGCGTGATCGCCGTCCAGCCAGGCCCAGGCCTGTATTTCCGGCTCGGCCGCGTCGATGGCCTCCAGGCAGGATCCGATCAGCGACTCGCAATCCAGTGCCCCGCTGGCGAGGCGGTCGCGCAGCTGCAGCGCCGAGGTGGCGGCGCTCTCGTCGGCCGACGCCGCTCGGTGCGTGCTCACCCGTAGAACTTCTCGGGCAGGTGGAACACGATCTGCGGGAACAGGTACATCAGCACCATGCAGAGGATGACCATGAACAGGAACGGCATGACACCCTTGAAGATCTGCACCAGCTGGACGTCCGGCGGCGCGATGCCCTTCAGGTAGTAGGCCGACATGGCCATCGGTGGCGTCAGGAAGGAGGTCTGCAGGTTCAGCGCCACCAGGATGCCGAAGAACAGCGGATCGACATCGAAGATCGGCAGCAGCGGCAGGAAGATCGGCACGAAGATGATGATGATCTCGGACCACTCCAGCGGCCAGCCCAGCAGGAAGATGATCAGCTGCGCCAGCAACAGGAACTGCAGCGGCGTCAGGTCCAGACCGGTGACGAACTCGGAGATCACGTGCTCGCCGCCCAGGTAGCTGAACACCGAGGAGAAGATGTAGCTGCCCACGAACAGCCAGCACACCATCGCGGTGGTGCGCACCGTCAGGTACACCGACTCGCGCAGCCGCTGGAAGCTCAGCGAGCGATACACCAGCGCCAGCAGCAGGCCGCCCAGCGCACCGATGGAGGCCGCCTCGGTCGGTGTGGCCAGGCCGAACAGGATCGAGCCGAGCACCGACAGGATCAGCACGGCCAGCGGGAAGAACGAGGTGAACAGCATCAGCAGCATGCGTGGCAGCGGCACCGAAGGCAGCTCCTCCTCGGTCGGCTTGGGCGCGATCGACGGCTGGATCAGGGAGCGACCGATGATGTAGACCAGGTACAGCCCGACCAGCGTCAGGCCCGGCAGCAGGGCCGCGGCGTACAGCCGCACGATCGACACGCCGGAGGCGGCCGCGTAGACGATCAGCATGATCGATGGCGGGATCAGGATGCCCAACGTGCCGCCGGCGCAGATGATGCCGGAGGCGAAGCTCTTGTCGTAGCGGGCGTTCAACATGGCCGGCAGCGCCAGCAGGCCCATCAACGTGACCACCGCGCCGACGATGCCGGTGGCGGTGGCGAACATGGCGCAGGTCAGCAGCGCGGCCACGCCCATCGAGCCCGGCAGGTTGCGCGACGCCAGGTTCAGCGTGGTGAACAGTCGGTCCACGATGTTGGCCCGCTCGACCACGTAGCCCATGAACAGGAACAGCGGCACCGCGGTGAGCACCTCGTTCGACATCACCGTGTAGGTCTGGTTGATGAACAGATCGAACACCCGACTGTTCAGCAGCCCGTCCACGTAGGCACTGAGCCGATCGACGGTACCGGCATCCTCCTCCAGCCGGTTGTAGGAGCGGAACTGGCGCCGATCGTCGAAATAGGCGTAGTAGCCGAAGCCGATGCCCATCGCCATCAGGGTGAAGGCGATCGGGAAGCCGAGGAAGACGAGCATGATGAACAGCCCGAGCATCATCAGCGCAATCTCGGGATTGCTCATCGCGACATCTCCTCGGCACCGTCGGCCCGATCAGTCCCGGTAGCCCGGTCGGTCAGCTTGGCTTGGGCGGCCTGGCGGATCAGCAGGTCCTCGGTCTCCTGCACGTCGTCCTCCGCCTCGCGCCAGAAGCCTTCGCGAAGGCACAGGATGCAGCGCATCACCTGCGCGATCCCCTGCACCAGCAACAGGAAACCGGCCACCGCGATGACCGTCTTGAACTGGTAGATCGGAATGCCGGCCGGACTGTTGACGCTGACTTCGGTGTAGCTCCAGGACTTGCCCGCGTACTTCCAGCCCGAGAACATCAGGGCGAGCACGCCGGGAAAGAAGAACAGGAAGTACAGCAGCAGGTCCAGCGCGGCCTGCACGCGCGGCTTCCACAGCCGGTACAGGAAGTCGCCGCGCACGTGCCCGCCGCGCGACAGCGTGTAGGCGCCGCCCATCATGAACAGCGTGCCGTACATGATGAACGAGACGTCCAGCGCCCAGGGCGTGGGTGCGTTGAACACGTAGCGCACGAGCACCTCGTAGCTCATGCCGAACGTCATCATCAGGATCAGCCAGGCGAAGGTCTTGCCGAAGGCTGCCGACAGGCGGTCGGCGAACTGGATGTAGCCGAGCATGGGCTGTCGTGTTCGCGGTTGGGTGGTCGGACGGCCGTCGCGCACGAGGCCCGCCGGCCCGCGACGCGCGGGACCGGCTCACGATGCCGGAAGCGGCCGTCCGCACCCAAGCGGCCGACCCTTGCCGGCAGGCTCCCTACAGCTTCAGACGACCCGGGAAGTAGTGCTCGTAGGCCAGTGTCAGATCGGGAGCGTTCATGATCTCGTAGTAGGCGACCTGGTCGACCCACTCGCGCTGGCTGTCGAGCACCTTCTTCATGAACTCGTCCTTCTCCAGTTCGGGGATGAGCTTGTCCCAGGCCTCCAGCTGCGCCGACAGGATCTCGCTCGAGGTGCGGTGCACCGTGACGCCGTCCTCCTCGACCAGGGTCTTCAGGTCGGCCGAGTAGCGGCGCATCGCCTTGGCGGTGTTGGCGGTGGAGACCGCCTCGACGCCGTACTTCAGGATGGCGACCAGATCGTCGTCCAGGTCCTCGAGCAGATCGTTGCTGAAGATGAACTCGAAGGCCTCCGACGCCTGGTGGTACGAGGACAGGTAGTAGTTCTTGGCCACGTCCTGGGCGCCGAAGTCGCGGTCCGAGGACGGGTTGTTGAACTCGAACGCATCGATGACGCCGCGTTCCATCGCCGGCACGATCTCGCCGCCGGGCAGCTGCGCGACCGACATGCCCATCGATTGCAGCAGATCGGCCGCCAGTCCGACGGTGCGGTACTTGAAGCCTTCGATGTCGGCAACGGTGTTGACCTCGTTCTTGAACCAGCCGAAGGGCTGGGCGAACATCGGGAAACCGAGGTAGCCGGTGACGTTCAAGCCCAGCTTGTCCTGGGTCAGCTCACGGTAGAACTCCGCCCCACCCCCCTCGTAGAACCAGCTCATCATCGTGGTGGCCGAGCCACCGAACACCGGGCCGGTGCCGAACAGCGAGGCCGCCTTGTCCTTGCCGTACCAGTAGGCCGGGACCGAGTGCGCGATGTCGATGACGCCGTCGCTGCAGGCATCGATGACCTGGAACGCGGCCACGACCGCGCCCGCGGGCAGCACGTCCACCTTCAGACGCCCCCCGGACATCTCCTCGACGCGCTTCCCGTAGTCCTTGGCGAAGTCCTGCCAGATGTTGGACTCGCCCCACGAGGTCTGAAGCTTGATCGTGAACGGCTCCTGGCCGATCACCGCCGGCGCGGCGAAGATGCCGGCCGCGCCGGTCGCACCGGCGACACCGGCCGCGGCACCGCGCTTGAGGAAGGAGCGTCGTGCCGGTGCGCTCTCGGTCGCCTCGACGGCCGGTGCGGCCGGTGCGGCCGGTGCGGCCGCACCGAGTGCGGGTGCCGGCGCCGCGCTGTCCAGTTTCTTGTCCAAGTCCAGAACCTCCTTCCAGGGTGTGGGTGACGGGTGGTGCCCGAGCATACCCGTATCGCTTCCTGAACGGCAATCGACTCATGATCCGGCGTCACAGGCCGAGCGGCGACGAGCCGCGTGGAACAGCTCTTGCACCGCCGCTGGCGAGCCCGACGGACCAGCGCCACGTTCGATGACCCTCTCGTTCAAGTCTTGCCGATTCCTGCCGAGCCCCGCCCGCACCCCGGCCGGCCGGACTCTGGCCCTCGTGGCCGTCGTGGCCTGTCTGGCCAGCGCCGGCGGGTCGGTACTGCCGACCGAAGCCTGGGCCGCCTCGGTGCGCGCCACGCTGCCGACCGCCTCCACGGATCGAGCCCGCGCCGCCGCCACGCGCGGCGCGCTGCCGGTGCGCACGGACTCCTCGCGCGCGCGCCGTGCCGCCTCGATCGCGGTACGCTCGCTGCGCTTTCGCAGCAACCTGACCCACCGTGCGCCGCTGGGCGACTTCAGCCAGGTGACGCTGGCACCCGCTGGACCCGCCACCAGCACGACCGACACCGTCAACTCCGTCGCCGTCGCGCCGGCCGCACCGATCGCGCCCGTGAACGACGAGTCGTTCGTGGTGATGATCGATCCTGGCCACGGCGGCAGCGATCCGGGCGCCATTGCGTACAACGGCCTCCAGGAAAAGGAGCTGACCCGCGACATCGGCGAACGGGTCCGCCTGTTCCTGTCCGAGGTCGACGGTGTCACCGTGCTGATGACCCGTGAAGGCGACCAGGGCTTGTCGCGCCACCAGCGGGTACGACGGGTACGTGACAGCGAAGCGGACCTGGTGCTGTCGTTGCACTTCAACCACCTGCCGCAGCAGGAGATCACGCTGGTGGAATCGTTCTACGCCGGCGCCGAGAACATCGCCGAGAGCCAGGCGGTGCAGGCCGGGGCCGCTCGACCGGCAGCGCGCACCGCCGACATCGACCTGAGCTTCACGCGCGGTTCCGAGCGGCTCGCCGGGCTGGTCCAGAGCCGCGTGTACGGCGAGGTCGCCCGCGACAACTCCGCCGCGCTTGACGCGGGCGTCAAGCGCGACACCCTGTTCGTGCTGACGCGCAGCTTCGTTCCGGGCGCATTGGTGGAACTCACCTGCCTGAGCAATCCGGCCGAAGCCGATCGGTTGGTCGACGAGGACTATCGCAACGCCCTGGCCGCGGCGCTGGCGGACGCGGTGCGCGACTACCGGCGCTCGCTGCAACAGCATCCGCTGGCCGATCTGGGCGCCTGAGCCAAGCCCTCGAGCGCCTACCCGACAGCCCCGCATCACCGATCCATCCGCCTGCCGCACGCGCGGCCGCGCTCGCGCTACCCTGCAGCGTCACCCGCGGATGTGACGCATGCTCGAGCTCGACCCCACCTGCCTGCTGACCTCCCGCCAGGCGCTCGAGTCGCGCTACGGTCGCCCGAGCCAGCGCGCGCGCGACAAGCTCGCCCGCTGCCTGGACGAGGCGCACCGTGACTGGTTGTCGCGCTGCGGCTTCGTGGTGGTCGCCAGCGTGGACACCGCCTCGCTGGACTGCTCCCCGCGTGGCGATGCGCCGGGACAGCTGTTCGAGGTGATCGACGAGCGCACCCTGCTGCTGCCCGACCGGCTCGGCAACAACCGCCTGGACACGCTGGCCCGTCTGGTGGTCGATCCGCGCATCGCCCTGCTCTTCCTGGTGCGTGGCGAGGAGCGGGTGATGCGGGTACGCGGGCAAGCGCGCGTGTCGGTTCAGCCGGACTTGCTCGAGCGTTTCATGCTGGACGGTGTCGCGCCGGCCAGCGTGCTGGTGGTGACCATCGCGGCGGTACTGATGCAGAACGCGCGAGCGGTGCGCCGTGCCGAGCTCTGGGGCGACGGCTGATGCGCTACCGCGAAGGCGTCACGCCCAGTCCGGACGAGCCCTATGGGGAGAGCATGCACGCCATGCTGTCGCTGTCGGCCTGGATCGGGATCGTGTTCGGCGTCGTGATGTTCCTGGCCGCCCGCCGCGGGCGCAGCGTGTGGCTGACCTGGTGGAGCGCAGCGTTGGTGCTGTGCGCACTGGGCTACCTGGCGGCGGACGCGCTGGGGTGGTGGATCGCGCGGGTGTAGCGATCCGCCGGCCTGCCGCCGCGTCCCGCCGCATGGCCGCCGCATGGCCGCCGCATGGCCGCCGCATGGCCGCCGCTTGGCCGCCGCATGGCCGCCACGTGGCCGCCGCGGGCTTGCCGCTCCGCCCGGGCTTGGCGACAATGCTGCATCGCCGGCCACACCCGATGCCCCCACGTGCTCCTGACACCCGCTACCGCCACGCCTACCTCACGGCCGAACACCTGGCTGCCGAGCTCTCTGCCACGGACCTTGCCCGTGGCCCTGTTCCCGGCCCTGCTGCTGTGCGGCTTGTTCGTGGCTCCCGCGGCGATCGCCCAGGAGCTGCCCGATCTGGACGGTCGGGAAATCGTCATCGTCACCGAGAACGCCTATCCGCCGCTGCAGTTCATGGACCCGAAGAGCGGGGAGGCGATCGGCTGGGAGTACGATGCGGTGGCCGAGCTGGCCGAGCGGCTGAACTTCGTGCCGGTGTACGAGAACGCCAGCTGGGACGCGATGATCCCGGCTGTCTCGGCCGGACAATTCGACATGGGAATGACCGGTATCACGATTCGGGACGATCGGCTCGAGCAGGTGGATTTCTCGGTCCCCTACATGCGCTCGGAGATGTTCATGCTGGTGCGCGCCGACGAGGACCGCTTCGCCAACGGCGAGGAATTCGCCGCGTTCGAGGACGGGCTGGTGGGCACCCAGGCCGGCACCACGCCGTTCTACGTCTCGGTGTACGACATGCTGGACGGCGACGAGGCCAACCCGCGCATCAAGCTGTTCGACACCTTCGGCACCGCGGTGCAGGCGCTGCGCGCCGGAGACGTCGACACGGTGCTGACCGACGGCACGGCCGGCCAGGGTTACGTGAATGCCAACCCGGACACCTTCAAGCTGACCGGTCAGGCGATGGGAGTCGAGGACTTCGGTTTCATCTTCCCCAAGGGCTCGGCGCTGGTCGAGCCGATCGATGCCGGCATCCAGGCACTCGAGCGGGACGGCACGATCGAGCGGCTGAACACCCGCTGGTTCGTGGAGTACTCGCTGGGCCAGTAGCGACGGGCCGGCGCCGAACGAGCCGGCAACGGTGACGCGGCGCACGCCGGAACCCGCGCGGCCATCCTGGTGGCCGCACCGTGCCGCGCGATCGCCGACCGACACGACGGCAAGCCCGCACGCTCACGTTCGGGATGAACGCCGTGGCACGGATGGCGACTTTCCGTGGTGGCTGATGGCAACGCTTGCCATCGGTGCCTGGCTGGGCTTTCGCATCGTGGCCAGCGAGCTGTACAGCGAGATCGCCGCGGTGCTGCTGCGCGGGATCGGCATCACCGCCTTCGTCACGGTTACCGCGTTTTCGCAGGCCTGCCTGCTCGGCCTGCTGCTGGCCTGTGCGGTGCTGTCGCGCTACCTGTGGCTGCGTCAGTTCGCACGTTTCTGGATCGAGATCCTGCGCGGCATCCCGATGCTGGTACTGCTGCTGTACATCGCCTTCGTGGGCGTGCCGCTGTTCGTGCAGGGCTGGAACGCGTTGGGCCTGCCCGAGCTGAGCACCCGCGACATTCCGTTCATCTGGCGCGCCATCATCGCGCTGACGCTGGGCTACGGCGCGTTCATCGCCGAGGTGTTCCGGGCCGGCATCATCGCCGTGGGCCAAGGCCAGATCGAGGCCGCCAAGGCCCTTGGACTCGGACCGTGGCACCGCTTTCGCCACGTGGTGATGCCGCAGGCGCTGCGCACCATCCTGCCGCCGCTGGGCAACGACTTCATCGCCATGATCAAGGAGTCCTCGCTGGTCTCGGTGCTGGGCGTGGCCGACATCACGCAGCTGGGCAAGGTGTACGCCTCGGGCAGCTTCCGGTTCATGGAGACCTACAACGTGGTGGCCTACGTGTACCTGTTCGCCACGCTGATGCTGTCGCTGGCGCTGCGCCGCCTGGAGCGCGCGCTGGACCGGCACAACCGGCGATGATCCGCACCCTGGCGATCAGTGGCTACCGCTCGCTGCACGAGGTGGTGCTGCCGCTGCAGCGGCTGACCCTGATCACCGGCGCCAACGGCAGCGGCAAGTCGAACGTGTACGCCGCGCTGCGCCTGCTGGCGGCCACCGCGCGAGGCCGGGCGATCGGTGCGCTGGCCCGCGAAGGCGGCCTGCCGTCGGTGCTGTGGGCCGGTCCGCAGACGCTCAGCCGCGCCATGCGCGAAGGGCACGTGCCGGTCCAGGGCGGCCCGAACCGCGACCCGGTACGCGTCAAGCTGGGCTTTACCAGCGATGACTACGGGTACGCGATCGAGCTGGGCATGCCCACCCCCGATGCCACGTCCCGCTTCAATCTGGACCCCGAAATCAAGCGCGAGACAGTGTGGCATGGCGACACCGCTCGGCGCGCGACCACGTTGATCGAACGGCGCGGCCCCCGCCTGTCGCGTCGCGACGCGGAGCGCACCGCCGCGGTGGACGACACCCTGCAGCCGTTCGAAGGGCTGCTGGAGAACGCCGGCGATCGGCATCAGTCACCCGAGGCGTGGGCGCTGCGCCGACGCCTGCGGGACTGGCGCTTCTATGCCGACTTCCGTACCGACCGCGATGCGCCGGCGCGCGCCGAGCGCCCGGCCACCCGCACCCCGATCCTGCACCACGACGGCCACGACCTGGGCGCGGCCCTGCAGACGATCCGCGAGGTCGGCGACGCCGATCGGCTGGACGAGGCCATCGATGACGCCTTCCCGGGCACGCGGCTGGTGATCGAGAGCCCGGCCGAGGGGCTGCTGCGGCCCACGCTGTCGCAACCGGGGCTGCTGCGCGCCTTGGGCCCGCGCGAATGGTCCGACGGAACGCTGCGCTACGTGCTGCTGTGCGCCGCGTTGCTGACCCCGCGCCCACCGGGGCTGATGGTGCTCAACGAGCCGGAGAACAGCCTGCACCCGGACCTGCTGCCGGCGCTGGCCCGGCTGATCCGCGTGGCCAGCGAGCGCTCGCAGGTGTGGGTGGTGACCCACGCCGAAGCGCTGGTGGCACGCCTGGAAGGTGACGAAGGGTGCGAACTGCTCGACCTGGAGAAGCGCCTGGGCGCCACCTCGGTGCGCGGGCTGCGCGAGCTGGACCGCCCGGCCTGGCGCTGGCCGTGACGCGAATCGGCTGTGCGGCCCGCCCGAACGGACTCCGGCGCTACTGCGATCGACGCTTCTGGCGACGCCTGCGAACCCGTTCCATCTCCGCCTCGCGTTCGGTGCGCCCGACCCCCCAGGTCAGGGTGAGCGTGGCAAGGTCGAGGCGCTCGCCGCGATGATCGCTCAGCGGCAGCGCGATTTGCATGGCGTGGAACTGCGCGCGCAGCAGCCCGGCGATCAGCGTGTCCATGCAACGGTGGCGAGCGACGAAATGGCGGCGGCTGCGATGCACCCGCAGTCGTCCGAACTCGCGATCGAGCAACAGCCGCACACGTTGCACCAGGGTGGCAACCGTGGCCTCGTCCAGACGATCGAGCAGCAGCTCCAGATCGTCGATCTCGATCGAGGCCTCGCTGGTCAGCGAGCGACGCAGCGACAACAGGTCGGCGGTGGTGCCCACGGTGACATCGCGCCATCGGGCACGGCGTCTGAAGCGGGACAGTTCAAGGATCGGCGCGATGTCGACGCGGTCCGTGGACGCAGCCATGTGGGATTCGGAGCGAGGTTTTCGAGGGCCGGCGGGGGCGAACGGAGCGACATCGATCATCGAACATCGATGCCGTCGCGCTTGCACCCGGATGCCCGCCATCCTACCGGTCGGCCTCGTCACCCGACAGCGCCGAGCGGCGCAACTGTGAACCGCAACGACGAACCGTAACGATCGTTATGACGACCGGTAGGCGCTAGGAGGCGTCCGTGGAATTCGCTCCACCACCGGCCTGATCCAGTATGGCCGCCAACGCCGGCCGATGCGTGCGAACCTCCTCGGCATCGAGCCCTTCCAGCGAGTGCGGAAACTTGATCCACTGCGTCGTCTCGTGCAGCCAGTAGTCCGGCTTGCGCGCCACCTGCCGACGCTCCGGCTTGTAGTAAGGCACCGCGATGCGCACATCGCGCGGCATGTTGCGGCGGGTCAGCCGGGCCAGTTCGTCGATCACCGCCTGCACGCTGCGGCCGGTGTCGAACACGTCATCGACGATCAGCAGGTTGTCCTCGGCGGCGATCTTCTTGACCAGGTATGACAGGCTGTACACCTTGACCACGTTGGCCTGCCGATCGATGTCCTGGTAGCTGGCGGTGCGGATGGCGATGTGATCGGCCATCACGCCCTTCCAGGCGAACAGCTCCTGCACCGCGATGCCCACCGGCGCACCACCGCGCCAGATCGCCACGATGAAGCTGGGCCGAAAGCCGGAGCGATGCACCTTCGCCGCCAAGCGGAAGGAGTCCTCGAGCAGGGTCTGCTCGTCCAGGTAGAGCTTGTTCGCCATGCGCCCAGCATACCGCCCTTGCGCCCCTGTACCGCGCGCTACACTTGTGCGGTGAACACGCCGCCTGCCAAGCACTACGTCACCGAGTCCGCACTGCTGCAGGACGCCTACCGCCTGGGGGTGCAGATCGCCGACAGCGCCTTTCGGCCCAGCGTCATCGTCGGCCTGTGGCGCGGCGGCAGCACGGTCGGCATCTACGTGCAGGAGTGCCTGCAGCACCTGGGAATCGTCACCGACCACATCGCGGTGCGCACCTCCTACCGCGGCCTGGACAGCTATGGCCGCATGGTCGACGACCCGGAACGTCAGATCCGCGTGCACGGCACGCAATACCTGCTCGAGACGCTGAACCGGGAGGACGGGCTGCTGATCGTGGACGATGTGTTCGGCTCGGGACTGACGATGCGGGCCGTGACACAGCGCCTGACCTCGCGGCTGAAGCACAATGCGCCGCAGCAGATCCGCTCGGCGGTGGTGTGGCACCGACCGCACGCCAACCGCACCGGCGAGTCGCCGGACTATCGGGTGCACACCACCGAGGACTGGCTGGTGATGCCGTACGAGCTGGCCGGCCTGAGCGATGCGGAGATCCGCACCCACAAGCCTTGGCTCGCCCCGATCCTCGACGCTCTCTGAGCGTTCGCCCGCACACCTTGACCACCGAGCCGTGAACGCCGACGCCACGTTGTTCCTGAAGGGGCTCGCCATGGGCGCTGCCAATGTCATCCCGGGCGTGTCGGGCGGCACCATCGCCTTGCTCACCGGCGTGTACCAGCGGCTGATCGGGGCACTGGGCAGCCTGGGACCCGGCAGCTTGCGCCAGCTGCTCGGCGGTGATGTCCGCGGCTTCTGGCAAGCGGTGGACGGGCGCTGGCTGAGCGTGCTGCTGGGCGGCGTGGGCGTAAGCGTGGTGTCGCTGGCGATCGTGTTCGAATGGCTGCTGGAGCACCGGGAACGTGCCACCCTGGCCTTCTTCTTCGGCCTGATCCTGGTTTCGATCGGCTTCGTGGCGAAGCGCGTGTCGCGCTGGTCACCGTCCCGCGTGGCGGCGCTGCTGCTGGGCACCCTGGCGGCGATCTCGATCGCGCTGCTGGCTCCGGCCGGGGAGAACGCCGCACCGGCCTACCTGTTCGCCTGCGGCCTGATAGCGATCTCCAGCATGATCCTGCCCGGCCTGTCCGGCTCGTTCGTGCTCATCCTGATGGGCAACTACGCCCTGGTGCTGGGCGCGATCAGCGCCCTTGACCTGTCGATCCTGATCCCGTTCGCGCTCGGTTGCGCGATCGGCATCGTGGCCTTCTCGCACGCGCTGAAATGGGTGTTCGACCGCCACGAGGACGTGACCCTGGCCTTGATGACGGGCTTCGTGGTCGGCTCGCTGGTGGTGATCTGGCCCTGGAAGCACACGCTCACCACGCGCATCGAGCGCGCCGGAGACGAGCCCAAGGTGGTGGTCACCGGCTACGACTGGTTCCTGCCGCCGCTGGACGCCACCACGCTGCTGGCGCTCGTCCTGGCGCTGCTGGGTGGCGCGCTGATCGTTCTGATGGAGCGGCTGGCCGCGCGCTGAGCGGCGCCGGCAGGCGTTGCGGACCGGTCACCGGCCGGTGCGCGGCGCTCAGTTCACCGGCGCGGACCGGACCTGCTGCGCTGCGATGCGCCTGAGCACCAGCAGCGACACCGCCAGCGTCAGCGTCACCCACGCCATCGGCCGCGAGGTGCCGTCGGACAGCAGGCTGATCGCGAACGCGGCCAACCCGGCGATGGTCTGCTCGATGCCCGACAGCAGCGCCGAGGCGGTGCCGGCGCGTCCGGTGATCGAACGCAGCGCCCGGCTGGGCGCCGAGGCGAACAGCAGCCCCATGCCGAACGTCATGATGGCGTAGGCACCGGTGAGCCGCAGCGGCGTCTCGAGCGGCGTGAGCAGCACCGCGCACAGCAGCGCAGCCCCCAGCAGGATCACCAGGATGCCGGTGTTCAGCAACCGCTCGCCGCCCCAATCATCGGCCAGTCGGGACGCGGCCAGGCTACCGAAGAAGAACGTCGTCACGATGGCCGCCTGGTACCAGCCGAAGCGATCGGGTGCGATGCCGTGATTCTGGATCAGCACGAACGGTGCACCGGTGACGAACACGAAGATCAGACCCAGCGCGATGCCCAGCATGGCGGCGTGCAGCACGAAATCGGCGTTGCCCAGCAGCGCTCGATAGCCGCTCAGCACGCGCCGCGGCTGCAGGGCGTGCGGATCGGGCACGGTGGATTCGGGAAGCAGCCGTTGCACGAACAGGAACGAGAGCAGCGCCATCGCCGCGATGACGTAGAAGTTGCTTTCCCATCCGAAGTGCACGTGAAGGAAGCCGCCCAGGATGGGGGCTGCCGCCGGCGTCACGGCGATCACCATGCCCAGCATCGCCAGCGCGCGCACCTGTTCCGCCTCGTCGTACAGGTCCTTGATGATCGCCAGGCCGATCACCGCCTCGGCCGCGGCGGCCAGGCCGAGCAGCACGCGCGCCACGATCAGCTGATCGATGGTGGTGGCGACCGCGCAGGCGATCGACAGCAACGCCACCGCCAGCAACGAGCAGAGCAGCACCGGCCGGCGCCCGAAGCGGTCCGAGAGCGGCCCGTGCACCAGCTGCGCCAACCCGAAGGCCAGCATGTTCAGGCTGATGGTCAGCTGCACCCGCGTGACGTCGGTGTCGAACACCGCCTGCAAGTCCGGCAGGCTGGGCGAGTACATGTCCGTGGACATGATGCTGGTGCTGGAGGCCAGCACCAGGATGGCGACCACCACGCCCATCGGCAACGCGTGTCGTGCGGCGATCGTGCTCACGGGGCTTCGGGGAGGCGGGACGGTGCGCCAGCATACGCGCGCACCGGCCTCGCCTCTTGACTACCTCGAAATCACATCTGCAGCGCCTTGTCGATCACCACGTGCGACCAGGCACCCTCCGGCGCTTCGCTGATCACCGGATCCGATCCGCCGGACAGCAGCGTCTGCACGGTGCGCTCGTAGGCGGCCGGATCCAGCTTGCCGTCCGAGCCCTCGGTCAGCTTGTTGACCTCGCTGACCATGCGGATCTGGTGCTCCTCGGTCTGGGCGCCGGTGGCATCGTTGTCCAGCACGATCATGGCCGCCTCCTCCGGGTTCTCGCGCGCCCAGTCCCAGCCCTTCATGGAAGCGGCGACGAAGCGCGCCATCTTGTCCACGAAGGCCTCGTCGGCCAGGTTTTCCTCGAGCACGTACAGCCCGTCCTCCAGCGTGGAGACGCCTTCGTCCTCGTACGGGAACACCACCAGCTCCTCTTCGGTCAGGCCCGCATCGATGACCTGCCAGTACTCGTTGTAGGTCATCGTGGAGATGCAATCGGCCTGCTTCTGCAGCAGCGGGTCGACGTTAAAGCCCTGCTTGAGCACCTCGACACCCGCCTCGCCGCCCTCGGTCGGCAGGCCCAGCCGGCTCATCCAGGACAGGAACGGGTACTCGTTGCCGAAGAACCACACGCCCAGCGTGCGCCCGGCGAAGTCCTCGGGCGAGGTGATGCCGGTCTCCTTGCGGCAGGTCAGCATCATGCCGCTGCGGGCGAACGGCTGGGCGATGTTGACCAGCGGCACGCCCTTCTCGCGACTGGCCAGCGCCGAGGGCATCCAGTCCACGATCACATCGGCACCGCCACCGACGATGACCTGCGGCGGCGCGATGTCCGGGCCGCCGGGCTTGATCGTCACGTCCAGGTCCATCTCGTCGTAGAAGCCCTGGTCCTGAGCCACGTAGTAGCCGGCGAACTGCCCTTGCGTCACCCACTTGAGCTGCAGGGAGATCTCGTCGGCGGCGCTGGCCTGTCCGGCGCCCAATGCGCCGAGCCATGCCGCGATCGCGGTGGTGGTACCGATCCGTCGTGCCTTGTTCATGCCGTGCTCCTGGGTGGGGTTGAGGTTGCGGTTGGGCATCAGCCGACGGCGCGAACGCGCATCGACGGGTGCCAGTGAGTGATGCGCCGTTCGATCAGCGCCAGCAGGCCGTAGAAGGTCGAACCGGCCACCGCGGCGACCGCGATCTCGGCCCAGACCATGTCCACGTTCATGCGGCCGACCTCGGTGGAGATGCGAAAGCCCATGCCCACGATCGGGGTGCCGAAGAACTCGGCCACGATCGCGCCGATCAGCGCCAGCGTCGAATTGATCTTCAAGGCGTTGAACACGAACGGCATGGCCGCCGGCAGCCTCAGGCGCCACAGCGTCTGTGTGTAGTCGGCGCCCCAGGTGCGCATCAGATCGCGCTGCATCGGCTGGGTGGCCGCCAGTCCCGCGATCGTGTTGACCAGCATCGGGAAGAACGTCATGACCACCACCACGGCCACCTTGGACGGCCAGTCGAAGCCGAACCACATGACCATGATCGGCGCCAGCCCGACGATCGGCAGCGCCGAGGCCAGATTGCCGATCGGCAGCAGGCCGCGCTGCAGGAAAGGCGAGCGATCGATCGCCAGCGCGACCAGGAAACCGGCACCGCAGCCGAGCGCCCAGCCCACCAGCACCGACTTCAGGAAGGTTTGCTGGAAGTCCGCCCACAGGATCGAGGGCGAGGTGACGAAGCGCTCGGCGATCACGCTCGGTGCCGGCAGCAGCACCTGCGGAACGTCCAGACCGCGCACCATGCACTCCCACAGCAGCAGCAGCCAGGCGCCGAACAGCACCGGTACCGACAGCGCCAGCGTGGCACGCAGCGCGCGTTGCCGGGTGCGCACCGCGGCGAGCTGCTCGACCGCTGCCCAGGCCAGCAGCCAGGCCCCGAACAGCTGCCACCAGAACACGCCACCCGGCGCCACGTGCTCGGTGCCACGTCCGACCCCGGTGGGCGGCAGCGTGCCGAGCAGGCGCATCGCCACCAGCGCCGAGACGACCGTCAGCACGGCACCCGCCAGCAATCGGGTCCGAGCGGCGATGAACGGGGCGCCGACGGCGGCGACGATCAGCAAGGCGGCACCGATGGCGAACAGCGGCCCGGCGCCGACGTCGTCGCTTGCGCCGGAGCCCGGGCCGTCGCCCACGCCGGAGCCCACGGCCGGCGCCCCGAACAGCAACACGCCGAACAGGCTGATCAGGCCTGCCAGCGTCGCGCCGATGAACAACATCTTCTCGACCGGGCGCAGCGCGCCGAACTCCTCGTTCATGGCGATGCGCTCACGACGATGCGCTCACGACGATGTGCTCACGACGACACGCTCACGCCGGATCGCCCATGTGACGGGTCACGCGCCGGCCGACCAGCCCGACCAGCGCCACCAGCAACGCCGCCACCAAGGAGGCCATCACCAGCGCCGACCAGATCTGCACCGTCTGCCCGTAGTACGAGCCGGCCAGCAAGCGTGCACCGAGCCCTGCGACCGCACCGGTGGGCAATTCGGCCACGATCGCCCCGACCAGCGCGATCGCCACCGCGATCTTCATGCTGGTGAACAGGTAGGGCAGCGAGGCCGGCAGGCGCAGCTTGACCAGGCTTTGCCAGGTGGAGGCGTTCCAGGTGCGCATCAGGTCCTGCTGGTCCCGCTCGGGCGAGCGCAGCCCCTTGACCATGCCCACCACCACCGGGAAGAAGCTCAGGTACATCGAGATGAACGCCTTGGGCAGCAGGCCCTGCACCCCGACCGCGTTCAGCACCACGATGATCATCGGCGCGATGGCGATGATCGGAATCGTCTGCGAGGCGATCACCCAGGGCATCAGGCTGGCGTCCAGGGCGCGGCTGTAGACGATCGCCACCGCCAGCGCCACGCCCAGCAGCGTGCCCATCACGAAGCCTGTCAGCGTGGAGGCCAGCGTGATGCCGGTGTGATAGACCAGGCTGCGCTTGGAGCTGATCTTCTTGCCGAACGTGGTGTCGATCAGCTCGGCGGCGACCTGGTGCGGCGGCGGCAGCACCGGGCGCTTCTGGTTCATGCTGGCCACCACCATCGACACCGCACCGGTGTCGGCGTCCGCGCCGGCACGCGCTCGCTGGTCGCGCTCCCAGGCAAGGTTCAGCCACACCGCGGCAAGGTACCAGATCACCAGCAGGCACAGCGTGACCGTGGCCACCGGCAGCACGTGCGCGCTCATGCCGACGGAACGCTCAGACATCGTCGTGGGCGTGGCCGGCTCGCAGCCCGTCGCGCACGCGGTGCGCCAGCGCGATGAATTCGGGCGTCTCGCGAATGTCCAGCGGCCGTTCGCTCGGCAGATCGCTGTCGATGATCTCGTGGATGCGTCCCGGACGCGGCGACATGACCACGATCTTGGTGGACAGGTACACCGCTTCGGGAATCGAGTGGGTGACGAACACCACCGTCTTGCCGGTGGTGTCCCACAGCGATAGCAACTGCTCGTTCAGGTGATCGCGCACGATCTCGTCCAGCGCTCCGAACGGCTCGTCCATCAGCAGCAGCCGTGGCTCCACCGCCAGCGCCCGGGCGATCGAGGCGCGCTGCTGCATGCCGCCGGACAGCTGCCAGGGGTGCTTGTTCTCGAAGCCTTCCAGATCCACCAGCGCCAGGTTGCGGGCGACCCGTTCGGTGCGCGTCGCGCGGTCAAGGCCCATGATCTCCAGCGGCAGCGCCACGTTCTGCGCGATGGTGCGCCACGGGTACAGCGACGAGGACTGGAACACGTAGCCATAGGCGCGTTCCCGGCGCGCCTGCTCGGGGGTCATGCCGTTGACCTGGATCGCGCCGCTGGTGGCGTGCTCGAGATCGGCGATCACGCGCATCAGCGTGGTCTTGCCGCAGCCGGACGGACCGATGAACGAGACGAAGTCGCCGTGCGCGATGTCCAGATCGATGTGGGACAGCGCCTGCACCGCACCGTCGGCGGTGTCGAAGCTCAGCGACAGGTCGCGCACCGTGACCGCGTGCATCGACGCGTGCACCGCCCCCGCCGCCGGCTCGCTCGCCTCCCCCGGAACGGCATTGGCCGCCGCCCGGATCGCCGGCGAGGCCTCGCCGGTGGCGCCGCGAACCCGCGGATCGATGCTCGATCCCTCGCTCATCGATGGCTCATCGGTCAATCATCGGTCACTCATCGGCGGCTCGTCCACGGCTCAGACGCCGGCCGGCATCTTGGCCGGATCTCGCGTGACGGCGCGCGGTGCGGTCAATTCCTTCCAGGTGGACAGCGCGGTGTTGGTCGGTGCCCAGGCGTCGCGCGGCACGAACTGCCCATGCCCCTCTTCCGCCTGCACGTCCCCTTCGGTGACCGAGAGCCGACCGCGCGTCATGACGAAGCGCGGCAATCCGGTGACCTCGATGCCCTCGAACACGTTGTAGTCGATCGCCGACTGCTGGGTGTCGGCGCTGATGGACTTGCCGCGCCTGGGGTCCCAGACCACCAGATCGGCATCCGCGCCGGCCAGGATGGCGCCCTTCTTCGGGTACAGGTTCAGCAGCTTGGCGATATTCGTCGAGGTCACCGCCACGAATTCGTTCAACGTCAATCGGCCGGTGGTCACCCCCCGCGTCCACAGCACCGCCAGCCGATCCTCCAGACCGCCGGTGCCGTTCGGGATCTTGGTGAAGTCGCCGATGCCCATGCGCTTCTGCTCGGTCGAGAAGGCGCAGTGGTCGGTGGCGACCACCTGCAGGCTGCCCGAGGCAAGCCCTGCCCACAACGAATCCTGGTGCACCTTGTCGCGGAACGGCGGCGACATCACGCGCCGTGCCGCGTGGTCCCAGTCGGGATGCGCGTACTCCGCATCGTCCAGGGTCAGATGCTGTATCAGCGGTTCGCCGAACACGCGCTTGCCTGCCTGACGCGCGCGCCGGATCGCCTCGTGCGCCTCCTCGCAGGACACGTGCACCACGTACAACGGCACACCGGCCATGTCGGCGATCATCACCGCGCGGTTGACCGCCTCGCCCTCCACCTGCGGCGGACGCGAATAGGCGTGCGCCTCGGGACCGGTGTTGCCGGCCTCCATCAGACTGCGCTGCAGCTCGGCCACCACGTCGCCGTTCTCGGCGTGCACCAGCGGCATCGCCCCCAGGTCGGCGCAGCGGCGGAACGAGGCGTACATCTCCTCGTCGTCCACCATCAACGCGCCCTTGTAGGCCATGAAGTGCTTGAAGGTGTTGATGCCCGAACCGACCACCGTCTCCATCTCCTCGAAGATCTGCCGGCTCCACGAGGTGATCGCCATGTGGAACGAGTAGTCGCAGGATGCCTTCGAGGTCTTGTTGTCCCACAGCTGCCGGGCCTGCAGCAGCCCCTGGTCCGGAGCGGGCAGGCAGAAGTCGACCACCATGGTCGTACCACCCGACAGCGCGGCCCGGGTGCCGGACTCGAAGTCGTCGGTCGAATAGGTGCCCATGAAGGGCATCTCCAGGTGGGTGTGCGGGTCGATGCCGCCGGGCATCACGAAGCAGCCGCCCGCATCCAGCGTCACATCGGCGCCGGACAGGTTCTCGCCCACCTCGGTGATGCGGCCGCCGTCCACCTTCACGTCCGCCACCCAGGTTCGGTCGGCGGTGACGACGGTGCCACCCTTGATGATGGTGCTGCTCATGCGCTGGCTCCTCGCAGGTTCGGGTAAGAGGTACGGTCGATCAGTCGACGATGACGGCGGTCTCCAGCACCGCGTGCAACAGCACGTCGGCACCGGCGCTGGCCCACTCGGGCGAGATCTCCTCGGCCTCGTTGTGCGACAGCCCGTCCACGCAAGGGCACATGATCATCGCGGTGGGCGCCACGCGGTTGATCCAGCAGGCATCGTGACCGGCACCGGAGACGATGTCGCGGTGCGCGTAGCCCAGGCGCTCGGCGGCATCGCGCACCGCGCCCACGCAGCTCTGGTCGAAGGCCACCGGATCGAACCCGCCGACCTGCTCGATCTGCAGGCCCAGCCCGATCTCCTCGGCGATGCGCGCGGCGCCCGCCTCGTAGCGCTGGCGCATGTCGGCGATCACCGCCTTGTCCGGATGACGGAAGTCGACCGTGAACACCACGCGCCCCGGAATGATGTTGCGCGAGTTGGGGTAGACGTCGCAGTGGCCGATCGCCCCGACCGCCAGCGGCGCGTGCGACAGCGCGATCTCGTCGACCAGCTGCGTCATGCGCGCCATGCCCAGCCCGGCGTTCACCCGCATCGGCATCGGCGTGGAGCCGGTATGGCTCTCCTTGCCGGTCAGGCGCGTCTCCAGCCAGCACAGGCCCTGGCCGTGCGTGACGACCCCGATCTCGCAATTCTCCTGCTCGAGGATCGGCCCCTGCTCGATGTGCAGCTCGAAGAAGGCGTGCATCTTTCGCGCACCGGTTTCCTCATCGCCCTTGTAGCCGATGCGCTCCAGCTCATCGCCCAGCCTGGCCCCGTCGCCGTCGGTGCGATCGTAGGCCCAGTCCAGCGTGTGCACCCCGGCGAACACGCCGGAGGCGACCATCGCCGGTGCGAAGCGCGTGCCCTCCTCGTTGGTGAAGTTGGTCACAACGATCGGGTGCCGGGTGCGGATGTTCATGTCGTTCAGCTGGCGCACGATCTCCAGGCCTGCGAGCACCCCCAGCACGCCGTCGTACCGGCCGCCGGTGGGCTGGGTGTCCAGGTGGCTGCCCACGTACACCGGCAGCGCGTCCGGGTCGCTGCCCTCGCGGCGCGCGAACATGCTGCCCATCGAGTCCAGACCCATGCTGCAGCCGGCCTCCTCGCACCAGCGCTGGAACAGGGCTCGGCCTTGCGCGTCCGCATCGGTCAGCGTCTGGCGGTCGTTGCCGCCGGCAACGCCCGGGCCGATCTCGGCCATCTGCATCAGGCTGTCCCACAGCCGCTCGCCATTGATGCGCAGGTTGCTGGTCACGGCCATCGGATGCTCTCTCCTGGGATCTTGAAACCGATCGTGGGACCGGTCCTGACAGCGGTCAGTTGGTCGGGAAATCGAACACCGCGCCTTCGCGGATGCCGGTCGGCCAGCGGCTGGTGATGGTCTTCAGCCGGGTGTAGAAGTGCACGCCCTCGGGCCCGAAGATGCCGTGATCGCCGAACGAGGAGCGCTTCCAGCCACCGAAGCTGTGATAGGCCACCGGCACCGGAATCGGCACGTTGACCCCGACCATGCCGACCTCGATGTCGTTGGCGAAGGTGCGCGCCGCATCGCCGTCGCGGGTGAAGATCGCGGTGCCGTTGCCGTATTCGTTGCCGTTGATGGTCTGCACCGCCTGCGCGTAGTCAGGCGCACGCACCACCGACAGCACCGGCCCGAAGATCTCCTGGGTGTAGATGTCCATGTCGGTGGTGACCCGGTCGAACAGGCTGCCGCCCAGGAAGTAGCCGTTCTCGTAGCCCTGCAGCGAGACCCCCCGCCCGTCCACGACCAGCTCGGCGCCGGCCTGCACACCCGACTCGATCAGGCCTTCGATGCGCCGCTTGGCATCGGCGGTGATGACCGGGCCCATCTCGGCGTCCGGGTCGTCGGCCGGACCGATCTTCAGCGCCTCCACGCGCGGACGCAGCTTGGCCACCAGCGCATCGGCGGTGGCCTCGCCCACCGGCACCGCCACCGAGACCGCCATGCAGCGCTCGCCGGCCGAGCCGTAGCCGGCCCCCATCAACGCATCGACCGCCTGGTCCAGGTCGGCATCCGGCATGATCACCATGTGGTTCTTGGCGCCACCGAGCGCCTGCACGCGCTTGCCGGCCGCGGTGCCGCGCTGGTAGACGTATTCGGCGATCGGCGTGGAGCCGACGAAGCTGACCGCCTGCACCTGCGGGTTGTCCAGCAGCGCATCGACCGCCTCCTTGTCGCCGTGCACCACGTTCAGCACGCCGGGCGGCAATCCCGCCTCGTGCAGCAGCTCGGCCACCAGCATCGCCGCCGAGGGATCGCGCTCGGAAGGCTTCAACACGAAGGTGTTGCCGCAGGCGATCGCCACCGGGTACATCCAGAGGGGAACCATGGCCGGGAAGTTGAACGGCGTGATGCCGGCGCACACCCCCAGCGGCTGACGGTCGGACCAGGAATCGATCGACGGGCCGACGTCGCGGCTGAACTCGCCCTTGAGCAGTTGCGGGATGCCGCAGCAGAATTCGACCACCTCGCGCCCGCGCTGCACCTCGCCCAGCGCATCGTCATGGGTCTTGCCGTGCTCGCGCGAGATCTCGCGGGCGATGTCGTCGGCACGCTCGGTCAACAGCGCGTTGAAGCGGAACATCACCGCGGCCCGCTTGGCCGGTGGCGTGCCGGCCCAGCCGGGCAAGGCGGCGCGCGCCGTCTCGACCGCCGCGTCCACCTCGGCAGCCCCGGACAGGGCGATCTCGTCGATGGCCTCGCCGGTGGCGGGGTTGTACACCGACTGCATCCGAGTGCTGGTGGAGGACCGGCGTTCACCGCCAACCAGATTTGCGATCATGATGCAGCGATTCCGTGGACGACAGACCTGCCGGACGCTATCGTAAGTTGACCAGACGGTCAACAATCCACACGCCCCGATCCGCTCCCGATCCGCTCCCATGGCGTCATCGATCGCCCAGGCCAGACCGCGCACCCGCATCCAGCGCAAGAACGAATCGCGCATCGTGGCCGCGGCGCTCGACGTGTTCGCCGCGCGCGGCTTCCGGGGCGCCACCGTGGATGCCATCGCGGCCAGCGCCGGGATGTCCAAGGCCAACGTGCTGTACTACTTCCGCACCAAGCAGGACATCTACGATGCGGTGCTGGCGCGCACGCTGACGGTGTGGCTCGATCCGCTCAAGCGCCTGGACCCGGACGGTGACCCGCTGGAGGAGATCTGGCGCTATGCCGAGGCCAAGCTGGAGCTTGCGCGCAGTGCACCGCAGGCCTCGCGCCTGTTCGCCGGCGAGATCCTCAGAGGCGCACCGCGCCTGGCCCACTACCTGTCGCACGATCTGAAGCGCTTGCTCGACGAGGCCTGCGCCATTCTGCAGGCCTGGATCGATGCCGGGAAGCTGGCAGATGTCGAGCCGCTGAACCTGATGTTCCTGATCTGGTCCAGCACTCAGCACTACGCGGACTTCGAACCGCAGATCCGTGCGCTGGAGCCGGACGAGCAACGCGTGTTCGACGGTGCGCACCGCACGCTGCACCATCTGCTGATGACCGGGCTGCGCCCGCCCGGCGTGGCATGACCGACCCGGTCGAGGCACCGACGCTCAGCTCGTTCGCCCCGATCGAGGGCGAGCGGGTCGCCGTGCTGGTCCTGGGCAGCATGCCGGGCGTCGCCTCGCTCGACGCCGGCGCCTACTACGCCCACCCGCGCAACGCCTTCTGGCCGATCCTGATGGCCTGGCTGAACGCACGCGCACCGGATCGAGCAGCGACACTGAAGATACCGTACGCCAGCCGCGCGGATCGGCTGCGCCACGCCGGCATCGGCGTGTGGGACGTGCTGGCGCACTGTCACCGCCCGGGCAGCCTGGACAGCGCGATCGTGCGCGCCAGCGAGGTGCCCAACGACATCCCCGCACTCGTGGCGCGCCATCCCGAGCTGCGGCGCATCGTGTTCAACGGACGCGCCGCCGAGCAGCTGTTCACGCGCCACATCGACCTGACGGATTCTCGACCGGGGCGTGAACCGCCACCCGAGCGTTTCAGCGCCCCCTCCACCAGCCCGGCCATGGCCTCGCTGAACCTGTCGGCCAAGCACGCCGCCTGGTGCGACGCGCTCGGCCCGCCACCCGAGGCTACCGGGGCAGCGAGCGCCCATGGCTGATCCGGATTGGGCCCTGCTGCAGGCATTCCGCCATGTCGCCACCGCGCGCTCGCTGCGCAGTGCCACCACCGATGCGGGCCCCAGCGCGGCCACGCTCGGCCGACGCGTCAGCGCGTTGGAGGCCCAGATGGGCTGCACGCTGCTGGAGCGCGATGCCGGTGGCCAGCGCCTGACCGAGGCGGGTGCCGAGACGTTGCGCATCGCCGAGCGCATGCACCGGGCCAGCCTGGCCCTGGCGCAGGTGGGCGCCCCGAACCGGCTGGCGGTGCGCATCGCGGCCGGCTACTGGATGACGCAGTTCCTCGGCGCCGAACTGGCCGGACTGCGCGATACCGACGGCCGACGGGTCTCGCTCGACTGGCGGGTCGGCACGGCGCGCCTGGACATCGCGCACCGGGAGGCGCACATCGGCATCCGCAACGCGCGGCCCGACGAGCCATCGCTGGCCGCCCGCCGCCTGTCGGTCATCGGCTTCGCCATCTATCGACGCGACGGCAGCGCGCGAGATCTTACGCACGGCGAATGGATCGTCGGCGGCAGCGGCACGCCATCGGCCCGTTGGGTCGAGGCGCGGCGCGGGCACATCGTCGCCCGCGTCAGCGATCCGTTGCTGATGCGCCCCCTGCTGCACGCGGACACCGGGCTGGCGGTGCTGCCCTGCTTCGCCGGCGATGCGGACCCGCTGCTGGAACGGCTCGGCGAGCCGATCCCGGAACTGACGCACGAGCAATGGCTGGTGGCGCACCCGGACGACCGGGCGCTGCCGACGGTTCGCACCACGATCGAGGCGATCGTGGCGGCGACCGCCGATGCGGCAGATCGGCTACGCGGTCACGCCCCGCCCCGACTCGGCAAATCGCCCTAGTGGTCCAACTGCTTGATACTGTGGGGCTCAGAGCCTCGGTGCGCCTTCCCGACAAGGCGCCGTGACGAAGGCGCACCGGGGTGCGTCGAGGAGGGGCAACGCAGGCGGGGAGGCGCACCGAGG
>Ga0209303_1000153_pt1 | contig 71843 bp, 65 predicted proteins | sample SidtaG_3_FD_187449 | JGI IMG/M metagenome (GOLD analysis project Ga0209303, IMG submission 187449) | Marine algal microbial communities from Sidmouth, United Kingdom - Sidmouth_Asex1 metaG (SPAdes) (version 2) | ecosystem: Host-associated > Algae > Red algae > Unclassified | place: Sidmouth...
TTCGATCAAGCGGGTCGAGATCTTGAGTGCGATGCAGGATCTGGTTCCTGATCTGCCGGAGGTGGATCTGGGTGTGATGGCGGGTCTGGCGACGTTGGGCGAGATCATCGACTATCTGAGCGGCCAGGTGGCTGATGCGCCGTCGGCTGCTCCGGCTGCTCCGGCTGCTTCTGCTCCGACTGCGGCTGTCGCGACTGCTGCGGCTCCGGTCGAGTCTGCTTCGACGAACGGCTCGGATGCGTCGGGTGGTGTGGAGATGACGTCGTTGTTGTTGGGGGTGGTGTCGGATCGGACGGGGTATCCGGCGGAGATGTTGGGTCGAGAGATGGAGTTGGAGTCGGATCTGGGGATCGATTCGATCAAGCGGGTCGAGATCTTGAGTGCGATGCAGGATCTGGTTCCTGATCTGCCGGAGGTGGATCTGGGTGTGATGGCGGGTCTGGCGACGTTGGGCGAGATCATCGACTATCTCAGCGGTCAGGTCGCCGGTTCGTCGTCGAGTGATCCGGGCGCGCCCCCGGTCGAGGCGACGATGGCTGCGTCGGATGTGCCGCAGAGTGCTGCCTCGCGGGACCAGACCAAGGGAGCGTTCGGACGCTTCGTGTCTCGGTCGAACGCCAGTGACGCGCCGGGGTCGGTGACGCCCGGCCTCTTCGGTGGGCGGATCGTGGTGACGAACGATGGTGCCGGTGTGGCCGACGCGCTCGTCGGCCTGCTCGCCGAGCGTGGGGTCGACGCCGTGGTCGGCGACCCCGCCAGCTCGACCGAGATGTCCGGCGTGATCGATCTCGGCAACCTGCGCGACCACGTCGACGCCGATGCAGCCGTCGCCTCGAACCGGTCCGCCTTCGGCGTGGCGCAGGCGTTCGCCCGTCGCCCGGCCGAGGGCGGACTGTTCGTCGTCGTGTGCGATCGCAACGCGCCGACCGATTCGACACGTATCTGGGGGAGTGGCCTCGTCGCCCTGGCGCGGACCGCCGCTCTCGAATGGCCGGACGTGATGGTTCGGTCGGTCGACATCGAACGCGGTGATCGCAGCGAACTCGACATCGCCCGTGCGATCACTCACGAACTCACGAACGGCGCGACGTCTCCGGACGTCACGATCGCTCGGGACGGGACCCGCACCGTGCCACAGACGGTGGAGGTCGATGTCGAGTCGGGCACGCTCCCGCTCGGGCCGTCGGACGTGATCGTGGTCTCGGGTGGAGGTCGCGGGGTGACGGCGGCGACGATGATCGCGCTGGCCGGAGCATCCTCGGCGACGTTCGTCCTGCTCGGTCGATCACGTCTCGACGAGGAGCCGGTCGAGTTGCGCTCGGCGACCGACGATGCTGCGCTGAAGCGTGCCCTGCTCGAGATGGCGACGGCGGCGGGCGAAGCGCTCACCCCGTCCGAACTCGAGAGCCGCGCCGGCGCGGTGCTGGCACAGCGCGAGGTCCGAGCGACGATCGCGTCGATCGGGGTCGCCGGCGGACGTGCCGTCTACCTCCCGGTCGACATCACCGACGCCGAGGCCGTCCGGATGGCGCTGGCCTCGGTGCGATCCGATGTCGGTGCGATCACGGGAGTGGTCCACGGTGCAGGTGTCCTGGCCGACAAGCTGATCGCCGAGAAGACGACCGACCAGTTCGACCGAGTGTTCGACACGAAGGTGGTCGGGCTCCGCAACCTCCTCGCAGCGACGCGTGACGACGATCTGCGGGCGCTGCTGTTGTTCTCGTCGGTGGCGGCGCACACGGGCAACATCGGCCAGGCCGACTACGCGATGGCGAACGAGGTGCTCAACAACGTGGCTCGGAGCGAACGCTGCCGCCGCGGAGACGGGTGCGTCGTGAAGTCGCTCGGCTGGGGGCCGTGGGCGGGCGGGATGGTCACGCCAGCGCTGCGTCGCCACTTCGAGTCGATGGGCGTCGCGTTGATCCCGATCGACGTCGGCGCCCGGATGCTCGTCGACGAACTGTCGAGCCCGCAGACCGGCGAGGTCGTGGTCGTGCTCGGCGGCGGTGTGCTCGCCGGGCCGGATGGAGCCGAACCGCTGCAACGAGTCGGTGCATGACATCGGTCGGCGCGTGAGCGCGTTCGCTCCGATCGCGATCGTCGGCCGGGCCTGCATCCTCCCGGGAGCGCTGTCGCCCGACGAACTGTGGAAGCGAGTGGTCGCCGGCGACGACCTGGTCACGCAGGTGCCGCCGGACCGGTGGAAGATCCATCCCGACGACGTGATGGCGACCGGCCCCGACGATCCTCGGGGCATCACCGATCGGACCTGGTCGGACAGAGGCGGGTACGTCCATGGCTTCGAATCGGTCTTCGACCCGAACGGCTTCGCGATCCCTGCCGACGAGGTCGGGGCGGCCGATCCGGTCGTCCAGTGGACGCTCCACACGGCACGCGCCGCCCTGCGCGACGCTGGCTGCGAGGAAGGCGACTCCTCGCACGTCGGGGCGGTGTTCGGCAACCTGTCGTTCCCGTCGGCGGGGATGGCCGACTTCGTGCAGTCCGTCACCCTCGACGGACTGGGTGTCGACGTGGCCGATGTCGACCTGGCGTCGGCGCGCAATCGGTTCACGTCGGGTCTGCCGGCGCTGATGCTCGAACGAGCGCTCGGTCTGGGCAGCGGCGCATTCGCCCTGGACGCAGCGTGTGCGAGCAGCCTCTACGCGATCCGACTGGCCTGCGACCGCCTCCACGACGGCGCCGCCGACCTGATGCTGGCCGGAGCGGTGAACTGCGCCGACGACCTCTTCATCCACGAGGGCTTCACGGCGCTCAACGCACTGAGCCCGAGCGGCCGATCGCGTCCGTTCCACCGTGATGCCGATGGCCTCGTGCCGGCGGAGGGCTGCGGTTTCGTGGCGCTGCGCCGACTCGACGACGCCGTGCGCGACGGCGACACGATCCACGGCATCATCCGTGGCGTGGGCCTGTCGAACGACGGGCGTGGCCGCGGGATGCTGGTTCCGTCGGTCGACGGGCAGGTCCGCGCCATGCGCGACGCCTTCGACATGGCGGGCCTCGCACCGACCGATGTGAGCCTGGTCGAATGCCATGCGACCGGCACGACGATCGGCGACGCCACGGAGCTCGAGTCGACGGGCCAGGTCTACGGCGACTGCGCCGGTCTCCCGATCGGGTCGCTGAAGTCGAACACCGGACACCTCATCACGGCCGCCGGGGTCGCCGGCCTCGTCAAGGTGATCGAGGCGATGCGCCACGACACCCGCCCGCCCACCCTCCACGTCGACGCACCGACCGATGCGCTCGGCGGGTCACCGTTCCGGCTGCTCGCCGAGGCCGAGCCCTGGATTCGAGGCGATGCCCCCGGTGGCGTCCGCCGCGCAGGTGTGTCGGCCTTCGGCTTCGGCGGAAACAACGCGCACCTCGTCGTCGAGGAGCCGTCGTCGGCCCAGGCACTGCTGGATCGAAGCGTTCCCGTCAACCGAACGACCGAGAGCTGCCCGGTCGCAATCGTGGCGGTCGGCGTCGTCGCGGGATCAGCCGTCGGGCTCGACGCGTTCACCGATGCGGTCATCGACGGCACGCCATGTCTCGACGGTGCGGGCCGAGGCCGGCTGCCCGACCTCCAAGTGCGTCTCGCCACACTCAAGTTCCCGCCGAATGATCTGAAGGCCGCGCTGGCGCAGCAGGTTGCGATGCTCCAGGTCGCCGACGAAGCGCTCGACGCCTGCGGGCCGTTGCCACGCGATCGGACCGGGGTGTACGTCGGGATGGGAACCGATCCGCAAGCCGCGCGCTTCGGTGTCCGTTGGCGGGTGGCGACGCTCGCCCGACAGGCGGGGGAGGGGGCGGAGTGGATCGCCGAGGCGCGTGACCTCGTCGGGCCGGCCCTGGGTGCCCCCGGTGTGCTCGGCGCGATGCCGAACCTGGTGGCCAACCGGTTGAACAGCCAGTACGACGTGGCCGGGCCGAGCTTCACGGTGAGCGCCGAGGAGCACAGTGGCCTCGACGCGCTCGACGTCGCGGTGCGAAGCCTGAGCATCGGCGACATCGACGCGGCGATGGTCGGAGCGGTCGACCTGTCGTGTGATCCGGCGCACGAAGCGGCCTTGGACATCGTGTGCGGCGGCGATGCGCCGGCCCCGGGTGACGCAGCGGTGATGCTCGTCCTCAAGCGCCTCGACGATGCCGAGCGTCACGGCGACACCGTCCATGCCGTACTCGCCGATCGCTCCGGCGAACATCACGCCGACCTGTCGTTGGCCTTCGGAACCGGTCGAGGACCGAGCCCGGTGACCGATCTGTTCGGTCACGCACACGCGGCATCGGGCCTCGTCCACGTGGCCGCCGCGACGGTGGCTTTGCGGCACCGGGTGGTCTCGGGTGGGGCGCCGTTACTCGCGTCCAATCCCGAGGAGGGGAGTGGGTTGCCCGTCGGCGCAGGGCCACGCACCGTCTCGGTCGAGGGTGCTGCCATCGACGGGATCGTCGACCGCTCGGTCCTGCTCGCCGAGGCCACCGATCATCTCGCCCCGACTCGCCGCTCGGCCCCGCGCCTCCACGTCTTCTCCGGTCCGAACGACTCCGAGGTTCTCGCAGCGCTCGACCGTGGTGACGAGTCGTCGACCGGTCCGGCACGACTCGTGATCGTGGCCGACGGACCCGAGCAGTTCGCCATGCGGGCAGATCGCGCTCGCCGCCACATCGACGACGGTCATCCGGCGGGGGTGGGCGTCAGCTACCGAGCCGAGCCGCTCGACGGAGAAGTCGCGTTCGTGTTCACCGCCGGCGGGGCGGCGTATCACGGCATGGGCCAGCAGTTGCTCGGTGCGCTTCCCGAACTGGCGACGCCACTCTCGACGAACTTCCCACTCGGCGATGTGTCGCGCTGGATCCACGACCCCGATCACGTGCCGCTGCCCGCCGACTATCTGTGGGGGACTGCGTTGCTCACCCAGGCCCACGCCCAGCTCTCGCTCGGGTTGCTCGGGCTGCGGCCCGACGCGGCGATCGGCTACTCGTCGGGTGAGAGCAACGTGCTGTACGCGTTCGGTGTCTGGAACGACATGGACGCGATGCGGCGCGAGATCCTCGAGACCGGGATGCTCGATCGTGAGATCGGCGTCGAGTTTCGAGCGGTGGCGCGCGCCTGGGGAGTCGATCGGGCCGAGTGGGCGGTCTGGAACGTGCTCGCCCCGCTCGACGAAGTGCGGGCTGCGATCGCGCCCGAACCCCACGTCCACCTCATGTTGATCAACACCGCGCGCGACGTCGTCATCAGCGGTGACGCCGAGGCGTGTCGGCGATTGGTCGACGAGCTCGGATCGCAGCGCTGCCGACCCGTCGGATACAACCTGGCGTGCCACGTTCCCGAAGTCGCCGCCGAGTTCCACGAGGAGTGGCTCGGCGTCCACACACGCGAGGTCACGCCGCCGGATGGCGTGCGGATCTACTCGAACGGCGTGAACGGGTCCTACGAGCCGAGCGCCGAAGCCTGTGCTGAGGCGATCACGGCGCAGGCCGAGACGACCGTCGACTTCCCGGCGACGATCCGGGCTGCCTACGACGACGGAGTGCGGATCTTCGTCGAGCACGGTCCGTCGGGAGCGTGTTCCAACTTCATCGGTGAGATCCTCGGTGACCACGACATCGTCGCCGTCCACCTCGATCGACGGGAGCGCGACATCGAGCAGATCTTCGAGGTCTGTGCCGATCTGGTCGCAGCCGGCGTCGACGTCGACCACGCCGCGCTCACCGCCCGCCTCGAGATGGGCCGTGGTGAGTTGGCTGCCCCCGAGGGTCCGGCGATGACGTTCGCATCGCATCCCCCGCCCGCGCGGCTTGCGGCCCTTTCTTCGGTGTCGGTCCGAACTTCTGCGGAGACAGGGTCGAGTGGCCAGGTCATGGCGCCCGCGCCGTGGCTTCCGTCGGTCCTCGACGTCGCATCGACGGACGGACATGCGCCTTCTGGTGCGGCGACAGCGACGGCGAGTGTGCCGCTCGACGTCGCGGTCGGCGAGTCCGGCGGACCGCCGACCGAGCCGATGCCGCCGACCCAACTCGCGGCCCTGCCATCCGCTCCGGCTGTGGCGATGTCTCCGGCCCGGGCCTCGCCGCAGGCGGCCTCCGCCGAGCGCGTCGCGACCGAGCTACCGCCCGTCGCCGCGATCCTCCTCGAACAGATCTCGGAGATGGCCCGCCAGCACGACTCCTTCGTGGCGCAGCAGGCAGCAATGCACCAGCAGTTCGTCGCCACGCGCCACGGCTTCCTGGTGGCTCCGACCGATCCGGTCGCGACCGCCGCATCCACCGTCTCCGTCGCCGAGTCCACGATCGAACCCCGTGGCGAGCCCATGCCGCAGCCGGTCGCATCGTCCGCTTCGATCACCGCACCCGCACCCGCACCCGCACCCGCAGCGGCTGTGCCCGAGCCCGGACCGATCGCCGAGGTCGTGGCGCTGCCGGGGCCGAAGTGGGACAAGGAGCAGCTGCGGATCCACTCGTCGGGCCAGATCTCGACGCTGTTCGGCCCCGAGTTCGCACCCCAGGATCAGTTCGCCATTCAGTGCCGGATGCCCGAACCTCCGCTGCTGCTGGCCGACCGGGTGACCGGGATGATCGCCGAGCAGGGCGTTCTCGGCCCCGGGACGATCTGGACCGAGACCGACATCGCCCCCGACGCCTGGTACCTCAACACCGGGCACATGCCGGCCGGCTTCATGATCGAGTCGGGCCAGGCCGACCTCATGTTGATCAGCTACATGGGGATCGACCTGCTCGTCCGAGGCGGGCGTTCGTACCGGCTGCTCGGCTGCACGCTCGTGTACCACGGCGACCTCCCGACGGTCGGCGACACGCTCGAGTACGAGATCCGGATCACCGGCCATGCGAAGCACGGCGACATCCGCCTGTTCTTCTTCGAGTACGACTGCACCGTCGACGGCGAGCGACGCCTCACCGTGCGCGACGCGCAGGCCGGGTTCTTCACCCAGGACGAGTTGCGTGACGCGCAGGGCGCGCTCTGGACCCCCGAATCGGGTCGTGCCGAACTGGCTCCCGACGCTCGGGTCGACGCGCCCGCAGTGACGTGTGCGAAGTCGTCGTTCACTCATGACGAGGTCCGCGCCTTCAGCGAGGGTCGGCCGTGGGACTGCTTCGGACCCGGCTTCGAGTGGACCCACACGCACACCCGCACACCGACGATCCAGGCGGGCGACCAGCTCTTCATCGACAAGATCACCCACTTCGACCCGGCCGGTGGGCCGTGGGGGCGGGGGTTCATGCGAGGCGAGGCGGCGATCGACGACGATGCCTGGTTCTTCGACGGCCACTTCAAGAACGACCCGTGCATGCCGGGTAACTTCATGGTCGAGGCGTGCATCGAGGCGATGTCGTTCTACCTGGCGGCGTCGGGCCACACGGTGCGCGCCGACGGGTGGCGCTTCCAGCCACTTCCCGGTCAGCCATTCGACCTGAAGTGCCGTGGTGAGATCAACCCGCGGACCGAGCGCGTCGCCTACGAACTGTACGTCGAGGAGGTGTGGGACGGTCCGCATCCGTCCGTCATCTGCGACGTGCTCGGGTTCGTCGACGGCAAGCCCGCCTTCCATGCTCACCGGATCGGTGTCGAACTGGTGCCGGGCTGGCCGATCACCACCATGCCCGCGGTCGCCGAGCGCAGCCGTGACGCGTCCGAGACCGGGGTGACGGTCGCGACCGACGCCGACGGATTCCGATTCGACTGGGCGGCGATGATCGCGTGTGCGTGGGGCCGTCCGACCGACGCCTTCGGCTCGATGTACGCCGACTTCGACCTCACGCGGCGCTCGCCGCGACTGCCCGGCGAGCCGTACCACTTCATCAGTCGCGTCATCGAGATCGACGGTGACCTCGACGACTGCACGGCCGGGATGGAGATCGTCTGCGAGTACGACATCCCCCACGACGCCTGGTACTTCGACCGGAACGGTGCCGAGACGATGCCGTTCGCCGTGCTGCTCGAAGCGGCGCTCCAGCCGTGCGGGTGGGTGGCGTCGGCGGTCGGGTCGGTCACGGGCAGCACCGACGACATGCTGTTCCGCAACCTCGACGGCACCGGCACGTTGCTCGGAGAGTTGCGCCGGACCGCCGGAACACTAACCACGCGCGTGAAGCTCACGAGCGTGTCGCGCGCCGGCGGGATGATCGTGGAGGGGTTCGACGTCGAGTGCGCCCTCGGCGACCGAGTGGTTTTCACGATGGAAACCGTCTTCGGCTTCTTTCCGCCTGCAGCCTTCGACGACCAGGTCGGCCTCCCCGTCACCGACGAACACCGGCGGGCGCTCGCGGCGGTCGATTCGAGATCGGCGGTCACGACCGACCTCACGTCGCGTCCGGTGCGCTTCTGCGGTGGCGACGCTCGCCTCGCCGACGAGATGCTGTTGATGCTCGACCGGGCGACGCTCGTGCGAGGGGCGGGTGAGAAGGGCCTCGGCCTCGTCGTCGGTGAGAAGGACGTCGACGTCACCGAGTGGTTCTTCACGGCGCACTTCTTCCAGGATCCCGTGCAGCCGGGCTCACTCGGCGTCGAAGCTCTCCTGCAACTGCTGCAGTACTTCATGATCGACACCGGATCGTGCGACGGCGGCGGTGTCCGTTTCGAGCCGATGCTGCTCGACGCGCCGATGGTGTGGAAGTACCGCGGCCAGGTCACGCCGAAGAACGCGCTGATCACGACCACCATGGAGATCACCGAACAGGGCGTCGACGACGTCGGGCCGTACGTGATCGGCGCCGGTTCGCTCTGGTGCGACGGCCTGCGGATCTATGAGGTGACGAACATGGGCATGCGGCTCGTCCCGGTCGACGACGGCGTGACGACGATGGCCGACGGCCCGGCGACCGAGGTGTCGGCGTCGAACGTCACCGTGAATGCCGAGACGTACCCGCAACTGATCGATCACGTCGTCGACGGCACCCCCGTCGTGCCCGTCGCGTTCGTCCTGGAGTGGTTCGCACGTCTGGCCACCGCTCACCGTCCCGAACTCCATCTTGCGGCCCTGTCGGGTCTGCGTGTGCTGAGCGGTCTGGTCGCCGATCGATACCTCGGCGGCGGTGATCTCCATCTCGACGTCGTCGTGCGGGAGTCGACCGACGATCCCGACGGCTGCCGACTCTCGCTCGAACTCGTCGACACGTCGACCGGCCGACGGCACTATCGATGCACGGCAGAACTCGTGGGGGACCTGCCACCGGTTCCGATCGGTCACGAGGCGCCGTGGCCTCCCCCGGGATCGCGCACAGCCGGTGAGATCTACTCTGGTGACATCCTGTTTCACGGCCCGACCTTCCAGGTCATCGACGAGATCACGTCGGTGACCGATGCCGGCTTGGTCGCCAGATCGGGCGGGGTGCTCTCGGTCGACTGGCCGAGCGAGGACTGGGTGTCGGACCCTGCGCTCCTCGACGGTGCACTGCAACTGGCGCTGCTGTGGACCGATCGACAGCTCGGCGGCCCATCACTGCCCACGGCGATCGGCACCGTGCATCTCGTCGAGGCTCCCGCTCCCGGGCCCCACACCGCCGTGCTGGTCGGGCGACGCTCGTCGTCGAACATGGTCGTGTGCGACATCACGATCCGCTCGGCGACCGGAGCGATCGTGGCGGTACTCGAAGGCATCGAGACTCATCGCCTGCCCTCCTGACCGGCCGTCGCGAATCGGTTCGGTGAACGACGTCGGAGCAGTGCCGGTCTGGGCAGCGAGACGCTGCGTGAGGGAGGCCGGGTGAAGTCGGACGTCGGTGTCTCGGAAGAGGGCCGAGAAGTCGGCGTCGGCGTGCTGCGGTCGGTCAGGCGGCTGCGGTGAGGCGCGTGTCGTCGGCCGGGAAGAGTGCGACGACGTTGTCGCTGTTGCCGGTGGCGGCACCGTTGCGAGCGGCACCGCTGCGGGCGGCGCGAGGTGCTGCCGGAGCGGTCCATGCGGCGGTGCGGGAGTTGGAGGCCATCGTCTGGAGAACGAAGATCACCGGCAGCACGAAGAGTGCGGCGAGTGCGATGACTTCGAACGAGATGCTCATGGAGGTGGTCATTCCCGACCTGTGGTCGTTCAAACACAGAAAGTAGGGAAATACCTACTTTGTGTGCTGCACGATGGCGCTCGGGCGAGTTGCTGCACGATCCACTGGGCGATCTGCTTGATGGGTCGCTTCGATGCAGCTCTACCGGTCGAACGCTGCCTTGAGGCCGCCGAAGACCCACGCGATGTCGCGGCTGGGAGTGATCGGCATCGTGGCTCGCATGCTGATGCCTTCGAGGAGGGCGACGGCATCGGCCGTGATCACCGGAGCTCCGTCGATCGCGCCCGTTTCGATGGCTGCGACCTCTCCGACCGACAGCGAGAAGATCGAGTCGGGTCTCGCGACGTCGAATGTGACTGCGCCGGCCCCGCCGGTTCCATGAGAGATGGCGAGGGTGGCGCCGAGAGCGACGGCGTAGCGCAAGCTCATCAACACTTCGTCGGCGTCTTCGGTCGGTGCCTCGCCGAGCGGCAGCGAGATGTCGCGCTCGTGCACCCACGAATCCCACAGCGCATGGTGGACCACCGCTCCGATCGAGATGTGGCCGGGTGGTGCCTCGCCGGTCTGACGCCAGCCCTCCGCTGAGATGCTGGCCAGGAGCTCGCACCACGTGTTGCTTGCTTCGAGGAACCCCTCCAGAACGACGGACGGAGGATCGACGTTTCCGGCGCCCATCTGGAGCGGCGAAGCGACCGGATCGAAGCTGGCGAGGGCTCTGGTCGGGTCCCCGTCGAGCCCTGCCATCACCGACATGGTCCAGAACCGGTTGGTGAAGCCCAGGTGCACGATGACATCGCGCACGTCCCACTCCGAGCACCGAGTCGGATGTGCCCACTGATCGTCGGTGAGTGTGGCGAGCATGGCGCCGAGTCGGCGGTTCTGGCGCGTCGTCGTTTCGGCGATCAGCGACAGATCGCCGTCGAGGGTCAGAATCGGATCACTGCCGTACCGAGGGTTCAGTTGCACCGACCGAGTCTGTCATGCGCCGACCCCTACGGAGTCAGGTCGCCTGGAGGAGGCCTCGTCGCTCTGAGCGGCCAGCGTTGCGACGCCGTGCCGGGGCCGATCAGGCGGCTGCGGTGAGGCGGGTGTCGTCGGCCGGGAAGAGTGCGACGACGTTGTCGCTGTTGCCGGTGGCGGCACAGTTGCGGGCGGCACGTGGTGCTGCCGGAGCGGTCCATGCGGCGGTGCGGGAGTTGGAGGCCATCGTCTGGAGGACGAAGATCACCGGCAGCACGAAGAGTGCGGCGAGTGCGATGACTTCGAACGAGATGCTCATGGAGGTGGTCATTCCCGACCTGTGGTCGTTCAAACACAGAAAGTGAAAAAGAATTCCCCCGACCATTCCAGGACTGGGGTGGTGGCTCAGCGCTCGTCGGGAGCGGACGCTGCTGTCGGCCTCAACCCGGTCACGACGGCCGTACCGATGAGCCCTGACGCAAGCGCGGTCCACAGCGCTGTCGTGTGGCCCGAGTTGTCGATCAGATGGCCCATGAGCGGAGGTCCGACCAGTGCGCCGACGCCCGCTGCGGTGTAGAGCGCACCGAGGACGCCACCCATCCCGACCCTGCCGTACCGCTGGGCGACGACTGCTGGCGACAGGGCGATGAAGCCTCCGTAGGCAACGCCCAACACGGCTGCGAACACCAGGAGCACGACGTAGCTCGTCCCGGCTGAGATCCAGATCAGGAAGCTGAGCCCGAGGACGAGCAGCGACAGCCGATACAGGCTGAGGATGCCGATCCGGGACGCGATCGCGCCGAAGCCGAGCCGCCCGACGATCGACGCCATGCCGATCACGCCGAGGAGGATCGCCGCCGATCCGTTCGTGCCGGTCGAGTCGACGTAGTCGGCCATGAACACGAACGGCAGGAACAGCGCGATCGAGATGAAGAAGGACGAGACGTAGAGGAGCCAGAAGTCGGAGCGGCCACGGATGGCCTCGAGGATCGGCCGAGGTGCGACCGACGAACCCGGCGGCCGGTGCGCTCCGATCGCGGCGATTGCCAGCAGGACGCCGCACACGACGGCCAGGATCCGATATGTGTCGCGCCAGCCGTATGTCCCGATGAGAGCTTCGATGATCGGCACCATCACGAGCGTGCCGGTGCCGATCCCGGCAACGGCGAGCCCCAGCGCGAGGGTGAGGCGTTGCTCGAACCATCCGCCGACGGCTGCGACCATCGGTACGTAGCAACACGCCACGCCGATGCCGACCCCGAGCCCGTAGGTGAGGTATCCCATCTCGATCGACGACACCTCGGCGGTGATCGCCAGCCCGACGACCATCGAAATCGCGCCGAAGATCATGACCGGGCGCGGCCCGAATCGATCGGCCACACGACCGCTGACGATGCCGAGTGCGAAGTAGGCGAACGTCGTGATCGAGAAGAAGAACGCCGTCGCCGATCGGCTGGTGTCGAACTCGTCGGCCATCGGCCCGAAGAACTCGCCGAAGCTGTACGCCACTCCGAACACGGTGAACATGGCGATGAATGCCGAGGCGAGCACCACCCAGGATCGTGCCGAGTCGACGCCGTGTACCGAGGAGGATTCGCTCATCCGACGACGGGCACCACGCCGACTGCGGCGAGTTCGCCGAGTTCGTCAGCGACGCGTGTGGCGACTCCGTCGGTGCGCGTGACGAACAGGAGCTCTTCGGCATCGGCGTCGAGTGAATCGGTGCGGAACTCGCCGGAGAAGATCCTCTCACCGCCGAACTGCGACGGGTTGGACGCGAGGGTGCGACCGTCGGGCGACGGGGTCGCACCGAGGCACGGCCCGCTGATCTCGTCGGAAACCAGGACCGTGGGCAGGATGGCGGTCCAGCGACTGCGGCGCAGAGGGGCCGGGACGTCGGGCGGCGGGCCGTCGGGTGACGACGCGTCGAGCGGTCGGACGCCGTCGGGAGCATCGACCGACCAGACGATCTCAGCCGGACCGTCGGAGACCGGGATCGAGTCGCCCGCCCATGGCGAGGGCTCGTCGGTCATGTGTTCGCCCAGCGGTCAGAGGGAATCGAGCGCTGCGTCGTAGTCGGGTTCGGCGGCGATCTCGGAGACGAGTTCGGTGTGCTTGACCTGCCCGTCGGGCCCCACGACCACCACGGCGCGGGCGAGAACGCCGGCGAGGGGGCCGTCGGTCAGGTCGACGCCGAAGTCGGAGCCGAACGACGAGCGGAACGTCGAACCGGTCGACACGTTCTCGATTCCTTCGGCGCCGCAGAAACGGCCCTGGGCGAACGGGAGGTCGGCCGAGACGCACAGCACGACGGTGTCGTCGAGTCCCGCGGCGCGCTCGTTGAACGTGCGCACGCTGGTGGCGCAGGTCGGTGTGTCGACCGACGGGAAGATGTTGAGCACGACGTTCTTGCCGTCGAAGTCGGATGACGACACATCGCCCAGATCGCTGCCGGTGAGAGTGAACGACGGTGCGGCACTGCCGACCTGGGGGAGTTCGCCGGATGTGTGGACGGGGTTGCCGCCGAGGGTGATTTCAGCCATGGACAGACTCTAGGCACAGGACCCGGAACATCTCGCCCCGGTCGGGGAGAGCGCCGATCCGTCCGCCTGTCAGCTGCGACGAAAGTTCTTCAGGTTCACGAGGACGACGAGCGCCACCGATGCGCCGACCACCCACCACTGGTACCTCGCCACCACTTCGAGGAAGCTCGTCAGTTGGTCGTCGAAGGTGCGCGCCAACCACCAGAACAGCAGCAGGCGACCCGCGATTCCGATCGAGAGCAACGCGAGTAGTTTGGCGAACGGCGTCTGGCGAACGCCGGTGAGCACGGCCACGATGTTCGACCCGGAGAACAGCGGGATGAGCGCCCACTCTGCCTTCTCGAAGCCGCGGTCGAACGCCGCTTCGGCCTCGTTGTTGAACCCGAGATACTTCTTGAACCACCCGACGGCCTCGCCGGCGTAGGCGCGCCCGATGAGGTGACAGACCATGAAGGCCAGCGCGATCCGGGCGAAGCCGATCACGGTGTACCAGAGCAGCGACACGTCGACGCCGAGCGCGAAGGCGAGGTACCGGTTGCGCGACGACAGCATCAGCAGCAGTTCCGGGCGCGGGTTGTCGATGTCGACGAGCTTGCCCCAGGTCGCGTTGGCGATGTTGGTCGCGATGACGAGCCCGACGAACGCCACCAGCGTGAGTGGAGCCCACCCGGGTCGTTCGTGCGCGTCGGCGACCGATTCAGACACTGGATCGCCGACCGGCGGAGGGAGCGGAGCGGAAGTCACGAGTCCAAGACGGTAGCTCTCGTGCGCTACCTTCGGCGCCCATGCAGGGCCTGATGCAAGACGTTCCGCTGACCATCACACATCTCTTCGATCGTGCCGAACAGTTCTTCGGGCACAAGGAGATCGTCACCGCGACTGGGACGGGGCTCGAACGCACGACCTACGCCGAATGGGCGCAACGGACGCGCCGCCTGGGAGGTGTGCTGGACGCGCTCGGGATCTCGCCCGACGGACGCGTCGCCACGTTCGCGTGGAACACCGCCCGCCACCTCGAGCTGTACTTCGCTGCTCCGTGCAGCGGGCGAGTGTTGCACACCCTCAACATCCGGCTCTTCCCCGAGCAGTTGACCTACATCGTCAACCACGCCGACGACGAGGTCATCTTCGCCGACAAGTCGCTGCTCGGCCTGCTCGCGCCGCTCATGTCGAGCTTCGAGCGGCTGAAGCACCTCGTCGTCATGGATGACGGCAAGGGCGAGATCCCCGACAGCCTCGTGAACGACTGCGCTGCCTGCGGCGTCGAGATGCACCAGTACGAAGAGCTGCTGAGCGCTGCGTCGCCGGCTCAATGGCCCGAGATCGCCGACGAGCACCAGGCCGCCAGTATGTGTTACACGAGCGGGACGACGGGAAATCCGAAGGGCGTCGTCTACAGCCATCGCTCGACGTACCTCCACACGATGGGCGCGATGATGGCCGACAGCCTCGGCGCTCGCGAATCCGACGTGATCCTCCCCGTCGTGCCGATGTTCCACGCCAATGCCTGGGGCCTCGCCCATGCAGCGGTCGCCACCGGAGCCACGCTGGTCATGCCCGGCCCCGATCTGTCGGGCCCGGCGGTCGCGGAGCTGATCGTCGACGAACGGGTCACCGTCGCCGCAGGCGTCCCGACGATCTGGATGGCGGTGCTGCCGGAGTTGAAGGGCAAGGACACTTCGGCGCTCCGTTCGATCCCGTGCGGCGGGTCGGCCGTCCCGCGCGTTCTGTCGGAGGGCTACCGCACCCAACTCGGCCTTCCGATCCTGCAGGCGTGGGGGATGACCGAGACGAGCCCGATCGCCTCGGTGTGCCACCTCGACGCCGACCAGGCCGAGCTGTCGATCGACGAGCAGGCCGATCTGCGCACCCAGGTCGGTCGGATCTCGTTCGGCGTCGACGCGCGAGTCGTCGACCCCGGGACGCTCGAAGCAATCGCGTGGGACGGCGAGTCGAGCGGCGAACTGCAGTGCCGTGGCAACTGGATCGCCTCCGACTACTACGACGACGTCCGCAGCGGTGAGAGCTTCACCGACGACGGCTGGCTCAAGACCGGTGACGTCGCATCGGTCGACGAACGCGGTCGCATCCGCCTGGTCGATCGAACGAAGGACCTCATCAAGTCGGGAGGTGAGTGGATCAGTTCGGTCGAGCTGGAGAACGAGATCATGGCGCACCCCCAGGTCGCCGAAGCGGCCGTGATCGGCGTGACCCATCCGAAGTGGGGAGAGGCTCCGCTGGCGTGTGTGGTGAAGGTGGCGGGTGAGGAGCCGACCGAGTCCGAGATCCTGACGTTCCTCGACGGCAAGGTCGCCAAGTGGCAACTGCCGAAGGGCTTCGTGTGGATCGACGAGGTCCCGAAGACCAGCGTGGGCAAGTTCTCGAAGAAGACGCTGCGCGACGCGCACGCTGACGTGTTGATGAACGACCAGTGACGGCGGGGTTCTCTTCGTCGGCGTCGCAGCGAACGTCTCGTCGTTCGCTCGGGATCGCCGCTGGGTTCGTCGTCCTCGCCACCGCCGCCTGCGCGCCCGACCCGCCCGACACCTATTCGGTCGAGGCGCCGCCCGACGCGACGTTGCCGCCGCTGCCGACGACCATCGCTCCTGCTGCCGACAACGCGCCCGAGGTGATCGCGTTCGCTCCGAACGGCGAGACAGTCGACGTGCGATCGCTCGACAACAGCTTCATCGCCCCGACCATCGAGATCGAGGCGGGCACCGAGATCCGCTGGATCAACGGTGGGCGCAACGAACACAACGTGTTGCCGGTCGACGACCGACTCGGCTGGGGTGTGGAGCGAGACGACTTCGTTCCCGGTGACGAGTACGCCCACGTGTTCGCCGAGCCCGGTGTGTTCGCGTACTACTGCTCGATTCACGGCACGAAGGAGGTCGGCATGGTCGGCGCAGTCATCGTCGTCGAGCCCACCTGACCGAGTGGGAAGGGATTCGGAAAACGGCGGCGGGCCGAGATCGAAACTCACGCCCAACAGTCGCTCTGGGGCACCCTCGATCGGCGGTTCCGTGCGACAATCGTGGCCATGAGCGCCACGGTCGACGATATCGACATCGGTCCGGACGAACCGAAATCGACCGGCGAGGTCGAGTTCGTCGCCAAGAAGAAGCACTCACTGGCCCTGCGCTGGATGCACTGGGTGAACTTCCCGGTGTTGATGGTGATGATGTACAGCGGGATGCGGATTTACTGGGCTGACCGCCGTGAGCCGTACACGCTCGGTATCGGCGGATGGGAGATCTTCACCTTCTGGCCCGACACGGTGAACTCGGGCCTCGAACTCTCGTCGAATCTCGCCAAGGGCATCGCCTTCCACCTCAACTTCGGCTGGTTCTTCGTGATCAACGGGGCGATCTACATGCTCTGGCTCAGCCGCAAGGGTCAGTGGCGCCACGTCGTTCCCGACGCCCAGGGTCTCAAGGACGCCGGCGCAACGGTCGCTCACGACCTCCACCTCACGAAGAAGAAGCCCGTCCAGGGCAAGTACAACGCTGCGCAGCAGATCACCTACAGCGCGGTGATCCTGATCGCGATCCTGCTCGTCGCATCCGGTTTCGCCATCTACAAGCCGGGCCAGCTCTCGTGGCTCGAAGCCGCGTTCGGCGGGTACGACTACGCCCGACTCATCCACTTCTCGATGACGATCCTGCTCTTCGGATTCTTCTTCGTCCACATCCTTCAGGTGGTGCGAGCGGGCTGGAGCAACTTCGCTTCGATGGTCACCGGCTACCGCTACGAACGCCGAGGCAACGCCGAGGTCGAGCCGGCCGCATCGTTCGGTGCCGACCTCGTCTCGACGGGAACGGCCGGCTCCGGTGCCGATGTCGACACGACGACCGAAGGAGTCGAATCATGACCGGCGACGCACGCAGCCCCGTCGAGGCCGAGCGCGAACGTCGGCTGCGCGAACTGACCGACGACGGCGACATCATCACCGCCGACGAGTACACGAGGCGCTCTCGACGATCCTTCCTGTCGTTCGCCGGACTCGGCGTCGCCGGCTATCTCGGCTTCAATCAACTCCAGTCGATGGGGACGCGGGAGAACGACAACATCCCCGCCGCACTCCGCACGGGCCTCGAATGGAACCAGAGCGTCTGGCAGACCATCGAACGTGACGGAGCGATGGCGCGCACGTTCCCGCAGTCGGACCGCGAAGACATCCGCACGAACGGATGGCACGGGCTCCGTGCAATGAGCGGTGTCACGGCGGAAGACGACCTCATCCAGGTGAGCGCCGAGGAGGCCGAGGCCTGGGAGATCTCGATGACCGGCGCCGACGGGGCGGCGCTCGACCCGATCCCGCTCGCGTCGATCAAGTCCGACTTCGAAGTCCACGACATGACGTGGGAGCACAAGTGCGTCGAGGGTTGGGCGAACATCGTCCACTGGACCGGAGTACGCGTCTCCGACGTGCTCGAACGCTACGCACCCGATCAAGTCGACGCCGAGTGGGGTGTGATGCGCACTCCCGGCACGACCGACGGTGGGAGTCAGGAGCGTGAGTACTCAGCCGCGCTCGACGGGTACACGCTGCGCCACCCCCAGACGCTGTTCGCCTGGCGTCTCAACGGCGAGGACATCTCGAATGGCCACGGTGCACCGATCCGTCTGGCGACGCCGCTGAAGTACGGGATCAAGCAGATCAAGCGGATCGGCTCGATCGAGTTCACGAACGAGACCCCCTCCGACTACTGGACCGATCGCGGCTACGACCTCCACGCCGGCTTCTGAGTAACGCCAAGTGCCAGACCCGTAACGTTTGGGGTCTGACCCGGGGCGTTACCTCGGTGGCGGCATGGGACGTCCGGATTCACTACGGTTGCGTCCGAGGTCGGACACGAACCGGGGGAGCTCAGATGAACAAGAAGATCACGGCGTTGGCCGCTGCAGTCGCACTCGTCGTCGCAGCGTGCGGAGGCGACGCCATTTCCGAGACCGAGGACGCCTCCTTCGAAGGCGGCGCCACGCAGACCGCCGAGTCCGACTCCGCCCCGGGGGACGAGTCCGACTCCGCCTCGGGCGACGAGGCTGTTCCAGAGGCTGGCGCCGTCAGCGACACGGATGAGGCGCCGCCCGAGACCGATCCGGTCGCGGCCGACGCCCCGGCACCCGAGACGACCGAAGCACCGGCCGGCGATGCGGACGGCATCCTCAACGTGCCCGACGAGTTCGACACGATCCAGGCGGCCGTCGACGCCGCTGCGGCGGGCGACCTGGTGCTGATCGCGCCGGGCACCTACAACGAAGCGGTCAACGTCGTCACCGACGAGATCGTGATCCGCGGCCTCGAACGCGAAGGGGTCGTGCTCGACGGCCAATTCGAACTCGACAACGGCATCCGCGTCCTCGGCGCCAGTGGCGTGGCCGTCGAGAACCTCACCACGCAGAACTACACCGACAACGGTGTCTTCTTCACCGGCGTCGACGGCTATCGGACCTCGTACGTGACTGCCTACCGCATCGGTGACTACGGCATCTACGCGTTCGACTCGGTCAACGGACAGATCGAACACAGCTACGGCGCCGGCAGCCCCGACGCCGGGCTCTACATCGGCCAGTGCTTCCCGTGCAACGCCGTCGTGACCGACTTCTTGTCCGAGCACAACGGCCTCGGCTACTCGGGCACCAACGCCGGCGGCAACCTGGTGATCGCGAACTCGACCTTCCGCTTCAACCGGGCCGGTGTCGTGCCCAACTCGGGCAGCTACGAGCTCTGCTATCCGCAGCGCGACAACCTGATCGTCGGCAACACGATCTACTCGAACAATCAGCCCGACACCCCGGCGATCGACGTCGCACTCCTCGCGATGGGCAACGGTGTGGTCGTGGCGGGCGGCATCGGGAACACGATCGAACGCAACCTGATCTACGACCACGACAAGACCGGTATCGCTCTCGTCCCGTTCCTCGAAGAGGGAGCGAACGATGATCTCCCCGCACGAGAGGAATGGACGTCCACCTGTGACGACCAGCGGGTGCAGCCGCTCGCCACCGAGATCCCCGAGCAGTTGCTCTGGGAGCCGTTCGGCAACTCGATCCGCGAGAACACCATCACCGACAGCCGAGTCGCCGACATCGGCATCGAGGCCGTGTCGGAGCTGACCGGTTCGCTCGAGAACTGCGTCATCGACAACGTGAGCCAGACGAGCGCACCCGCCGCATTGGCGACGCTCGCTCCGTGTGGTGGAGACTCGGTGCCCGCCGACGACCCCGCCTGGCTCGAGCAGCCGTTGAACGTGCTGACCTGGCTCGCCGACGCCGAGACCGCTCCGCCGGCCGTCGACTACGAGATCGCCGAACTTCCGCCGATCCCCGACCTCGACGACATGCCCGAGGCCGCCACGGCTCCTGCCGAGCCCGCCACGAACGTCCCCTTCCCGATCGACACCGATTCCATCACCACCCCCACCCCTTGATTCCCGGACCACGAGTTCGAGGTTCGGGTGTTTGCCTAGGTTCGGGTGTTTGCCTGGGTTCGGGTGTTTCGTGCAGCCTTTCGTGAAGGAAACACCCGGACCCGGCCCTGAGACCCCACGAAACACCCGGACCCCACGAAACACCCGGACCCCACGAAGACCCCACCCGGGCCTGGCTCGAACAGCGAGTCGTCGTCGGATCAGGCCGCCGCAAACTCGATGCATCGGACGCGATAGAGGTCGGTGAGCTCGTCGGCGATCGCGTCGAGGTCGATCAGGTCGAGTGCTGTGACGCGATCGATGCTCCAGCCGATCCGCTTGGCACCGCGATCCCGAGACTTGTCCTTGGTCGATCCGATCACTCCGAGGTGGCTCGGATGTACGTCGACCTCGATGCCCCACCGAATTGTGGCCACCGACAGGTCGAGGCGAGCGCGTCGCCCGTCGGGGAGGTCGAGCCACGTGACGTTCGATTCGACCGGTACCCCTCGAAGTCGGAGTGCCTGGGCGAGCCGGAGCTCGGCATCGGACTCGGCAGGTGTTTCGGTGAGCGTCTTCAGGGTCTCCAGAAATCGTTCACTCCCGCGACGGTTGACGTGGACGAGTCTGCCGGCGATCCGGACCAGGTCGGCGACGTCGAGACCGTGCTGGTGGATCATCTGGTCGACGACGGAGCGGTGATCGTTCGGGCCGAGATCGGCTGCGAGGTCGAACGCGAGTCGGGGAATGCTCGCGATCGAGATCCCGTCCTTGCGCTGTTCGACATCCGCCGACGACACCTTCGTGGAGCGTCGGGTGCGGACTCCGAGGTGTTCGATGTGGAGTGGGTGAGCACTCGAGACGGTGATCGGTGCGTGTCTCGGCATCTTCCTCAAGCCGACGAGCATTCCCGCAGTCACGCCGGTGACGAAGACCTGCCGATGGGCGAGGCAGATCTCGGCGCATCGCTGTTCGATCGTCCGGTTGCTCGAAGCGAGGCGACGTACCGACTTGAACGGGCGGTCGAACACGCCGGACAACTCGAGTCGGCGGGAGGTGGATCGTGAGACGCCGGCACCGGCGAGTTGGGTGATCGTGATCGCTCCGTGTTGACGTCGCAGGATCGTGTTCGCCCTGCGAGTGAGATCGGCCATGTCGTCCTCCTGTGTTCGGGTTCGGGAGGGAGTCGGCTCATCGGAACGTACCTGCGGATCCGACATCGACTGCCTCCCGTACACCTCTGCACCCGATCTGATCCGGGGCTTCGTCGAGCGTCCGGGTGTTTCCTTCACGAAAGCCTGCATGAAACACCCGGACCCCACGAAACACCCGGACCCCACGAAACACCCGGACTCCACGAAGCACCCGGACTCCACGAAACACCCGGACGCCATGAAACACCCGGACTCCACGAAACACCCGGACTCCACGAAACACCCGGACCCGCCGGTGCCAACAGGGGACGGTTCGTAGACTGGGCCGATGGCAGCCGGGGAACGTGGAGTGCTGCGCCTGGCCGCCTCGGTCACGGCGGTGGCGATGCTGTTCACCGCATGCGGCGGATCGTCAGGCGACACGACGACCGGCGCCGATCGTGATCCGCAGCGCATCGGACCGCAGGGCAACGTCGCGCAGTTCATCGTCCAGTGCGAGGTGAGCCACATCGCCTTCGACGATCCGATCGTCCTCCCGTGGCAGAGCGGCAAGAGCCATCAGCACCAGTTCTTCGGCAATCGGGCGGTCACTGCCGACCCGGGCTACGAGCAGGCGATCGGCGCCGAGACCAGCTGCGACCAGCGCCTGGACACGGCGGCCTACTGGTCACCCACGCTGCTCGCAGCCGACGGGTCGCGTGTCGACGCGATCGACATGACGGCCTACTACCGGCCCGGTGACGGAGTCGCAGCCGATGACGTGGTTGCCTACCCGGCCGGTTTCATGATGATCGCCGGCGACGCGAACGCCGACGAGGCGCCATCCACCGAGATCGCTGCCTGGTCGTGCGGCAGTGGCGCACGGCGCGAAACCAGTCCGCCGCAGTGCACGCCCGACTCGACGCTCCGGCTGATCCTGACCTTCCCCGACTGCTGGGACTCGAGTCGGCTCACGTCGTTCGGGTCGGGTGCCCACGTCCGATACAGCAGCGGCGGATGCCCCGAAACGCACCCGGTCGCGCTGCCGCAACTGCAGATGACCATCGACTTCCCACCGGTTGCCCCCGAGGGTCTGTCGCTCAGTTCGGGTCCGATCGAAACCGCGCACGCCGACTTCTGGAACACGTGGGACCAGGAGAAGTTGGAACGCGAGGTGACCGGTTGTCTCAACCGAGACCTCGTCTGCGGCGTCTCCGACTGACCAGAGCCCGCGGAGTACCCGTCAGGGTCTCGCAGGCAGACCGCTAGATTCGGCCGTCCATGACGAAGCCCCCGGCCACGCAGTATTCGATCTCCCTCAGCGTCACCCTGGACAACGTCCCCGGGGTGCTCGGTCGCCTGGCAGCGTCGATCGGCGAGGTGGGTGGCAACATCTACGCAGTCGATTCGTTCGTCGCAAAGGGGGCCGTGGTCGACCGAGAGATCGTGGTCAACTGCTCCGATGTGGATCACCAGAAGGTGGTCGTCGCCGCGGTCGAGCAGACCGATGGCATCACGCTCCACGACTGGCACGACCGGACTTTCCGGATGCACGAGGGCGGCAAGATCGAGGTGCTACCGCTGTGCTCGGTCGGCGACCAAGATGACCTGTCGATGGCGTACTCGCCCGGCGTCGCCCGCATCTGCACGGCGATCGAGAACGACGAGGCGCTCGCCGACTCCCACACGATCCGCAAGAACACCGTGGCCATCGTGTCCGACGGCAGCGCCGTGCTCGGCCTCGGCAACATCGGCCCGAAGGGTGCGATGCCGGTGATGGAAGGAAAGGCGCTGCTGTTCAAGGCGTTCGGCGGAGTCGACGCGTTCCCGATCTGTCTCGATGTGTCGAGTCCCGAGGAGATCATCGAAACCGTGATCCGCCTGGCACCGACCTTCGGCGGCGTGAACCTCGAAGACATCGCGGCGCCCGGCGCGTTCCAGGTCGAGGAGGCCTTGAAGGAGGCGCTCGACATCCCGATCTTCCACGACGACCAGCACGGCACCGCAGTGGTCACTCTCGCCGCCGTCCAGAACGCCTTGCGGATCACGGGCAAGGATCTCGCCGATCTGTCGATCGTCATCTCCGGAGTTGGCGCGGCCGGCGTGGCGATCGGCAAGATCCTGCTCGGTGCCGGCGCCACCGACATCGTCGGGGTCGACAGCAAGGGAGCGGTGTACGACGGCCGCGACGGGCTCAACTCGTGGAAGCAGTGGTTCGCCGAGAACACGAATCAGTCGAAGAAAGCGGGTTCGCTCGCCGACGTCATGTCGGGCGTCGACATCTTCATCGGCGTGAGCGCGCCCGACATCTTGACCGTCGAGGACATCGGCAACATGAACAGCGATCCGATCGTGTTCGCGATGGCCAACCCCGACCCCGAGATCCGACCCGAACTGGTCGAGGGCATCGTGCGTGTCATGGGCACCGGTCGCAGCGACTACCCGAACCAGATCAACAACGTCCTCGCTTTTCCCGGCATCTTCCGCGGAGCGCTCGACGCCTGTGCCACCGACATCACCGAGAACATGAAGCTCGCTGCCGCCCGAGCGATTGCCGATTCGGTGACCGATGCCGAGTTGAACGAGTACAACATCATGCCGTCGGTCTTCGACCCGGCCGTCACGCAACGGGTGGCGGCCGCGGTCGCGGAGGTTGCGCTCTCCGATGGCGTCAGCCGCCTCGACAAATAGCCCGGCTGTCGACAGGTCACACGCTGACCGATTTGCGGCGCGAAGTCCGACTGGAGTCGGGCTGTTTTCACGCCGATGATCATTGTGTGAAGAACGTGGGAACGATCAAGGGGTCGGCGGCAGCGCGACCTACCGTGCCGCCGTGGCACTGATCGAGCAACCCATCGAGCAGCCGCTCGTCGGGTCTCTTCCCGAACGGTCGAACGTTGCTCGAAACGTCGCCACCTTGGCGCTGATCGCGGTCTTGGGTGCGGTGCTGTACTTCCAGCGTGCGCTGGTCTCCGACGCCCTTGCCGAGATGCGAACGCTCTCGATCATGGCCCTCGTCGCGCTCGGGCTCCTCGCGACTTTCGAACGACTGTCCCGTGCCGACATCATGCGTCGCCTCCTCGGATCGGACGTGAGCATGGGTCGTGCGGTCACGATTCACGACGTCGGAACCGCCGTCAGCAAGGGCGTCCCGCTCGGTGGGGCACTCGGCACGGCCGCTCGTTGGACGATCGTGCGCGAGTCGGGTGTCGTCCCGGCACGCTTCGCCACCACGCTGATCGCCTACGGCATCGCCACGACGTTCGTGTCGTGGCTGCTGCCGTTCATCGCTCTGTCGGTCGACCTCACGCAGCGATCGGCACAACTCGTCGACGTCGCCATCCTCGGAGGTATCGCAGCCGTCGTCGCCGCCTCGGCGCTGTTCTGGCTCGTCGTTCTGGGTTCCGAACGCCTCGAGGGTTGGGCGTCACGTCGGATCTGCTCGATGTGGACGCGCCTCGCCGGCCGGATCCCCTCGCTCGCCGGACACGACCCGGCCGCCACGGTTGCCGACGTCCGACTCGAACTGATCGCGATCGCACGCCGACCGTGGTCGCTGCTTGCCAAGGCGATGGCGTCGCAGGCATGTGGCGGGGTGATCCTCTTCGTCACGCTCCGTTCGCTCGACGTCGGTGCCGAACTCGAAGCGACCGAGTTCTTCCGGATCTTCTTCATCACGCACCTGCTCGGAACCTTCGCACCGACGCCCGGTGGTGTCGGTGTGGTCGAGGCCGGCATGACCGGAGCGCTGGTCGCCGGGGGAGTCGACGCCACGCAGGCGCTCGCCGCCGTGCTGGTCTTCCGATTCCTCACCTATGTGGTCCCGATCGCGCTCGGGGCGGCGCTGTACGTGGCGTGGCGAGTGGGCCGGGTTCGCCTCGGTGCCTCCGAATCGGCCATGATCTCGGCTCATGGGCCATCCCTCGACACCGACATTTCGCACGTTTCACGCTCTTCGGATCAAAGGTTTCGCCGGCGTCGAGACGATCGCTGAGATCGCCGCGCTCGACGCTGCCGAGGTCGAGACCCACCTGGCCGAACTGGCTGAGGCCGAACACGCGACGTATCGAGAGAAGCGCTCGCTCTGGCAGTTGACGCCCGACGGTCGAGTTGCCCACGTCGACGCTCTTGCTGCCGACCTCGACGGAGTCGACACTGCGGCACTGCTGGGCTCGGTGTACCCGGGGTTCGTCGAGGTGAATGTCGGTTTCAAGGAGCTGTGCGGTGACTGGCAACTCCGCAACGGTGCTCCGAACGACCACACCGACGCTGCCTACGACGAGGGAGTGGTCGAGCGACTCGTCGAGATGCACCAGCAGGCGCTCCCGCTCGTGGGCGAGATGGGCGAGCAACTCGATCGGTTCGCGCCATACGCGCCACGGTTGTCGTCGGCGCTCATCGACCTCCAGGAGGGAGACTCCAGCAAGTTCACCGGGGTGATGTGCAACAGCTACCACGACGTGTGGATGGAGCTGCACGAAGATCTGATCATCACGCAGGGCATCGATCGTGCCGCCGAGGGCAGTTTCTGACGACCTCCGTACGCCGGGCCGTCGAGAGTGCTCGTCGGGCGTCACCGGAATCGGCGCGCCGGTTCTCCGCCTCGGTGCAATAGGTTCGTGCTCGTGAATCTCCACGTACTGCGATGGTCGCGATGACCGCGCTGCTCGGCCGTGTGGCCACGGCCATGCTCACCCCGTTCGACGAGAACGGCGAACTCGACGTCGACGCCGCGGTCGCTCTCGCCCGCTGGCTGGTCGAGGAGGGCAACGAGGGGCTCGTCGTCGCCGGGACGACCGGCGAGTCGGCGACGCTGTCGATCGACGAGAAACTGACCCTGTTCGAGAACGTCGCGTCTGCCGTCACCGTGCCGGTGGTGGCAGGGACGACCGGGCTGAACACGCGCCACGACATCGGGCTGACTGCAGAGGCAAGTGGTCTGGGTATCGCCGGCGTCCTCGCCGTCGGCCCGTACTACAGCCGTCCATCGCAGCGGGGCATCGAGATGCACATGCGGGCCATCGCGTCGTCGACCGACCTGCCCGTCCTGCTCTACGACATCCCGAAGCGCACCGGCCGCAAGATGACGTCGGAGACGATGATCCGCCTGGCGAACGACGTCACGAACATCGTGGGGTTGAAAGACGCAGCTGGCGACCCGAGCGAGACGGCGAAGCTGATCGCTCGGACCTCGGACGACTTCGAGGTCTACTCGGGCGACTCGCCGATGAACCTGCCGTTGATGGCGGTCGGCGCGGTGGGTGTGGTCGGCGTGTGTACCCACTGGGCGGCGCCCGATCACGTGGCGATGTTCGATGCGTGGGAGCGTGGCGACATCCGAGAGACGCAGCACCACAACCGCCGCCTGATCGAGAGCTATGTCTTCGAAGGCAACGACGACGCACCCAACCCGGTGCAACCGAAAGTGATGATGAACGTGCTCGGGCACCCGGTCGGCGACTGTCGCCTGCCGATGGGCCCGGCTCCCGAAGGGACCGCAGACGCGGCCCGCCAGGTCTACGACAGATTGGTGGCCTCACGTGGCTGACAAGAAGAAGAACAAGAACACCCGCAAGAATCCGAAGGCCGTGCCCGAGCCGGTCACGGCGAAGCTCGACCCATCGGTTCCCGTCCGCATCGTGTTCCTCGGCGGGCTCGGCGAGATCGGCCGCAACTGCATGGTCATCGAGCAGGGTGCCCCCGATGATCCCGACCGCACGATGATGCTCATCGACTGCGGGCTCATGTTCCCCGACGCCAACCATCACGGCATCGACCTGATCCTGCCCGACTTCACCTATCTCAAGGAGAACGCCCGGCGGATTCAGGCGATCGTCCTCACCCATGGTCACGAGGATCACATCGGCGCAATCCAGTACCTGATGCGGGACGGCGACGGCATCGGCGACCTGCGTGACACGCCGCTTCCCGTCTACGGCTCAGCCCTGGCGCTCGGCCTGGCGAAGAACCGGATCGAAGAAGCGGGCCTGATGCCCAAGATCGACATGCGACCCGTCCAGGACGGCGAGCAGATCGACGTCGGTTCGCTGCTCGTCGAGTTCATCCCGGTCACCCACTCGGTGCCCCATGCGCATGCGATCGCCGTGCACACCGCGCAGGGTGTGGTGCTGCACTCGGGCGACTTCAAGATCGACCTGACCCCTGTCGACCAGCGCCGGGCCGACCTTGCCCGCATCGGGCAACTCGCCAAGAACGAGGGTATCCGGCTGCTCATGTCGGACTCCACGAACGCCGAGGAGCCGGGCTACGCGTCGAGCGAGACCAACGTCGGCGGTGTGCTGCGCAGCCTTTTCGCCCAGCAGCGCGGCCGTCGCATCATCACGGCCAGCTTCGCCAGCCACCTGCACCGCATCCAGCAGATCGCCGACGCAGCGGTCGCCGAGGGTCGCAAGGTCGCCACCCTCGGGCTGAGCATGAAGAAGAACATCCGCCTCGGCCTCGACCTCGGCGTGTTCTCGATTCCTGAGTCGTCGCTGATCGACATCGAGGAGATCAACCGATACGAACCCGGCGAGATCTGCATCATCTCGACGGGTTCGCAGGGCGAGCCGATGTCGGCGCTCGGGCTCATGGCGCGTGGTGAGAACCGGTGGATGAAGCTCACCGACAACGACACCGTCGTGCTGTCGAGTCATGCGATCCCCGGCAACGAGGGCAGCGTCAACAAGGTGATCGACGGGCTGCTCCGACTTGGCGCCGAGGTCGTGCACTCCGGGATCATGGACGTACACGCCACGGGCCACGCCAAGGCCGACGACATCAAGACATACCTGTCGATCGTCAACCCCGAGTGGTTCGTGCCGATCCACGGCGAGTACCGCCACATGGTCGCAAACGCCGCGCTCGGAGAGTTGATGGGCGTCGAGCGAAACCGCATCATCCAGTGTGAAGACGGCGATGTGCTCGAACTGACGAGCGACGGCCTCGACCCCGCCGGGCGCGTGCCGTCGGGCTACCTGTACGTCGACGGCATCGTCGGCGACGTCGGCAACGGTGTGCTGCGCGACCGCCGCAAGCTGGCCGAGGAGGGCGTCGTGGTCGTGGTGTCGACGGTCGACATCCAGACCGGCAAGGTGCTCGTGCAACCCGAGATCATCACGCGCGGTTGGGTGTACGCGCCCGAGGCCGAAGATCTCCTCGACGAAGCCTGCGACACCGTGGCGGCTGCGTTGGAGAAGGCGTTGGCCGACGGCGTCCGCGATGTCGAGCAACTGGAGAAGGAAGCACGCCGTGCGACCGGCAAGTTCGTCAGCGACCGAACCAAGCGCCGCCCGATGATCGTCCCCGTCGTCATGGAAGCCTGACAGGCGCGGAGATCGGTGTCCGGAGATTGGTGTCTGACACCGATCTCCACGATGGAGGCTGCTTGCGCTGGAGATTGGTGTCTGACACCGATCTCCACGATCGAGGCTGCTTGCGCTTGGCGACCCGACGGGGCATCATCGAGTGATGTCCGACGCCCCTCGACGAAAGGTTCCGCCGGCGTCGCTGCCGTCCGAGATGGATCTCACGTCCTCGCAGCCGGCGGGCACGAAGCGTGAGGCCGGCGCAGCGCTCGGCCTGGGAGGCCCGGCGTTCACTGCGGCGTGGTTCGGCGACGACACGACGTACGACGCTGTTCCCGCAGCGACCGGACGCGGGTTGCTGCATGCGGTGCTGTGGTGCGTCGGCTTTGCGTCGATCCTCGTCGTCGGCCGGTTGGCCGTGCCGGCGTTGGGAGCGGGATGGGCGCTCATCGCACTGCTCGTGATGCTTCTCGTCGCCCGACTGTGGAGTTCGAAGTTCGGCATCCGTCGCCCGCACCCCTGACCGCACCATCGTTCGAACGATCCGTGTCAGGCACCGATCGTTCAGGTGTGGAGATCGGTGTCTGACACCGATCTCCACGATCGACATGTCGGGTGGGGGCGTATCCTGTCGGGGATGGGAGTGATGGATCTGTTGGGCGGTCTTCTCGGACGTCGTGCGCCGAAGTCGGGCAACCCGATCCTCGACGCTCTGCTGCCGGCGCTGCGCGAGAAGGGCGGCCTCGGAGGACTCGGAGGTCTGCTCGGCAAGTTCACCGGAGCGGGCATGGGAGCCAAGGCGAACAGTTGGGTGGGGAGCGGCGAGAACGAACCGCTCGATCCCGACGAGGTCGAGCAGGCACTCGGCAGCAACGAGGTCGATCACATCGCACAGGAGGCCGGAGTCACGCGAGGCGAGGCCAAGAGCGGCCTCGCCAGGATGATCCCTCGGCTCGTCGATCAGCTGTCTCCGGGAGGATCACTGCCGACCGGACAGCTCGGATCGTCGCTGAAGGGCCTCGATTTCGGCTCGATCCTCGCCCGGTGATGGGTAGCAGGCGCCCGTTGGCGATCGTCGCCGTGGTGGCATGTCTCGCTGCCGTGCCGGCGTGCACCTCGTCGGACGGGGCGTCCGACGACTCGACCTCGGAGGTCGATGGCGGGGGAGAGACCGTGGTCGACGCCGGAGATGCGCCGGACTTCGTGTTGGCGGTCGTCGAGGCGGTCGAGGCCGTCGACGACGAGCTCGGTGGGCCACAGCGCTACTTCGAGGTGACCTCGAATGCCCAGTTCACCAACGTCTTCGTGGCTGTCGCGGACGCGACGGCGGTGGATGCGTACGTGTTCATCGACGGCGAACTGCAGCCTCCCGCGCCGCGCCAGGGAGGTGCTTCGGGGAACACCTTCTCGGCGGCTGACGTCGACTTCGACCCGTCGCTCGTTTTGAGCGGGGCGACCCAGGACCTTCCCGAGTCGGACATCGACGCGATCAGCGTGATCGGAAATGGTGTCGGCGCGACCTACGTGCTGGCGGCGACTTCGCCCGAGGGCGGTTTCCTCGACATCGTGGTCGGACCCGAAGGGCAGGTCTTCTCGGTCGATCCGGTCTGATCACCACCCGTCGCAGCGTCGCGTTGCCGATTCGACGGGGCGCTCCGGCTCCGCCATCGGGTCGCGTTGCATTGGTACGGTGCGGGGGTCATGTCTACGTGGGGCCCATCGGGCAAGAACCAGGGCAAGAAATCGCCCGGAAAACGCTCGACGAAGGTCGATCCGGCGACGCGTACCTCGAAGACCACGCGTTCGGGCCGCTCGAGCGGGTCGGTGCGTGATGCCACGCCCTCCGGGAGCACGGCACGGCGGCGGGGAGCAGCAGCCGAGTTGGACGACGAGATGAACGGCGGCCGACGGAATGAGTTCGTCGGCCTCGGCATGATCGGCGTCGGCGTCCTCCTGGCGCTCGCCATCTACTTCGGCCTGGCCGGCCCGCTCGGCCGTGGCATCGAGGCGCTGCTCGGGTGGTTCTTCGGGATCGGCCGCTTTGCCGTCCCCGTTGTCCTGATCGGTGTCGGCATCGCATTCGTGAAGAGCGGCCGTTCGCACAGTCCGGCCCGTCTGGCCATCGCCTGGGCCGTTGTCACGGTCGCCGTGCTCGGCCTCGTCCACATCGTGCGTCGCAACGACGAAGCCGAGGGCTTCGACCGATTCGGTGACTGGGGTGGCTGGATCGGCGCCGCCATCGCCGAGCCCTTGAAGGCGGCGATCGCCACGCCCGGAGCGGTCGTCGTATTGGTCGCCCTGGTCGTCGCAAGCCTGATGTTGATCACCCAGACGTCGCTCCGCACGATGGCGGAGCAGACCGGCGGCTTCCTCAACGCGGTGATCCGACCGGTCGGTCGAGCCGCGAAGTCGGGCCTCGGCAACATCACGACGCTCACAAGTGACCGCGACGACAGCGCAGCGATCGACGCCGATTCCAGCGGATCGGCCTTCTTCGACCAGGAGGCCCTCGAATCGGGCCCGCAGCAGATCGCCGGTGAGGCACTTCCCAGCTCCGGCTCGGCCACGCTGTACGACTTCGAGTCCGACGGCGGAGCGCTCGGAGCTTCGCCCGATGGGGCGCCTGGCGCGAAGTCGAAAGCGAAGCGCAAGCGCTCCGCCAAGGCGTCGTCTGCCAAGTTGAGCCCGGGGGGAACTCAGGTCGGCGAGTGGAACCTCCCCCCGTTGAAACTCCTTCTCCAGCCCGGTGAGAAGAAGGTCGACCGCAAGGCGATCGAGCAGCGTGGCATCACGTTGCAGGAGTCGCTCGCGTCGCACAACGTCGAGACCGAGCTGATCGGGATGACGGTCGGGCCGACCGTGACCCGGTACGAACTCGAACTGGGGCCGGGCGTCAAGGTCGCCAAGGTCACGAACCTGCAAAAGGACATCGCCTACGCGATGGCGGCGACCGACGTGCGCATCCTCGCCCCGATCCCGGGTCGTTCGGCGATCGGCGTCGAGGTGCCCAACCATCAGCGACAACTCGTCGCGCTCGGTGACCTGCTCGCCTCCGACATCGCTGCCGAGGCGACCAATCCGCTGGAGGTCGCGGTCGGCAAGGACATCGAGGGCAAGGCCGTGATGCTCGACCTCGCGGCAACTCCTCACATGTTGATCGCCGGTGCGACCGGTGCCGGTAAGTCGAGCGGCATCAACTGCATCATCACGTCGTTGCTGATGCGCACGACCCCCGACGACGTTCGGCTCATCCTGATCGACCCCAAGCAGGTCGAGATGGGGCAGTACCAACGCCTCCCGCACCTCCTGACGCAACCGGTCACCAACCCGAAGAAGGCCGCCAACGCACTCGGCTGGGCGGTCAAGGAGATGGAGCGCCGCTACGACGTGCTGTCCGGGGTCGGCTACCGCGACATCGGTGGCTACAACAAGGCCTTCGCCGCCGGCAAGATCGAGAACCCGCCGGGGACCGATCCCGACGGCCCGGGTGCCAACGAGCACATGCCATACATCGTGGTGGTGGTCGACGAGCTGAACGACCTGATGATGGTTGCAGCGCGTGACGTCGAGGAGTCGATCACGAGGATCGCGCAGAAGGCCCGAGCCGTCGGCATCCACCTGATCGTCGCCACGCAGCGCCCGTCGGTGAACGTCATCACCGGTGTCATCAAGGCCAACATCCCGGCTCGCATGGCCTTCGCCGTGTCGAGCCTCACCGACTCACGAGTCATCCTCGATCAGCCGGGCGCCGACAAGTTGGTCGGCAAGGGCGACATGCTTTTGCTGCCCGGCAACTCGTCGGTGGCGAACCGCATCCAGGGCGCCTTCATCACCGAGGACGAGGTGCGCGAGGTCGTGTCGCACTGGAAGGCGCAGGCTCCCGAGCCCGTCGTGTCGGCCGAGATCGAATCGGGCGACGACGCTCCCGCCGCTCCGGCAGCGATGAGCTCGCCGGCACTCACGCCGCCCCCACCGACATCTGCGTCGGCGATGGAATCGGGCGGTCTCGACGTCACGTCCGATGCCAATGCCTTCTCGGCAGGCGAGGAAGACGAAGACACCGCCATGATGCGCCAGGCGATGGAACTGATCGTGCGGAGCCAGCTCGGTTCGACCTCGATGTTGCAGCGCAAACTCAAGGTCGGTTTCGCCCGTGCCGGTCGGATCATGGACATGCTCGAGACCCAGGGCGTGGTCGGACCGAGCGAGGGCTCGAAGGCGCGAGCGGTCCTGATGACCGTCGAGGAGTACGAACTGCTGGCGCAGAACGGCCAACTCTGACCGGTGGCTTGCCAGCGCAACGGTTCTCGAGACGCGACGCACGACCACAAGACGTGCGTCGTGTGCGGCCGCACCATCGAGTGGCGCAAGAAGTGGGAGCGGAACTGGTCCGAGGTCCGGTACTGCTCCGACGCATGCCGGCGCGACAAGCTCGGTGACGACGACCGGGCCCTCGACGCAGCGATCCTCGAGTTGTTGAGCCAGCGGGCGGCCGGAGCGACGATCTGCCCGTCCGAAGCAGCGAAGGCCGTCGGCGGCATCGAGGACGAAGCCCGCTGGCGCGCGCTGATGGAGCCGGCGCGGCAGGCGGCACGACGCCTCGTGGCCGCCGGTGAGATCGAGATCACCCAGAAGGGCAACGTCGTCGACCCCTCCACGGCCAAGGGCCCCATTCGCCTCCGCAGTGTCTGAGAGGCTGGGGTGTGTGGGTGGGGGCGGGACGGGGGACCATGACGGGGTGAGCGACGAAACCGTCCGACTGCCGGAGCCCGAGGTCGGAAAGGAGGCAGCCGAGCGATTCGTCGGCGAGCATCTCGCCGGTCTGTTCTGCGACGAGCCGGTCGGTTCGCAGCGCTTCCGGGGCGGACAGTCGATGGCCGACGCCGCACTCGACGCCTACGACGTGACCGGCTACTCGTACCGACGCAACGAGGTGCTCCCCGAGACGCGTCGCGGCGCGTCGGCGTTGTCGCCGTACATCCGCTACGGGCTGCTCCCACTCCGGCGGGTCTGGGATCACGTGTCGGACGGCCCGGCGAGGGACGTCCGCAAGTTTCGGGACGAACTGCTGTGGCAGGAGTTCTCACGCCACTGGTACGCCCGCCTCGGGACCCGCACCCGGCAGGGAATTCGTCGCGAGCACGACGGCGCACGGGGGACCGACGTCGGCGTCGGCGGCTGGAACACCGAGATGGCCTGCATGGCGGCGACCACCGGCGAACTCGTTGACGACGGATGGCTCGTCAACCAGACCCGGATGTGGTTGTCGAGTGACTGGGCGGTGCGCAACGGGCTCCGGTGGCAGGACGGCGACGACGCGTTCTTCACCCATCTCCTCGATGGGTCACGAGCTGCGAATCGTCTCGGTTGGCAGTGGGTGACCGGCGTCGGCTCGGCGAAGCACTACGGCTTCAGTCGCTGGCAGGTCGAGAAGAGGTCGCCGTCGCTGTGCAAGAACTGCGACCTGCGTGATGCGTGCCCGATCCAGGACTGGCCGTCCGACCCCGAGTTCGTTCCCGTGGATACTCCGGCAGCGTCGAAGCGGGGGAGCGGTGCGGCGTTGGTCGGACCGAGCGACGTGATCGGCGACCGTGACCCCGAGGTCGTGTGGCTCACCGCCGAATCGCTCGGCGACGCCGACCCGGCGCTGTCGGCGCACCCCGATCTGCCGGTCGTTTTCACGTTCGACCAGCTGCTCCTGGCCGGGCTGCAACTGTCGGCCAAGCGACTTGTCTTCCTGACCGAGACGCTCGCCGAGATCGCCGACGAACGCGACCTCGAGATCCATCTCGGCCGACCAGCCGATGCGCTCGGCGATCGACCCGTTGCGGTCACGCATGCTCCGGTCCCTGGTTTCGAACGGATCGCCTCGGACGCCGTCGTCGCTGCAACACACCCGTGGCCGTGGCTGGCTCGGCCCAGCGAAGGAAGCGTCGCCAGCTTCTCGGCGTGGCGCAAGTCGGTCGGCGCGCCCCGCTGACTCAGTCGGCGTGGAGATCGGTGCCTGACACGGATCTCCATGACACGGATCTCCACGGATGTCTCGTGGCAGGTCAGACCCGTCATGAGGGGGAAGTAGCGTGTCGGGGGTGCGGATTCCGATCATCGACCTGACGGGGTTCGCAGGCAAGAGCAAGGCCCGACGCCGAGCGATCGGGGCCGACATCGATGCCGCGTGTCGTGAGGTCGGGTTCTTCTCGATCGTCGGCCACGGCGTCCCGGACGAGATCGTCGACGTGGGACATGCTGCGGCGATCGCGTTCTTCGATCGTCCGCTCACCGATCGCCTGACGGCGGCCAAGCCCGATCCCACGTACCCCTACGGCTACGTCCCGTTCTCGGCCGAGGCGCTCAACCGCTCGATCGGTGGCTCAGCGGTGCCCGACCTGAAGGAGACATTCAACGTCGGCCCGGTGGACGAACCGCCGAGACCGCTCGACGAGATGACCGACGACGACGAGCGATCGATCTGGTCGCCGACCGTCTGGCCATCGGCGATGCCCGAACTCCGCCCCGCGCTCGAGGCGTATGCGCTGGCAATGGCCGATGTGTCGGCGACCGTGATGGACGCCTTCGCGACGGCGCTCGACCTTCCCGATGGCTTCTTCTCGACCTTCATCGACCGCCACACCTCGGCGCTGCGTCTGGCCCACTACCCGGCGCTCGTCGACGTGCCGACCGACGGAGCGCTGCGTGCTGGCGCGCACACCGACTACGGCACCCTCACGATCCTGCGTCTCGACGCCGAGCCAGGCCTGCAGGTGACCGACCGCGACGGCGCATGGCACGACGTCGATGCACCCGCCGGTGCTCTCGTCGTCAACCTGGGCGACCTGATGCAACGCTGGACCAACGACCGGTGGCGATCGACCCTGCACCGGGTCGTCGTTCCCGAGGGTCGTCACGGCGAGCGCCGGATGACGATGCCGTTCTTCCACAACGCCAACTGGGATGCGCACGTCGAGTGCATCGTCGCCGACGGTGAGGCGCCCCGGCACCAACCGGTGTCGGCGGGTGCTCACCTCATCTCGAAGTTCCGCTCCACCGTCACCTGAGCGAGTCCACCCGACAGCGCCCACCCGGCGCGTTCCTCGGCAGTGCCCGAACCGGTGTCACGGTTCTCGCCCCGCTCCGAGCGGTAGCGTGCGAGCGTGCAGCGCTTCTATGTCGAGACGCTCGGCTGCCCGAAAAACGACGTCGACTCCGACAAGCTCGTCGGAGCTCTCGTCGCCGACGGGATGACCGCGACCGACGATGCGTCGGCGGCCGACCTCGTCGTGGTCAACACGTGTGCGTTCATCGGCGCTGCCCGTCAGGAGTCGATCGACACGATCCTCGCTCTCGACGAACAGCGGGGTAGTGACTCGAAGCTGGTCGTGACCGGGTGCATGGCCGAGCGGTACGGCGACGAACTGGCCGAGGCGTTGCCCGAGGTCGATCAGGTGGCCGGTTTCGGGCAGGCCTTCGACCTCGTCCCCGCTGAGCGCGACGGCACCGAGGTGCCGCACGGGACGACCGCCACCACGACGCAACGCAAGCTGATCCCGGTGTCGTCGACGCCACTGCCCGCATTCGACCTGCTCAACCTGCCGCGACCCAAGACGGTTGCGCCGTGGGCCTACGTCAAGATCGCCGAAGGCTGCGACCGGTCGTGCGGCTTCTGTGCGATCCCCAGCTTCCGCGGTCCGCAGCGCAGCCGAGACTTGGATTCGATCCTGACCGAGGTCGACGAGACCGGCGCGAAGGAGATCGTCCTCGTGGCGCAGGACCTCGCCTCGTACGGCAAGGACCGTCCCGACGAACTCGGTGCCGGGTCGATCGTCCCGCTCGTCGACGCCGTGGCGGCTGCGGTCGAGCGCGTCCGGCTCCTCTACCTCTACCCGAGCGACTTGACCGACGAACTGATCGAGTCGATCTGCTCCAGCGGAGTCCCGTACTTCGACCTCTCGCTGCAGCACGTGAGCAAGCCGCTGCTGCGACGGATGCGTCGGTGGGGTGACGGTCAGCGCTTCCTCGACCGCATCGCTGACATCCGCGAGCGCGAGCCCGAGGCGGCGTTCCGCAGCAACTTCATCGTCGGATACCCCGGCGAGACCGAGGAAGACCACGATCAGCTCCTCCACTTCGTCGGGGAGGCCCAGCTCGACTGGTGTGGGTTCTTCACGTACAGCAACGAGGACGGTACGTATGCGGCCGACCTCGATCAGCACGTCGACGAATCGCTGATGAACGAGCGCCTCGCCGAACTGAGCGAGATGCAAGACGAGATCACGGCGTCGAGGCGTGATGCGCTGATCGGTCGCCAGGTCGAGGTTCTCGTCGATGCGCCGGGCGTGGGACGATCACACCGTGAAGCGCCCGAGATCGACGGCATCGTGCACGTTCCTCACGACCTGGAGCGTGGGGCGATCGTGTCGGTCGACGTCGTCGACGCCCTCGGCCCCGACCTCGTCGCAGCGGGCGTCGACCTCGATTCGTTGGATGACGTCGCCGACTGAGGCGGGCGACGAGATGATCGAACGCACACCGAGCACCCGCCCGACCGGGCATCTGCTGAAGCGACGGCGTGCCTGATGGTGCAGTCGGTCAACAGTTGGGCGAACGCCATCACGGCGATGCGGATCCTGCTGGCGCCGCTCGTCTTCCTCGCGATTCCCGAGGACGGCACCGGATCGTGGTGGTCGTTCCTGTTGTGGTTCGCCCTGTGCGCGAGTGACGGCATCGACGGCTACATCGCTCGGCGTCGCGGCCCGACCGCAGTCGGAGCGTTCCTCGACCCGCTCGCCGACAAAGTGCTCGTTCTCGGCGCCATGTTCACCCTCGTCGCTCACGACATCTACTGGTTCGTTCCGGTGGCGATCATCGCCGCCCGCGAGATCCTGATCAGCGTGTACCGGATCGTGCGCAGCAGCAGTGGCGTCAGCATTCCGGCGAGCAAACTCGGCAAGTACAAGACCGTCGTCCAGCAGTTCGCGGTCGCCTTCACGTTGTTCCCGCCGACGGCGCTCGACGCCACGTGGACCTGGCTACTTCTCCTGTGGATCGCCGTCGCGCTCACCGTCGTGAGCGGGGTCCAGTACATGTGGCACGCCCTGCTGCCAGTGCCGTCCGACGTGACCGAACCGGTCCGATGAACGTCTCGGTCCTCGCGGTCGGCACCGAGTTGCTGCTCGGCCAGATCATCGACTCCAACTCGGCGTGGATGGGCGAGGAACTCGCAGCGAGTGGGATCGACTCGCTCGTCCAGGTGAAGGTCGGCGACAACGTCGATCGGATGAGCACGCAACTCCGGCGACTCCTCGACGACGCCGATGCGGTGATCGTGTGCGGCGGTCTCGGCCCGACGCACGACGACCTGACGCGCGAGGCAATCGCTGCCGTGATGGGCGTCGAACTCGTCCGAGACGACGGTCTGGTCGACGTGATCCGGGCGATGTTCGAGTCACGCGGGCGCTCGATGGCCGAGAACAACGCTCGTCAGGCCATGGTGCCGGTTGGAGCGGCCATCATCGCGCAGACGCGTGGAACGGCGCCGGGCCTGATCTGTCCGGTCGTCGTCGGCGGGAAGGAGAAGGTCGTGTACGCCGTGCCGGGTGTGCCGCACGAGATGCGCGACATGGTCAGCCGGGTGATCATCCCCGATCTCGTCCGCCGGAGCGGGTCGAACGACGTGATCCGCAGTCGGGTCCTGCGCACGTGGGGCGAATCGGAGAGCGGCCTGAACGAACGTCTCGACGGCATCATCGACGAACTCGAAGCGCCCGACACGCCGACGCTCGCGTTTCTCGCGTCGGGATGGGAGGGCCTGAAGGTCCGTCTGACGGCGAAGTCCCCAACGGCCGACGCCTGTGACGCTCTGCTCGACGTCTGGGACCAGCGGCTGCGCGACGAACTGGGCGACCTGGTGTTCGGCGTCGACGGCGACACGATGGAGTCGGTGGTGCTCGACCTCTGCCGTCACCGCGGGTGGACTCTGGGTGCTGCCGAATCGGTCACCGGTGGCCTCGTCGGCGGACGCCTGACCGGTGTCGCCGGCGCGAGCGACGTCTTCGTCGGATCGATCGTGAGCTATGCGACGAGCGTCAAACATGAGTTGCTCGGCGTGTCCGACGGGCCCGCGGTGTCGGGATCGGCGGCGCGCGAGATGGCTCAAGGCGCCCGGGAGCGCCTCGGCTGCGACGTCGCCGTGTCGCTGACCGGAGTGGCGGGGCCCGCCGAACAAGACGGTCAGGCTGCCGGAACGCTGTTCGTCGGAGTGATCGGCCCGGGGTTCGACGAGGTTCGGCAATATACGCTCCCGGGCATGCGCGAACAGATGCGTCAGTTCTCGGTGATCACCGCTCTGGGACTGCTTCGAGCGCAGATCGTCGCCACGTCGCTGGGAACTTCGACACCCGAGTGACCCGTCGAGCGGGGAGGACCTCGCTACCGTTCCGTTCGAGGACGACATGAGCATGCACGACGCCGCGGGGCAATCACCCGGTTCGATGGACGATGTCGCGCGGCGTCGCCAACGCAACGCGCTGATCGGCCTGGCTGTCGGGTCGGGACTGGTGCTGCTCATCGGCGTGATCGCGCTCCTGGTTTCGCGCTCGGGCAACGACGGTGATGCCGCGCCGGCAACGACGAGTACGCCGGCGACCACGCCATCCAGCACTCCCTCGAGCACCACGACGACGAGCACGACGAGCACGACGACCTCGACGGTCGTTCCGCTCGTCATCGACCCTGTCGCCGATGCCGGACCCGACCTGCTCGTGTCGAGTGGGAGCGTCGTCACCCTCGACGCCGTCGCAGTGACTGCAGGGCTCGATGACAGCGCGGTCACCTGGCGGCAGATCGTCGGGCCCGACGTGACGTCGGGAGTGGGCGCGCTGGGTGGTTCGAGCGTGTCATTCGGCGCCCCGAGCGAGGTCGTGACGCTCGCTTTCGAGTTGGTCGTCGATCCGGGTACAGCGGCCGACCCGGACGCCGACGAACCCGGAGCAGCGCGTCACGCCGACATGGTGGCGCGCGACGAGGTCGTCGTGCGCATCGTCGAGGACTCCGGCACCGCCGTGTTCGTCGACGGGGATCGTGGAGATGACGGCGCCGAGGGCAGCATGAACGCACCGATGCGGACGATCGGGGCGGCCGCTGCCACCGGTGACGACATCTACCTGCGCAGCATCGGCGTCTACAGCGAGGAGTCGCCGATCGTGCTCGCCACCGACGTCAGCGTGTACGGCGGCTTCGACGAGACCTGGATGCGCAACCCAACCGATCGTGCGCAGATCCGAGGGGCGTCGATCGGCGTGGTCGTGCGCGGTGATGGCGATCGCCGAATCGCATCGATCGAATTGTCGAGTGCGAATGCCGAGCCCGGCGCCCGGTCGATCGCAGTGCGCGTCGTCGATGCCGAGACCCTCGTCATCGAGGACAGCCGACTGGTGTCGGGAGTCGCAGGTGACGGCGATGTCGATGCCGAGGATCCGGTGGAGGTCGGCGGAGCGGTCAGCGTCGGCGTGCTCGCCACCGACTCGGGCGGTGTCGAGATCGTGCGCTCGACGGTGAACAGCGGCCGGGGCGGCACAGGAGGAACTCTGACCGACGCGCCGCAACCGATCGAGGCGGCCGAACGCGGCGATTTTGCGTTCGATCGGGAAGCGGCCTCGGGGGCCACGGGAGGTGACGCCGGAGCAGATGCAGACGGCGGCGATGGTGGTCGAGGTGGAGAGTCGGGCGACGGCGAGAGCGCACCCGGTGCGCTCGGAGGCAACGGCGGAACCCTCGATCAGCCTGACGGTGAGGCCGGATCAGGCGGTGCAGGTGGAATCGGTGGAGACGGAGGCGACGGCGGCGTCGGCCTGGTCGCATCGGACCGATCGGTCACGCCGGTCGGAGCAATCGGCCGTTCGGGGTCTGCCGGCTCGGCCGGGTCGGGCGGCGGTGGAGGAGGCGGTGCGTTCGGACCGCCCCTCGCAGCGGGCGGCGGCGGCGGAGGAGGCGGAGCCGGCGGAGTCGGCGGCGAGCCGACCAGCGGCGGTGGCGGTGGCGGAGGATCGATCGGGGTGTGGGCAATCAGCGTCGACCGCATCCAGGTGAACGAGTCGCTCATCGCCGGAGGACGTGGTGGGAACGGTGGTGCTGGCGGACAGGGAACGAGCGGAGCGCCAGGTGGCGCTGGTGGCGGTGGAGCACCCGGGGTTGTCGGGCCAGAGACCGACGATGACGCCGCCGACGGTGCCCCAGCCGACGGTGGTACAGGCGGCGGTGGCGGAGGTGGTGGCGCCGGCGGGAGCGGCGGAACGGCCGGCGGCGGCGCTGGCGGACCGTCGTACGGCCTGTTCACGGTCGACGTCGACGACGTGACCGTGGTGTCGAGCACGATCCGCGGCGGCGGCGGTGGAGAGGGTGCCGCCGGAGGTGCCGGTGGCGACGACGGCAGCAGCGGCGACGACGGCTCGGACGGTGCCTCCGGGCTGGGGGGAGTGGCGGACGAGCCGAGCACGGCGGCCAGTGGGGTCGGTGCGTCGGGCGGATCGTCGTTCGGTTGGTTCGACGCGGGTCGTGCCGTCCAGACGTTCGATGCGGCCGAGTTCGTCGAGGGAGAGGGCGGAGATGGTGGGCCGGGAGCGCAAGTCGGTGACGCCGGGCTCCAAGACGACGCCAACGTCTGATCGGATACCATCGGGCGCCTTGCCCTCGTAGCTCAGCTGGATAGAGCAGTTGACTTCTAATCATCTGGTCGCAGGTTCGAATCCTGCCGAGGGCGCGAACAACGGCATCTCGGAGTCGGGCTTCTCATCATCTGGTCGCAGGTTCGAATCCTGCCGAGGGCGCGAACAACGGCATCGCCATCGGGAGGGGTACCGGTAGCCTGTGAGCCGCTGCCAGCGTGGCGGCCCGAACGAGTCGAGGTACTGCGTGAATTTCAAGAAGGGCGAGACCGTCATCTACCCCCAGCACGGCGCATGCGTCGTGCAGGGAACGAAGAAGATGGAGTTCTTCGGCGAGAAGCAGGAGTACCTGATTCTCAAGACCGTCATCAACGAGATGACGCTGAAGGTCCCGATCGAAAAGACCGACGACGTCGGTGTGCGGCCCCCCGTGTCGGCCGACGAACTCGAAGACCTCGTGTCGGTGCTGGCCAAGCCCGACCCGCGCGTGCCGTCCAACTGGAGCCGTCGCTTCAAGAACCACCAGGAGAAGCTCAAGTCGGGCGACGTCTACCAGGTGGCCGAAGTGGTCCGAAACCTGGCGGCTCGCAATCGCGATGCGTCGCTCTCGGCCGCCGAGCGCACCATGTACGAGCGTGCTCGCGTCAACCTGATCTCGGAGATCTCGCCGGCACTGAAGGTGTCGGCCGAAGACGCCGAAATCTACCTCGACGAAGCGCTCGCCAAGGGTGTCCTCAAGGACGGCGACGAAGAAGAGGACACGAAGAAGTCCAAGAAGAAGAAGAAGTGATCGCTCGCCGGCTCGACGTCAGCCGGCGAAGCCGCCCTGGACCCAGTCGAGGCTGAATCGCGCGGTGACAGGCAGGTGGTCCGACATCTGTGACCAGCCGTCGCCGCCGGCCGGAACCGTCAGTGCGACGGAGTGGGCGTCGACGGGTAGCACGACGTGGTCGAGCGCGACGACGGGCCTCGTGCTCGGGTTCGTCGGCGGAGACGGAACGTGCTCGATGCCGGGCAGTTCGGCGATTACGGCCGGTTGATCGGCGTCGTTGAAGTCGCCGACGATGATCGACGGCGGGGCTTCACCGATTCGCTCGACGATCTGGTAGATCTCGGCGGCTTCTGCGATGCGCTCGTCGGACAGATCATGCGGTGACAGGTGAGCGTTGTAGATGCGGTACGCGGAGTGGTCGGGCCGCTGGACGATCGCCCACTGGACGATGCGGCGCTTGAAGTTGCGCTTCGAGGTCGCCTCGCTGACGACGGCGTGGCCGGCGCCGTTCAGGTGATGCGGCGTCAGAATCGCGGCTCCCTCGGCCCGACTCGGGAAGAGCGGTCGGAACGGGTGATGCTTCTCGACCCAGACCGACGACATCCCGAGTGCGTGGGCGATCTGGTCGGCCTGTGGGCGGCGAACCTCCTGGAGCGCAATCACATCGGGCGCTTCGGCCCGGATCGCGTCGGCGACCTGGCGCGGGATGGTGTGTTTGCTGCCCTGGATGTTCCAGGTCATCACCGTCCATTCCGTGGGCACCGTCTCCATGACGATCTGTCTACCTCACGCAGATCGGCAGTTGACATCGGTACTGCTCACTCTTTTGTCACGTTCGGCTGTCAGACTCGCAGCGATGAGTGACGACGTGACCGAGCCCGCCGCAGCGCCGCCCAAGGTGGCCTTTCTCGGGATGGGGGTGATGGGGGCGCCGATGGCCCGCCACGTCGCCCGGGCCGGGTTCCGGGTCGAGGTCTACAACCGCACGGCGTCGAAGGCACTTGCTTGGGTCGCCCTCAACGGCAACGGCGCCTCGCCGACGCCAGCCGAAGCGGCAGAGGGCGCAGCCGCGGTCCTGATGTGCGTCGGCAACGACGACGACGTACGTGAGGTGGTGTCCGGACCGAACGGGGCATTGTCCACCATGGAGGCGGGGTCGATCCTGGTCGACCACACGACCGCATCGGCGGGGCTCGCTCGTGAGTTGGCGACGGAGTGTGCGTCGCGCGGGATCGGCTTCGTCGATGCTCCGGTGTCGGGCGGCCAGGCCGGAGCCGAGAACGGTGCGCTCACCGTGATGTGTGGGAGCGACGATCCCGAGGTGTTCGAGCACGTCAAGCCGGTCCTCGACACGTTCTCGAAGTCGTGCGTGCGGATGGGCGAGGCGGGCTCGGGTCAACTGACGAAGATGGTCAACCAGATCTGCATCGCCGGGATGGTCCAAGCGCTCTCCGAGGGCGTCAATTTCGCTCGGCGCGCCGGGCTCGATGTCGAGCAGGTCGTCGACGTGATCGGCCAGGGCGCTGCGCAGAGCTGGCAGATGGACAATCGGGCGCGTACGATGGCCGACGGCGAGTTCGACTTCGGGTTCGCCGTCGATTGGATGCGCAAGGACCTCGGGATCGTCTTCGACGAGGCCGGGCGCAACGGGTCACGACTTCCGATCACGGCGCTCGTCGACCAGATGTACGCCCAGGTCCAGCAGCGTGGCGGTGAGCGTTGGGATACGTCGAGTCTCATCGACCTGCTGACCAACCCCTGACGGTGTCGAGGCGGGTCGGGCCACACGACGACGGCCGATAGGTTCGGCGCCATGCGCAAGCCCGAGATCACGATCCCCGCCGAGAACCCCCCGACCGAACTGGTCATCGACGACCTCACCGTCGGCGACGGTGACGAAGCCGCTGCCGGCCAGCAGGTCACGGTCCACTACGTCGGTGTGTCGTGGTCGACGGGCGAGCAGTTCGACGCCTCGTGGGACCGCATGGAGCCGTTCGGGTTCGGCCTCGGCCAGGGCCAAGTCATCCAAGGGTGGGACCAGGGCGTCCAGGGGATGAAGGTCGGCGGCCGCCGCCAGCTCACGATCCCGCCGGAGATGGGCTACGGCGCAGCAGGTGCCGGCGGCGTGATCGCCCCGAACGAGACCCTCGTCTTCGTCGTCGATCTTCTCGGCGTCAGCTGACTTCGGCGCCAGCCCGGCAGACCGGTCACGACCACGAGCCGTCCGGGAGTCACGCTCGTCCGCTCAGGCGTGTGGCGGCGGATGCGAGGAAGTCGCTCGTGGTCGCTCGTCGGGATGCTTCGACGTCGGGGGACAAGCCCCAACGGTGCATCGCCGCGAGAGCGGTCGCCGAGACGTAGGCGTCCCAAACCGGTAGATCGTGCAGCTCGAGTGCGGTCATCTGCGTTCGGGCGAGGTCGACGTACTGCTCGGTGAAGCGAATGCAGGCGGCCTCGCCGTAGGCGCAGGTCAGTTCGACACGAGCGGTCGCGAGGTCGGCGAGCGGATCGCCGATCTGGGCGTCCTCCCAGTCGAGGACTGCGGAGAGGCGGCCGTCGTGATCGAACATCACGTTGCCGGGCCAGAAGTCGCCGTGCAGGAGCGCGTCGGCGTTCGGCTGGAGCGAGATGCCGTTTCCGATCGCTTCTCGCAGTCGATCAGCCACGTCGCTGTCGGTGAGGTTTTGCGGCAGCTCTGCGAGAGGGTCCTCGATCCGCTTCAGGCCGGCTGCAGGCGCCGCCAGTGGGTCGAGCGCATGCAGGCGTGTGAGGAAGTCGGCCATCTGCGAGAGAGCCGATTCGATGTCGTGGTCGGAGACATCGGTCGAGCCCTCGACCCACTCCGTGACGAGCCAGGGCCCGTCGGTCGGCTGCGGCCCGTGCAGCGCGATCGGTCGAGGGACTTCGAAGCCGGCGCCGGCGAGTTCGGTCATAAGGTGGAACTCCTTGGCGGCGACGTCTTCGGTCTGAACCTTGGCCGCCCGATCGGTGTGCTGGCGGAACACGACCGACCGCCGGGTCCTGCCCGACGATTCCAGGTCGAGACGAGCGACGAATGCCGAACTCCCGCCGGCGAGCGCCACGACGTCGATGCGAGCGACGTCGTCCATGACGGCCCGAGCCGCATCTCTGACATCGGTCGACGCGTTCACGGATCGATCGTACGCGTCGAGGTGAGGCCGGTCGTCGAGCCGTTTCGGCATCGGAGGGCCGCCGACCGGTCACGGTGGAGCGGCGTGGGAGGTCAGGCCGAACGCGACTCGGCGTGAGCGACGGCTGCAGGTTCCCGTCGGAAGCGGCTGCCACGGCGAGCTGCTCGTGAATCATGAAGGACCGACCGCCGAACATCCGCGACCTCCCGCACCTCCGACGCATGGAGGCAGGGTGAACGTGCCGCGTTGCGACGCCTCAGTGGGCTGGAGCTCGCCGCTGAGGTTAGAGAGCCCAGCCAGCGGCAACAGGCCACCGCAGATGCAATAGCTCGGCGTATCCGGGATCGGTCGCTCGACCAGGTCGGTTGACCCGTGTTGATCCTCGACAGCGGCGGCGTGTCGCGTCTGTCTGCACGCACCAGGACAGCACTGTCGCTCATCGGGGCGCTCCAGGCGCACGGGCTGTGGCCGCCGGTGGTCCCGACGATGGTTCTCGTCGAGTCGTTTCATGGCGATCCGAGGCGCGACGCCAACACCCACCGATTCTTGATGATGTGCATCATCGAACCGACGGTCAGCGAGTCGTCTGCGCGCCGAGCAGTCGAGGTGCGGCGGCGGGCCCGAGCCGGTTCTGCTGTCGACGCGCTCGTCGACGCGAGTGCGGAGCCCGGCGGGATGGTCCTGACAGGTCACCGAGCCGACATCGAAGCGCTCGCCGCGCACGCCGATGCAGTCGCCGTCGAGGTCGTCTGACCGCCGGCGATCTGGAGCACCTTGGCAAGCGCCATGTGCCGATCTTTCGCTGTTGCGGAGCGTGTTGATCGGTGATGTTCTGGGTGTTTCGAAGCGGGGATCTCAGTGTCGGGAATCCGGGTGAATTCGCAGGTCGGTGTGTCGTGCGAGGGCCGAGAACTCGACGTCGGCATGAAGGATCTCAGCGCCGGAGCGCACAGCAACTGCGCCGATCAGGCAGTCGATGAGCTTGCGGACGGTCTCGCCACGGGCTCGGCAGGTTCGATACATCAAAGCCGCTGCGCCGTAGTCGGCGGGGGTCGTGGGCAGCAACGTGACCCTTGCCAGCAGGCTGCGCAATTGGGTCAAATGCCGTTCGTTCCGGGCGCCAGCGAGCACCTCCATCGACACCGCGTCGCAGATCGCGAGGTCCGCATCGAGCAATCGGTCAACGGCGACGCACACCTCTGAGCCGGTGTCGCGCAAGAACTCGATCCACGCCGACGTGTCGACAAGGATCACGCTCGGCTCGCACGCATCTCATCGAGGTCGCCGTCCCAGCCGGTTCCTCGCATCGACCGGGCATCGTCAAGCTCAAGCGGCTCGCCTGCGACGAGGCGCAGTGCCATGTTCACCGCCTCGCGTTTCGTGCTGAGTTGGTAGCGGTCCATCACCCGCCTGCACAGTTCTTCATCGATGTCGATATTGGTGCGCGCCATACACCTACCATACACATCACGGCGCTTCGGGGGTGAGCTCCTCATGCTGCTTGACGGTCCGGTCAGCCGTCTCCAGGCGCACACATCGACACGCCGCAGACGTGTACCCGACCACCCCGCCCGGGATCCGGCAAACTCGCGCACGGCGGGCCGCCATATCGCCCGGCATGTCCGATGCAAGGTCAGCTGGGGCTGTTGCAACCAACGCGACGATTCTCAATAGACGGTGTAGCCGCCGTCGACGCAGATCTCCTGGCCGGTGTGGTACGTCTGGCTCGGGTCGGCGAGGAACGCTCCGACCGCACGGAACTCGCTCGGATCGGCCCAACGGCGCACCGGTGTGCGTTTCGTCGTGGCGGTCCGGAACACGTCGTTCTCGTAGCCGCCCGACGCCAGGTCGGTGATCGTCCACCCGGGCAGGAGTGAGTTGACACGGATGCCGTGGCGGGCGAGCCCGACGGCGAGCGCTCGGACCAGCCCGTTCAGAGCGGTCTTCGCGGTTCCGTACGCCTCGTTTCCGGCAGCGCCGTGGATCGCCGAGGTCGACGAGACCGCCACCAGACTTCCGCCCGAACCCTGTTCGACGAGGACCTTCGCCGCTTCGCGCAACGTGAGGAACACTCCGTCGAGGTTGGTGTCCATCACCGAGCGCCACTCCTCGAGCGACAGTTGCAGGAACGGCGTGCCGGTCCCGCCTCGTCCGGCGTTCGCGAACAGCCCGTCGATCCGGCCGTGCTCCGCCACCGTTGCGCCCATCGACTCGACGACGCTCGACTCGTCGGCCACGTCGACCACCTGCGTGCTCACTGCCGCGTCGGTGCCGGCCATGATCTCGCCGAGGCGATCGGCTGCAGCGGCGTTCTTGTCGGCGTTGCGGCCCACACCGGACACCGAGCCGCCAGCCTGCGCGATGCCTTCTGCCATCCCGAGGCCGATCCCTCCGTTGCCGCCGGTGATGACGAACGTGCGCCCTCGCAGATCGATGGAACCACTGGTCGTCGGTGTGTCGCTCACGGCCCGATCCTGCCCGATGGCGACGTCGGATCGAAAGTCGCAGACGGAGGGCGAATGCCGTCACCGCAGGCCCCGAGCGCCGATCCGGTCGTTGATCGGCCACACTGGACACATGGGCGATCGGATCGAGATCAACGGCATTCGCGCGGTCACGATCGTGGGCGCCCTCCCGCACGAGCGTGAGTTTCCCCAGCCACTGACGATCGACGTGTCGTTCGACGTCGACCTGCGTGACGCCGGGCGCACCGACGAGTTGGGCGACACGGTCCACTACGGCCTCGTCGCCGACCGGGTGGTCGAGGTCGTCGAGGAGTCGAAGGACATTCTGCTCGAACGCCTGGTCGCTCGGATCGCCGACGAGGTGCTCACCTTCGATCGCGTCGATGCCGTCGACGTGAAACTGACCAAGGTCCGCCCCCCGATCGCCGTCGACGCAGTCGACACCGCTGTGCGGATCCGACGCTCTCGTGCCGAGACCGACGTCGTTGCACACACGATCAACCGGGCCCACATCGCGCTCGGGTCGAATCTCGGCGATCGGGCGTCTTTCCTCCGTCTCGGCGTGCGGGGTCTCGGCACCGTGACCAAGATGTCCGATGTGTACGAGACCGACCCGGTCGGCGGTCCCGACGACCAGGGGCACTACCTCAACATGGTCGTCGAGGTGGAGACATCGCTCGACCCCTTCGCGCTGCTCCGTCGCTGCCAACGGATCGAGGGCGAGGCGATGCGCCAGCGCCTCGTGCACTGGGGGCCCCGCACGCTCGACCTCGACATCGTGTCGTTCGACGGCGTGTCGCTGACGAGCGACGAGTTGACGATCCCGCACCCTCGCTTCGCAGAGCGCCGTTTCGTCCTCCAACCACTGGCCGACATCGCACCCGACCTCTGCCCGACAGGATGGGACGAACGCCTCGAAGCGGGCGGAATCCGTTCACTGGGCCCGCTCGACCACGACGTCGCGTGACGGACCATCGAGTGCAGCGCAACGGCAACACGGCGGCGAACCGATGAGCGGAGTGCGCACATTCCAGGGTCACGCACTGGATGACGACACGGCCGACGCACTGAGGGCGGCGAAGGGTGGTCGCACCATTTCCATCTGCTTGCCGTGTCGTGACGAAGCGGCGACGGTCGGCCCGCTCGCGAGCGTCGTGCGACGCGAGTTGATTGATCGTTTCGGAATCGTGGACGAACTGATCGTGCTCGACGATCGGAGTACCGACGACACGGAGCGTGTGGCAACCCACTCCGGCGCTCGGGTGGTCTCGATCGACGACGTCCACGCCCGCTTCGGAGGCGGTCACGGCAAGGGCAACGCGATGTGGGCATCGCTGGTGGTGAGTTCGGGCGATTTCGTCATCTGGTGCGACGGCGACGTCACGAGCTTCGCTCCCGACTGGGCGACGAAGCTGGTGCGCCCGCTCCTCGACGACGACACCGTAGCGCTGGTGAAGGCGCGCTATGACCGCCCCACCGACCACGGCGGCGGAGGTCGCACGACCGAACTCGTCGCCCGTCCACTCATGTCGCGTCACTATCCCGAACTGACGGGGCTCGCGCAGCCGTTGTCGGGCGAGTACGCCGGTCGGCGCACGGTGCTCGAGAACCTGCGCTTCGTTCAGGGCTGGGGTGTGGAGATGGGGCTCCTCATCGATATCTCCCGCGCGCACGGCCCCGAATCGATCGGGCAGGTCGACCTGGGTAGCCGCCTCCACCGGCATCGATCGCTCCACTCGCTGTCGGTCCAGGCAGCGGAAGTGATGGCCACGATGCTCGATCGAGCGGGCGTGGTGCCAACGTCGGGCGAGGCCGAGCAGTCGTTGATGCGCGCAGATGGTTCGGCCGTGCCGCTCAACCTCGACCATCGGCCGACCGTCGCCTCGCTCGGGGAGGGAATCCGATGACCGCACCCACTCGCATGCTGATCGTGCGACACGGCGAGTCGACCTGGAATGCGGTTCGACGCTGGCAGGGCCAGGCCGACCCACCGCTGACCGAGCGAGGCGAGAACCAGGCACGTCGAGGCGGCGCAGCGGTCGGTGTCCACGGCCCCTTCGAGGCAGTGGTCACTTCGAATCTGCAGCGGGCTCGACGAACCGGCGAACTCGTCAGCGAAGCGTCGGACGTCGCTCTCGGCGATCAGTACGTCGCGCTCGGTGAGCGTGATGCGGGAGAGTGGGAGGGCCTCACCCGTGCCCAGATCGAGGAGCGTGATCCGGGCTATCTCGAGGCCGAGCGGCGCCCGCCCGGCTACGAATCCGACGAGTCGATCGTCGAGCGTGCCGGCCGTGCGCTGCGCGAGATCGCTCAGCTGTACCCGGGCGGATCCGTGCTGATCGTGTCGCACGGCGGGATCATCCATGCCCTCGAGCGGGCGTTCTCCGATTCCGACAAGTGGCAGCGGCTCGACAATCTGACCGGCCGCTGGTTCGAGGTCGACGGCGACTCGATCGAACCCGTCGGTGAGCGGATCGCGCTCGTCGCCGACGGTGGCCCACCGGCCCCGCCGCCCGACAGCGGCTACGCCTGAACCGCAACGACGCTGAACCCGCAACGACGCTGAACCCGCATCGACGCATGACCCGCAGCGACGCCTGACGGTCAGGGCGCCGCCGGACCGATCCCGTGCTCGGCCTGGAAGCGGCGAATCTTGGCGGGTTCGTGCGCCCGTCCGTATTCGGGACGCTGCCGGACCACGATGTCGAGCAGTTCGTCGTGCTGCACAGTCTCCTTCCACGGGAGCGCGATGTAGATCGGCAGGTCGAACACGCGCAGCGCATCGAGGTTGGAGTACACGATCTTCTGGTACTCGTAGCGCTGCTGCCACTCCCAGTTCGGCGGGGCGAACCCGGTGCCGGGGTCGATGATGCAGCGCGACCGGAGGCCGAACCGGTCGGCATCCGCAAGGCGGGCCTCGAAGAACTCGATCATCATCTGCACCGGATCGGTGGTCACGAAGCTCATCTCCCGCGGGTTCGGACCCGACAGGAACGGAAGGACGATCGGGACGTCGAAGTCGGTCGCGATCTTCCACATCTCGTCGCTCTGCATGCCGTCGGCGGCGTTGATGACGGTCGCTCCTGCCTGAAGCGCACGCTGCACCACCTCGGGGCGCCACGAGTCGATGGACACGTCGACGCCCAGTTCGGCGAGCAACGGAACGATGTGCTCGACCCGTGCCCACTCGTCCTCCCATCCGACGATCTCGGCGAAGTCGGTGGAGCCCTGTCCTCCGAGGTCGATCGCATTCGCGCCGTCGGCCAGGAGCTGTCGGGCGCGAGCGACGGCGTCGACAGGAGTGGTCGCCATCGAGTCGAGGTGGAGTGAGTCGGGGTTCGCGTTGACGACGCCGTAGATGAACACGACGTCGACGTTACGGCCCGACCGGGGCGCTCGAATCGTGGGTCGGTGCGTGTTGCGGGGCAAGCTGTGGTCATGTCGATCTACGAAGACGAGCACGAACTCTTCCGGGACAGCGTCCGAGCGTTCGTCGATGCCCAGATGCGTCCGCACGTGGCGGAGTGGGAGCGAGAGGGGATCATGGACCGAAACATCTACGTCGAAGCCGGAAAGCTCGGCTTCACGGGGATGACGGTGCCCGAGCAGTTCGGCGGCGGTGGGGTGCGTGACTTCCGGTTCAACGCGGTGATCAACGAGGAGATCGCCCGAGCCGGCATCGGTGGCGGCGGTCAGGGCCTGCTGCTTCACAATGACATCACGACCCCGTACTTCGTCGAGTACTGCACCGAGGAGCAGAGCGAGCGCTGGTTGTCCGGGATCGCATCTGGCGAACTGATCACCGCCATCGCGATGACCGAGCCGGGGACCGGGTCCGACCTCCAATCGATCGCCACCACGGCCGTCCAGGACGGCGACGAGTGGGTGCTCAACGGTGCGAAGACCTTCATCACCAACGGCATCAACTCCGACCTCGTGATCGTCGCCTGCAAGACCGGCGACGCCGGGAACGGCGCAGGGTCGATGTCGCTGCTGGTCGTCGAGCGGGGTATGCCCGGCTTCGAACGTGGGCGCAACCTCGACAAGGTCGGTCAGCACTCGGCCGACACCGCCGAACTCTTCTTCGACGACGTACGAGTGCCTGCGGACAACGTGCTCGGTGAGATCGGTCGAGCCTTCGACTATCTGAGCTTCAACCTCGCCCAGGAGCGCCTGGCGATCGGATTGTTCGGCGTCGCTGCAGCGCAGGCCGCGCTCGACTGGACGGTCGAGTACGTGAAGGAGCGTGAGGCGTTCGGCAAGCCGATCGCCTCGTTCCAGAACACGAAGTTCGTGCTCGCCGAGGTCGCCACCGAGGTCGACGTGACGCAACCGTTCATCGACCAGTGTGTGACGAAGCTGAATGCCGGTGAGCTGTCGCCCGCCGATGCGGCCAAGGCGAAGTTGTGGGGCAGCGAGCTGCAGAAGCGCACGACCGACCGCTGCCTGCAACTGTTCGGCGGGTACGGCTACATGGCCGAGTACCCGATCGGCCAGGCATACGTCGACGCCCGCATCTGCACGATCTACGGCGGCACCTCCGAGATCATGAAGACCATCATCTCCAAAGACGTTCTCGCGTAACCGACCAACGGTCGTGTGGAGATCGGTGTCAGACACCGATCTCCACGTCGTTCGTGCTCTCGGTCGGTGTGGGAGGCTCGGGGGATGAACGATGATGCTCCGTTGCCGAACGTCTCCCATGACCTGACGGGCCAGGTCGCCATGATCACCGGCGCCACCTCGGGGCTCGGCCGTCGGTTCGCTCAGGTTCTCGCCGCTGCCGGAGCGCAGGTGGTCGCCACCGGTCGCCGACGCGAGCGACTCGACGAACTGGTCAACGAGATCGCCGGAGCGGGCGGCGAGGCCGTCGGTGTCGAGATGGACATGACCGACGTCGCGTCGCTGGCGGCTCGGGTCGACGAAGCCGAGGCCGCGTTCGGGCCGATCACGATCCTCGTGAACAACGCCGGGATCCCTGACGCGCAGCGGGCGCACAAGATGCCGCTCGATCTCATCGACCGGGTCTTCGACACGAATCTGCGCGGCCCGTTCGTCCTGTCGTGCGAGGTCGCCCGACGTCTGATCGAGGCGAAGACACCGGGCCGGATGATCAACGTGTCGAGCATCTCGGCCACCCAGTACGACGGACACGGAGCGGCGCTCTACTCAGTGACGAAGGCCGGGATCTCGCGCATGACCGAAGTGCTCGCTGTCGAATGGTCACGGAATCACATCAACGTGAACGCGATCGCCCCCGGCGCGTTCCACTCCGAGATGATGGACGGGATGCTGGAGCGGATGGGCGACTTCAGCGCGTCGATGCCCCGCAAGCGTCTGGGCGTGCCGAGCCAACTCGACTCGACGCTGCTCTACCTGTGCTCGCCGGCGTCCGATGCGGTGACGGGCACCATCATCAAGGTCGATGACGGCCAGAGCCCGCGCTGACGTCACCTCGATGTCGGCGCCCGTTTCCGGATGGCGATCGTCGCGCCGGTCTTTGTCAGACTGACGAGATGAGCGACTCCGACACCGCTGACGAACCGATCCGAGGCTGCATCGCCCGGTGGCACGAGCACATGGCCGGGCGCCTCGACGGTGGCCTCGACGCCATCCTGCATCCCGACGTCGTGTTCCTCTCGCCGATCGTGTTCACCCCGCAGAAGGGGATCGACATCACCAAGCTGTACCTGGCCGCCGCCGGAGGGAGCCTGGGCGGCGACGAGGAGAAGCCGTCGGGCGCAGCGTCGTCCGATGTGCCGACGCCGTCGGCCGGCGGGTTCCGCTACACCAAGGAGATCCTCGACGGACACCACGCCGTGCTCGAGTTCGAGACGTCGATCGAGGGCAAGTACGTCAACGGCATCGACATGATGACGTGCGACGACGACGGGATGATCACCGAGTTCAAGGTGCTGATCCGACCGCTGCAGGCGATCAACCTCGTCCACGCCCAGATGGGCAAGATGCTGGAGAAGCTCAGCTCGTAGACGTCGCCGCTGCGCCCGCAGCATCGGTGGAGCGATACGCAGCGACGATCGGCTCGAGTTGGGTCGGCGTCGCTCCGTGCATGATCACGGCGTCGGCACCGAGGTCGAGTTGACGGCGTGTGTCGGCGGCGCACTGCTCGGCCGAACCGGTCGCCGACGGCGCCAGCCACTCGTCGGGCAGGAGCGGCGCGATGGCCTCGAGCTGTTCGGTCGTCGCGACGGCGTCGATCGCCCCCGTGACCGACGTGACCTCGGGGGCCGCACGGAACCGCTCCAGCACGGCGGGGTCCCAGTCGTTGGTGGTCACCATCAGGTCGCCGTACGCCTGGAGATAGGTGGACAGTCGACCGACCGTCTTCTTCAACCGCAGTGGTTCGGGGAGGTGGTCGCCGATGGTCGCGAAGCAGGACCACACCCGCACCTCGTCGGGGTCGCGCCCCGCCTTCTCGGCGCTCGCCTTCACCGTGGAGATGCATCGCTGCAGCGTCTCGTCGGTGAAGAAGGTGTGCAAGATCACGTCGTCGAGCAGTCGGCCACCGAGGTCGAGCGAGTTCGGTCCGAATGCGACGAGTGCCATGGGGATGTCGAGGTCGAAGGTCGGGTCGAGACGCAGGACGGGGTACGAACCGATCGGCCCGTCGTGGCCGACGATCGTCTCCCCCCGCCACAGTCGGCGCATGACGCCCACGAAGTCCTCCATCTGCGCCGTGGTGATCCGTTCGATTCCGAAGGCGTCGAACAGCGGTGCGATCCCTCGTCCGATCCCGAGCGTGAAGCGGCCGTTGCTCAACCCGTCCATCGTCGACGCGTATGACGCCGTCACGATCGGGTGACGGGTGTTGTGGTTCGTGGCCCCCGTGATGATGCGGATGTCGCTGGTCACCGCTGCGGCAGCGCCCGACAGGGTCACTGCCTCCTTGATGTTGAATCGCTCGGAGATGAACCCCGCGCCGAGGCCGAGCAACTCGGCCGCCCGCAATTCGTCGAGCATGTCGCGCGGCGAGTCGGGTGCGCCCGCCAACGTGTAGAACCCGAGCTCGTCGAGTCGACGCTCCGCGCCCGCAGCTGCGTCGGCCGGCTGATGGTGCGAGGCGTCGGTCATGGTCGCCATGTTGGCCCCGAGCGTCTGCGCCCGGCGAGTCGATCCCGGCGGCGAGCGCGAACGCTCCGCCTCAGTCGGGGTACTCGCCCTGCACGTTCACCGTGACACCGACACGGCCCTGCGGGCCGCTCGCGCCGGCCAGGCCGAGCCACCCGACGAGCGTGTTCTGGTTCGACGGGCTGAGTCGGGCGCATCCCTTCGACTGGGGTGTCGTGGGCACGTTGTTCGCTCCGTGGATGGCCTGGCCGCCGTCGAAGTAGAGCGGCTTGTACATGTTGCCGTTCAGCGGGTTGTCGATCGGGACGGGGTAGTCGGAGGAGTTGTGCCAGCCGTCGTTGCCGATCGCGGGGTCGTAGCGGACGACCCGACTCTGGTCCTGGTCGCGCGTCTCGAATCCGTCGCTGCCGGTCGAGGTCGGAAACACGTAGTTCAGCGTGGTGGCGCCGGAGCCGACGAACATCACCTGACAGGTCCGGTCGATCAGGATCCACTGCTCCTGGTTGAGCGCAGAGGTGAAGGGGGCGAAGATCTCGGTGGCGGCGAACATCGCCTGCTCCTCGTCGCTGCCCGGCTCCATGTCGGTGAGGGTCACGTCGAGGCCGAGCCCGAGGCGAGCAGCGCACAGGTGACGACGCGTCACGGGGCCGGAGATCCCGTCGACCAGCAGCTCGCGCATGCCGAACGGCGTCAGCAGTTGGTTGAGCTTGTTCTGCTGAGCGATCACCGCTCGGGCGGTCTCGGCCGCGACGACTGCGGCATTGCGTTCGGTTCGCTCCGATCCGGTCATGTCGTCGAGACCGTTGTCGATGCAGATGTCGAGCAACTGGCCTGGCTGGAGCGTCTCGCCCTCGAACGAGTTCTCGGCTCGGATCGTGGCGGCGGTGATCGTCTCGTCGTCGAACTCGTCGACGATCAGGCCGAGCGAGTCACCCGGCTGGACCTCCACCACACACTCGGGATCGAAGACGTCGAGCCCCGGAACCGTCGTCGTGGTCGTCGTGGTGGTCGAAGTCGAGGTGGTCGAAGTCGTGGTGGTCGAGGTGGTGGTCGAGGCGTCGGTGGCACTGTCGTTCGACGCGGCACCGACGTCTGGTGACGACGTGGGAGCCGTGGTGGTGGTGGTGGTGGTGGTCGATGTGGTCGTCGTGGCGTCCGGCGACTCGGAGAGCGGGGTGGAGGACGACTGGTCGTCGACCACTGCGCTGGCGGCGCCTCCCGGAATGGGGACCGAGGCGTCCTCAGTGCCGCCGCGGTCGCTGCACGCACTCAACGCGATCACTGTTGCAGCGACTGCACAAGATGTCCGCCGAGACCTCACGTGAACGACCATATCGAGCGAGGTCGATCCGCTGCATTCGGCAACGGAGGTGTTTCGTGTTCGACTCGTTGCGCCGGCGACGCATCCACCCTGCTGTCTCGGTGAACTGAGTCGTCGGACCGCACCTGGCTACGGTGTGACCATGACCGACGAAGCCCGGCCGTACGGCGGCGGTACCAGCGACCCGGCGCTCAAGCGTGTGCGCACCCGACACTTCCAGAGTGCGAAGCAGAACGGCATCAAGATCACCGGGCTCACGAGCTACGACTTCCTGTCGGCGTCGATCTTCGACGAAGCAGGGATCGACTTCCTCCTCGTCGGCGACTCGGCCGGCAACACGGTCTTCGGATACGACACGACGATCCCCGTGACCGTCGACGAACTGATCCCTCTCACCGCAGCGGTCGTGCGCGGCGTCAAGCGCTCGCTCGTGGTGGCCGACCTGCCGTTCGGGTCGTACGAGAACGGGCCCGACGAGGCGTTGCGCACCGCCCTGCGTTTCATGAAAGAGACCGGCTCACACGCCGTGAAGCTCGAAGGCGGCGTGCGTAGTTCCAAGCAGATCAAGCGGATCGTGCGCGCCGGCATCCCGGTGATGGGTCACATCGGATTCACGCCGCAGAGCGAGCACGGCCTCGGTGGCCACATCATCCAGGGTCGCGGCGAGGACGCAGCGAAACTGCTGGCCGACGCTCAGGCGGTGGAGGAAGCGGGAGCGTTCGCCGTCGTCCTCGAAATGGTCCCGTCCGCGATCGCCGGCGAGGTGACCGAAGCACTGTCGATCCCCACGATCTCGGTCGGAGCCGGTCCGCACTGCGACGGACAGCTCGTGGTGTGGTCGGACTGGGCCGGCATGTCGCGTGGTCGGATACCGCGGTTCGTCAAGCAATATGCGCAGATCGGCGACACGTTGCTTGCCGCTGCGGAGCAGTTCCGTGACGAGGTCGAGAGCGGCGTCTACCCGGCTCCCGAGCACGAGTACGGCGAGTAGGTATTCAGTCGGACATGCGGCGAGCCGGCGGCGCTGGCACCGCAGCTGCGCGATCGACCGCCTCGACGATCATCTTGCGCGCCTCCTCGGCGTCGCCCCAGTGGTCGATCGTGACCCACTTGTCGGGCTCGAGATCCTTGTAGTGCTCGAAGAAGTGCTGGATCTGGTCGATCGTGATCGGCGGGAGCTGCTGGTAGTCGACGATCGTGTCGTAGCGCCGGCTGACGTGTGAACTGGGGACGGCGAGGACCTTTTCGTCCTGGCCCTTGTCGTCTTCCATGACGAGCACGCCGATCGGTCGGCAGTTGAGCACCGCGCCGGGGATGATCACGCGCGTGTTGCACACGAGCACGTCGATCGGATCGCCGTCCTCGGAGAGCGTGTGCGGGACGAAGCCGTAGTTGCCCGGGTACCGCATCGGCGTGTACAGGAAGCGGTCGACGAAGAGGGTGCCCGAGAGCTTGTCGAGCTCGTACTTGATGGGCTCGCCGCCGACGGGGACTTCGATGAGGACGTTGATGTCGTCGGGCGGGTTGTCGCCGATGGCGATCTGGTCGATGCGCATGTCGCTCACCGTATACCAAACCTGGATGGTTGGGACGGCCATCCGAACCGTCATTCTGAAGGTCACAACGACGTGTCGTGACGGGTCGGTCCTGTCGTGAGGCGGTTCTCGATCCCGGGTCAGATCCCGTACCGACTCGAGAGTGCGCGCGACGATCTTCGCTCTGTCAGATCAGTGTTCGTGAGCGTCGGAACTCGCTCAGTGGTGAAGCTCGATCTTCGGGTGAGACTTGCGCGTCGCGTTGTCATCAGACCGAAACATGGTGGCTAGAGTCGTGCGCGCCATGCCTTCGTCGAACATCTCGCCCGCCTCGCGCTGGCGCAGTCTGCGAGGAGCAATCGCCGTCGTGTTGGCGGCCACGGTGGTGTGGTCGTCGGGAACCGTCGATGCCGCAGCGCCGTCGCCCGCCGAGCAGGCCGCAGCAGAGATCCAAGAGGCACGAGACCGCGCCGACGCCGCCGCCCAGGCATTGTTCGACACCGAATCCGAGATCGACCGGCTCTCGATCGACGTCGGAGAGGCACAGGAACGCCTGGACGAGGTCGAAGCCCTCGCAGCGACGATGCGCTCGGGCTTGGAGGAGGCGGCGCTACGTCGCTTCATCGGGGCCGGTGGCAACGAGCTGCCGCTGCTGGAGGCCATCTCCGACGCCAACGATGCGCTCGCCGCCGACGTGCTCAGCGCAGTGGCCACCGAGAGCGTCTACCTCGACATCGACGAGTACGACGCCGTGGCGCTCGACGTCGCCGACGCCCGAGCCGACCTCGAACGTCAGCAGGCCGCAGCCGCCGACGCGGCCCAGCGCTACGCCGACCTCATCGAACAGACCGAGCAGGAGATCATCCGACTCGGCGAGATCGAGGAGCAGCGCCTCGCAGACGAAGCCGTGCAGCGCGCACTTGCCGAGCAGCAGCGCCAGCGCGTCGAGCAGGAGCGGCGCGAGAGCGAAGCGGTGGCCGCAGCTGCTGCGGCCGAGGCCGAACGCGCTGCAGCGCAGGCGGCCGCAGCGTCGTCAGGGGGAGCCTCGCCCACTCCGGCGCAGGTCGCCGCTCCGAAGGATTCGAGCACGCCGACGACCACGTCGGCTCCGCAGGGCGCCGGAAGCGACCTCGCCTGTCCGGTGAACGGCACGCGTGCGTTCGCCGACACGTGGGGTGCGCCCCGATCGGGCGGACGTACCCACGTCGGTGTCGACATCATCGCTCCGAGCGGCACGCCGCTGGTCGCGATGGAGGCGGGTCGGATCGAGTTCCGGTCGAACAGACTCGGTGGCAAAACGCTGCGCCTCTACGGCGACAGCGGCACCCGGTACTACTACGCCCACCTCAGTGCCTACGAGGGAAGCAACCGGCCGGTGGCCAAGGGCGACGTCGTCGGCTACGTGGGCCGGACCGGCAACACCACGACCAATCACCTCCACCTGCAGATCCACCCCGGCGGCGGTCAACCGGTCAACCCGTACCCCTACGCCCGAGCCGCCTGCGGCTGAACAGAATCGTTCACACCGGAACATCGGGTGTCAGACGCCCAGCGTTCCGAATCGGTACATCGGGTGCCTGACACCCGTTGTCCGAACACCCATTGGGCGGGTCAGATGAGGTCGGCGGCGTCGACGATGTCGGCGCGGGTGATGGTGACCAGTTGTTGGCGGCTCATGGCACCGGAAGCGTCTCGGTCGAGCCGCAGCGCTTGGCGGTTGACAGCGTGCTCGAACAACGTGCGAGCGGTGCGGGCGTTGCCGAAACCGGGGCGGTTGCGGGCGCTGTCGAAGATCTCGGCGAGGGCCTGATCGGCGTCGGTGTCGACCTCGTACTGCGCCTCGGCGGCGAAGTTGCGCACGATCTCGACGAGTTCGTCGTCGCTGTAGTCGTCGAACTCGATCTCGCGAGAGAATCGCGATCGGAGCCCCGGGTTCGAACTGAGGAACTTCTCCATGAGGGCCGGGTAGCCGGCGACGATGACGACGAGACGGTCGCGGTGGTCTTCCATCCGCTTGATCAGCGTCTCGACGGCTTCGGCGCCGAAGTCCATGCTCTTCGGACCCGGCGGAGTCAACGAGTAGGCCTCGTCGATGAACAAGACGCCGTCGAGTGCGCGCCGGATCGCCCGGTTGGTCTTGAAGGCGGTGTGGCCGACGTATTGGCCGACGAGACGGGCCCGGTCGACTTCGATCAGGTGGCCTCGCTCGAGCAGGCCGAGCGACCCGTAGATCTCCGCGATCAGACGGGCGACGGTGGTCTTGCCCGTGCCGGGGTTGCCGACGAACACGAGATGGTGGCTGGTCGAGGTCGTGGCGAGGCCGTGATCGCTGCGCTGGCGCTCGACGCCCAGTCGGGCGACGAGTGTGTCGACCTGTTCCTTCACCGAGCCGAGGCCGACGAGTTCGTCGAGTTCGGCTCGCAGTTCGTCGATCGGCCGAGGTTCTCCGCCACGGACCTCACCCATCTCGTTGGCCCGGTCGTTGAGCCGGCGCTGGGATGAGGTGATCAGCTTGCCGACGCCCTGGCCCGACTTCTTGATCTGGCGCAACACGTCTCGACTCCGCACCATCGGTCGAACGGTATCGGCGTCGGCGCCAGGACTGCGCCGCAGGTCAGACGGTCAGCAAGACCGCTGAGAGCGAGACGATGGCGACACCGACCCACGACCCGAGTCCGAGGACGAGAGGGCGGAAGCCGAGGCTGCGGATCCGATCGATGTCGACACCGGCACCGATCCCGATCATCGCCGCGGTGAGCACCAGACCTTCGACGGTCTTGATCGTGTCGAGCGTGCCGTCGCCGAGGACTCCGGACGTGCGGATGAGGACGCAGACGAGGAAGAGGGCGACGAAGAGCGGGATCGGTGACGGGCGCGAGCCGGGTGTGGCCGCTGCGGCCTTGCGGGCGCGCTGCACGTTGAGGCCCGTGACGATGGGGGCGAGGAGCAGGACGCGGGTCAGTTTGACGGCGATCGCAACGGCCAGGACCTGCGAACCGCCGGTCGACGCGGCCGCAACGACTTGGGCCGTGTCGTGCACGCTGGCGCCGATCCACGTGCCGGTCTGGTCGTCGGTCAGGTCGATCAGGTGGCTCAGCCACGGGATCACGAAGATCGCCAGCGTCCCGCACAGCGTGACGAGGCCCATCGCCGTGGCCACCTCGTCTTCCGTCGCGCCGCTGCCGTCTTCGACCGCAGCGACGGCCGACAGCCCGCAGATCGAGAACCCGGTTCCGACGAGCAGTGAAAAGCCGGGGGAGAGGCCCATCCGGCGCCCGAGGTACTGGGCGCCGAAGAATGTCGCCGAGACCGTGAGGATGACGACGACGAGTGTCGGGATGCCGAGGTCCCGAATCTGGCCGAGCGAGAGCCGGAACCCGAGCAGGATGACGCCGAAGCGGATGAAGCGCTTCGACGCAGACTCCAGGCCGGGCCTCATCGACGGCTGGACGACGCCGAAGTTTCCGAAGATCGCACCGATCACGACGGCGACGACGAGGCGCGGGACCGAATCCAACACGGTCGTGATCGCCACGGCGATCACCACCCCGGCGAGGACCAACCCGAGGCCGGGCGCAAGCGGTCGGAATCCGGCGAGGGAGTCAGTGATCCGAGACGAGGTCCCCGGCTGAGGCCGGTCGGGTCCGCTCGTTCTCATCGGTTGCGAGGCTAACCACCGACGGCCGACGGCGGATCCGTCGCAGCACCAGCGTCGGGGGCGTCTCAGCGTCAGGCGTCGTGGTGGCGGAGGAAGACCGGTTCGTCGGGAGTCGACCGTTCGGCGTCGTAGCGGTAGCCGTTGACGTCGAACTCGGTCAGGTCCTTGAAGGCGGTGATTCGCTCACGGATCATCCACCCGGCCATCGAACCGCGTGCCTGCTTGGCGAAGAAGCTGACGATCTTGAAGTCGCCGTTCCCCTTCGCATCGAGGAACCGGGGCGACACGATTCGTCCGTCGAAGCGGTCGGGCTGGACGACCGAGAAGTACTCGTTCGAGGCGAGGTTCACGAGTACCTGGGCGCCCGGCGACTCGTCGAGTGCAGCATTGAGGTGGTCGGTGACGTCGTCGCCCCAGAACGAGTAGAGGTCGTCGCCGCCGGCGTGGGACACCTTCGACCCCATCTCCAGGCGGTACGGCTGCATCAGGTCGAGCGGGCGCAGGACTCCGTGTAGGCCCGACAGGATGCGCAGAACCTTCTGGGCGTGGGTGTAGTCACGCTCGCCGAACGACGCCGCTGCATCGAGCCCGGTGTACGTATCGCCATCGAAGGCGAGGACGGCGGGCCGAGCGTTGTCGGTCGTGAACGGGGTGGTCCAGTCCTGGAACCGCTCGTGGTTGAGTTCGGCCAGCGACGTCGAGATCGACATCATCGACGAGAGATCGTCGGGGGTCCTGCGCGACATGATGCCGACGAGTTCTTCGGAGCGGTCGAGCATGACCGGCTGGCTGTTCTTCGAGGTCGGCAGCTTCGACTCGAAGTCGAGCGCCTTGGCGGGCGATACCACGATCAACATGACACCGGTCTATCTGCTGGGCGCATCATCAGGCCATCGCAGAGGCGAGATCGAGTCGTTCGGATCCGCTGCCCTGTGGTGGGCGATCAGAGCGGGTGAAGGGAATCGAACCCTCGTCAACAGGTTGGAAACCTGTGGCTCTACCATTGAGCTACACCCGCAAGCCCCACCTGGTGGAGGGACGGTCAGGACGATATCGGGACGGTCGTCGACCGCCTCACGCAGTCGCGGTGGGGGCGGACTCGCTCACGCTCTGGTGGAAGAGCGTGCGCAGCGTGGCGGTCCACATCGTGCGGATCTCGTCGATCGAGTGCCCGAGGACGCGGTGCAGGACGTCGAATGAATGGATCGAGACCATTGCGGCGATGGACGTGGCCAGCGACGTCTGGTCCACGGCGGTGCGGTCCGACAGTTCCGGGGCGAAGTGGTGCCGCAGTTGATCGACCCGAAATCGGGTGACAGCGGCGAATTGTTGGTCGACCGCCGGGATGGTGATCGACTTCGAGAAGGCCATGCGGGCAAGCATGTGCATTTCGACCTGGGCAACCAGTTGGGTGTCGATCAGGCGCGTCAAGCGAGTCTCGAAGTCGCCCGTCCCCGGCTCGGCGATTCGGACCAGTTTGCCGACTCGGGCGAATTCGCGCTCGATCGCAGTGCTTGCGAGGTCGTCGAGATCGGTGAAGTAGCGAAAGATCGAACGGTGCGACACACCGGCGCGATCGGCGATCGCTTCGACCGTTGGCCCGAGATTGCCTTCCCGGATGAGTGAGATCAGGGCGTCGAGTACCGCGTCGCGGTTGCGTGTGCGACGCAGGGTGCGACCGTCGACATCCCGTTCGTCCGGTTCTGACGTGATCGTGTCATCCTCGATCATCGCTGCGTTGCCCTGCTCGCTCTGTCCACTACCCATCGTGCCGACCCCTCCCGGCACCAACCTACGCGCCACGACCGAGCGGATCGGTCACGGACCTGCCAATGACTTCACGACTGTCACAACCTGAGCCGCGAGTGGTCGATCGTGTCCGCAAGCTGATGGACAAGTCAGCACGTACCGAGAACCGTCACGAGGCCGAGGCGTTCGCTCAGAAGGCGGCCGAACTGGTTGCCGAGCACCGCATCGACCCCGAGCGGCTGGCGCAGCCTGCCGAGGGGGCCCTCGAGGTCATGGAGATCGCCATCGGGCGCGGTGCGTACGTGCGGGCGAGGTTGGCGCTGCTGATGGGCATCGCCGCGGTGAACGACGTACGCGTGGTGTTCCGGTCGACCCCGACCGGAACGATCGCGATGCTCGCCGGGTTCTCCGACGACCTGCGGATGGTCGAGGTGATGTACACGTCGTTGCACCAGCAGGCGGCTGCACAGATGACCGAGATCCGACGGGGGAGTGGCGCCGCGACCCAGCGGCACCGGCGGGCCTTCCTCTTCGGGTATGCCGATCGGATCGGAGAACTGCTGGCCGATGCGGCTGCATCGGTCGCGGCCACGGCTTCCCCAGGTGGTTCGTCGGGCGCTGGCGGAGGATCGGGTGGTGCGGCCGAGGTCGTACTCGCGGTCCAGGCGAGGGCGCAACAGGTCGACGAGTTCGCCGAGACGGCGTGGGGGCGCGTCCGCTCGGCGTCGCGGCCGAAGAGTGTGGCGCCCGACGGGTACGACGGTGGCAGGGCGGCGGCTGATCGAGCCGACGTGGGGCGCACGCGACTGAAGGGCCGAGCCGCTCTCGGCCGAGGTTCGTGACCGTGGCCGACGTCGACCGGGCGCAGGTCTACGCCGCCGAACTCGCTGCGTTCGACGGCACCGACCTCGAAGACGTGGTCGGCGTGGCGGTCGTGTCGGGTGCGATCGACTCCGTGGTGGGTGGCGCTTGGTGGCCGGGTCGGACGGTGCGCGTCGTCGCTGCGCGGTCCGACGCTCGCTCGTCGTCGACGCGCTGCTCGCTCGAGGAGGGGTCGGTCGCCGAGATCCGGATCGCCGACCCGCAGGCCACCGTCGCGACCGGGGCTCACGAGTTGGCCCACGCGCTCGCCGGCGTGGTGCACGGTCACGATGGCCTCTACCGGCGGGCTCACCTCGATGTGGTGGGCGTGATGACGAACCTCGATCGGGTGTCGGGCCGGGGCGACGTGCACGTCGAACAGCTGCGGTCGGCGTACCGGGCGGCGGGTCTGTCGGTGGCCGATCGGCAGTGGCCGGAGCCATCCCCACCGGGCGGCGCGATCGCCCTCTGAGCAGGTACCGCTCCCGGATCGTTCGTCTGGCGGTCGCCGGTAGGTTGTCGGCCCACATACGGGGTGTAGCGCAGCTTGGTTAGCGCGCCTGCTTTGGGAGCAGGAGGCCGGGAGTTCGAATCTCCCCACCCCGACCACATCGAGCTGGAGTGATGCACTTGGCCTCGACCGGTCGAACTGCCCGTGTATACGCGATGTATCAGACTTCGGATCGGTTTTCACCGAGGGAGTAGGTCATGGCCCGGAAGCCAGCGGGGTCTCCGATCGTCCGCAAGCAGCGCGACACGTGGGTCGTGCGTGTCGATGGAGTCGACACCGCCACGGGCAAGCACAAACCGAAACAGCTCGGCACGTACAAGTCGTAGCGGTCAGCGTTGAAGGCAGCTCGCGAGGCGAAGGTCGAGGTTGCTGTCGCCGACAAGGGGACGGTGAGCTGGCTGGTGCGCCGCCACGTGGCCGGCCGCACCGACATCACACCGAAAGCACAGGAGCAGTACGCCTGGGCGATCCCGCATATCGAGGCCGGGCTCGGTGCGATCCAGTTGTCGATGCTCGACCGTGACGACGTTGCGGGTTGGATCGAAGCGCTGGCCGCTGGCGGCAAGCTGTCGAGGCGCTCGGTTCAGATCTGTCGGACCGTGCTGCGAGCGGCGTTGAACGAGGCTGTCGATGAGGGGCTGATCGCTCGGAGCCCTGCTGCTCGTGTTGGTCTGCCTCGAACGGTGGCGAAGCCGGTGCGTGAGAAGGCGACCGAGATGTGGACGGCCGATGAGGTCGATCGATTCCTGGAGGCGACGGCGAGTCACCGCTGGGCGGTCGCGTTTCGGGTGTCGGTGCTCTATGGGTTGCGACGCAGCGAGATGCTGGCGTTGAAGTGGAAGAACCTCGACGTCGATGCTGGGACGTTGAAGATCGACGAGAGCGTTGTGGCGACTCGGACCGGTGCCGCGTTGAGCAATGCCAAGAACGAGCGGTCGCGTCGGACGATCCCGATCGACAAGGACACGATGCGCGCCTTCGCTCGACGTCGTGCCGAGCAGACTGCTGAACGGTTGGTCGCTGGCGAGGAGTGGGAGGACAACGATCTCATCGTGGCGACTCGTGTGGGTCGGCTTGTGTTCCCGCGTTCGTACGACCTGGCGCTCGAACGCTTCGTCGAGAGCGCCGAGCTGCCGCGGCTGACCTCGCACGGTCTTCGCCACACGGCTGCGACGCACATGGTCCAGCAGGCGAGCGACCTCGGCGAGCTGCGCGCCATCGCCGACATCCTCGGCCACAGCCCCGAAATGCGGCGCTTCGGATCTGAGTGTGGGTTGAGGTAGCTGGAGGGTCCGCGGGCGCGGGCAGGGGCCCGACGAATCTGGGTGTGTCTTACGCAACCAGAATTCGAGGAGCCCCTGTTGGAGACCAACCCTACGCGCATGTGCGAACTGCTTGTCGGCTTGCCCGACGTCAACGTCGATGGAGTCGGTGACTGGCCCAGATGGCTGCGCATCGCGATCACCAGCCGACCGTCGCGGCCACTGTGTCCTCGCTGTGGCGGCGGTGTGTGGGGACACGGTCGTGTCGAGGTCGAACTCGTTGATCTGCCGTGCTTCGGTCGGCGAACCCGGCTGGTGTGGTCGAAGCAGCGTCGGCGTTGCCGTTGCCCGAACACCAAGTGCGCAGTCGTCTCGTTCGTCGAGTCCGACGGTCGGATCGCTGCCGACCGCGCTGGGATGACGGATCGTGCGGGGCGGTGGGCGACGTTCCAAGTCGGCCATCACGGCCGAGCCGTGTCAGAGGTGGCAGCTGATCTTGGCTGTGATTGGCACACGGTGATGGATGCCGTGAACCACCACGGACGAGCACTCATTGATGACCCGAACCGCATCGGTCAAACAACAGCGGTTGGCCTCGACGAGGTGCTGTTCTGTCGGGAGGGCAAGTTCAAGCATCGGTGTTGGTCGACCCAGGTCGTCGGCGTCGCCCGAGGCCAACTCCTCGACATCGTGGCGGGTCGTGACGCTGCGAGCTGTTGTCGATGGTTCGCAGCCCAGACCGACGAGTGGATGACTCGGATCCGCTGGGCGACGTTGGATCTGTCGGGTTCGTATCGGTCGGTGTTCGACACGATGCTCCCGAACGCCGCTCAGATCGCGGACCCGTTTCATGTCGTGAAGCTCGCGAACTTCGTGCTCGACGAGGTCCGACGCCGGGTGCAGAACGAGACGTGTGGCCATCGCGGTCGCAAGACTGATCCGCTCTACCAGAGCCGTCTACGCGATCGACGACCCGGCCGAAGCTGTCGAGTTCGTCGCCCAGCTCGGCATCGATCTCCAAGACGACTCGTGTCCACCCGAGATCCGGCGCCTCGGACGCACCATCACCAAGTGGCGCCACCAGATCGCCGCGTGGCACCAGGCGAAGTTCACCAACGGGCCCACCGAAGCCGTCGACAACCTCATCAAGCGAGTGAAACGCGTCCGTTCGGGATCACGAACTGGACCAACTACCGCACCCGATCACTGCTCTACGCCGGCAAACCCGCCTGGTCGCTCCTCAACCCACCCCACACTGAAATCCGAAGCGCCACATCACCCCAGCCAGACACCTACATTTCGACAGATCCCGACACAGACCGACACGCGCCGGAACATCCCCAAATCCAGATTCTGGAACAGGAGATCGCAAGTTCAAATCTTGTCACTCCGACCACTTTCGAACTGGCTTTTCTGGTTCGGCGACTACTCGGCTCTCTCGATCGCGATCTCGAAGACTCCGTCGAACTCTTCGAGAATCAGCCGTTCTGGGTTGGTCCAGATCAAGTTCGTCGGGCCTCCGTCGTTGTCGCCGCTGCGCCCGATCGCTGGAAAGCCCGACAGATCGAACCAGATTGGATCTCCATCGATGATCGACTGCGTCGTGGTGATCGAGACCCTGGTTCGCTGAAGATCGTTCGGACCATCGGGGAGGTCTGGATTGTCGTTTCCCTCCGGATCCGTGCCCTGATACACCTCCAGGATCGCCAGGTGTGAACCCGACGGCGAGAACGATGCATCAGCGCTTCGATAGAAGCCCCGGTCAGGGATCGAGACGACCCTGTCTCCGTCGATCAGATACCAGAATTGCCCTTGCCGGGAGTTGCGTCGAAAGTCGAGGAAGCGTCGGTTGTCGAAGACCAGCAGGCGACCTCCTGCGGCATCGTTCGGCGATGCAGACGAAGGAAGACTGTCTCGCCCGTCCCGGCGAAAGACGACGGTACGAGTGCCGTCACCGAGATCGAGCGCCTCGGTTCGCACGTCGCGCGGGTCGACGTTGAATTCGGCGTACACAACACCTGCGGAGTGCACCAGAAACGGATCGGGAATCAGAAGCGCCTCGCCCGGTTCAGGCCGAAACTCGTTGAGCAGTTCGCGATCGCTTCCGTCGAGATCGATCGACCAGAACTGGAGAGGTCGTGGTTCTCCGCTACCCAGTGTGGTGTAAACGAGGGCGTCATCGGTGAAGAACGCGTGTAGCGCGACGTCGGTACGACCTTCGACGTCGAGTGGGGTGGCAAGGTTTGCGGTGCTGCCGTCGACACCGGCGAAGAAGATCGGGCCGATCTCACGGTCACCAAGTGAATTCGGGAGGGCAATGACCCCGCTCGAATCGGGAGCCCACATGACGACCTCCGGGTTCGTCCCCGGCGTGCTGGCACACACGGCCATGGCGTCGCCGCCGATCTGGTCGAGGCAAATGGTTTCGCTGTCAGGCTGCGTGGAGATCCAGTTGCCGTCCGGCGACACATCGTAGAACCGCCTCGGTGGCGCGCCGATCCGGGTCGCCGTCACCGGCTTGAGACCGATCGGCGCAACGACGGGAACCGTGGTTGCCGATGCCTCGTCGAGTTCGTCGAGCGGTTCGCTGCCGACCGCTCGGCCCTCGTTCGGGACCGAGGTCGGAGCTTGCTGCGGCTCGGTCACCGGGGTCGTCTGATCTTCGCCGTTGCTGCACGACGCGGTGAGCGCGAGAGCGAGTGCCGTCATGGTCGCTGCCAGGGGTCTGCGCACGTGGCAAAGATAGCGATGCCCGACCGGCGATACTGCTGCTGTGAGCCAGTATCGGATCGTGATCCGACCAACACGAGCGAGAATCGCCTATGTCGTCGTGTTCGGCGGAATCCTGTGCTCGATCATCGCGTACGTCGCCGTCCGGACACTTCTCGAGGGAGTGAGGCCGATTGCGCTCATCCCGATCGCAACGCTCTGGGTCGGAGGCCTGATGCTCGCCTCCGATCTACGCAAGAGCGTGATCGTCGAGTCGCAAGCCGTGTACGTGCGGAACGGTTTCCGCGTCGAACGTTTCGACCGAAACGAGATTCGGAGTTTCGTCGAACACCCTCCGAACGGACCCCGGGCGTTCGGAGTGCGGATCGTGATGCTGCTACAGACCGGGCAACGGGCTCCGGGTTCGTCCCGGGGCCCTGGCCACGATCCGACCCATTGGACGCGCGATGACTCACACCAGATTTGAAGACCTCAATAAACAGCGGCTCGAACGCATGACCGCGGCGGAGCGCGCAGAGTTCGACCAGTTGAAGGCCGAAGAGTCAGGGCTGTTGGATCGGGCGTCTGCGGTGATGACGCGAGAAGATCGGCGCTCACTCGGGGTCGCCATGGGAGTCGTCGAGCATCTTCAGTCAGATCCGGATGGCACCATCTCGGTTGCTCGTGAGCAACTGGCCCGTCAGCGTGACCGTGCTACGGCGAGCGAGCTTCCGTGGCTCGCCGTGTGGGAGTCGGTGCTCGATCTTCCGGTCGGTTCGATCTGCGACCTGTTGCGTGACGAGGCGCAGTTCGCTCGCGACCTGCGGCAGTCGTCGCCGATGTCGATCGTGCTCGACGATGTCGAACGGCAAGAGGTCATCCGCTTCACGCTATGACGCCTGACAGATTGGCGGGTGTCCGGTGGGTGATCGACAGCCCACCCACTACGATGTCGCGTCGGCACGACACTGCTAGAAAGTCGTGCAGGCATGGCATTGAGCACATGTCGTGTTAACGTGACATCATGAAGATGCGGAGCATCACGGAGATCGGTGGACTCATTCAGCAACGTCGCACTGACCTGGGTCTCACGCAGGCGCAGGTCGCACGCAGCGCGAAGGTGTCACGGGATTGGATCATCTCCATCGAGAATGGGCGACGCCTGACCGTCGACTTCGAGCGTCTACTGCGCACTCTCGATGTTCTGGACTTGTCCATCGAGATCACAGCGACGGCGCGGGAGGACCAGAGCGACGCCGATCGGGCGGTACTGGACCGGCTCTCTCGGGCGCAGCCCATCGCTTTTGGTCGCATTCGCAACGAGATCGTTCAATCGCCTTCGATGGCCGAGCTGCGCGAGAACCTCGCAAACCTCATGGATCCGAAGACGGTCATGAGCGCCGAGACCCGAGAGGCACTGAGGGCCGCGCTGATGACCGCCGATCCAGAGCCCAGCGAACGGACACCGAATGGCCATTCCTGACCTCCACGTCGTTGACAACAAGGGGCAGGTCATCGGAACGGTGTCAGCGTCATCAGTCGATTCGCTCAGCTTCGACTACAGCGCCGACCACACGGGAATCCCCCTCTCGACCTCGATGCCGATCGTTCGTCGCCACTACACGCACAAGGCAATCGCGCCGTACCTGTGGGGCCTCCTGCCGGACAACCCTGACGTCATCGCCCGTTGGGCTCGTGAGGCGCACGTGTCCGAGCGGAACATCTCAGGACTGCTCGATCACGTCGGCGCAGACGCTGCGGGAGCATTTCGTTTCGCCCACGACCCGGAATCGCTCGGCCCAGAATCCCAACCGTCGCACATTCCGGTCACCGAGGCGGAGGTCGCTCAGCGCCTGAGAGATCTTGGTGCTGATTCGTCGCGCTGGCATCCGACGAATACAGAGGGAAGGTGGTCCCTCGCCGGTGCGCAGGCAAAGATCGCGCTCGCGTGGATCGACGGCGTCGGATGGGCCGAGACGGACGGCGACACACCATCGACACACATCCTCAAACCTGCCATCGCGGGCTATGAGCACTTCGAGGTCAACGAACATCTTTGTCTCGCGACGGCCGATCGCTTGGGTCTGGTGGCTGCGCAGACGCGGGTCGAGCGCTTCGAGGACCAGCAGGTCGTCGTCGTCGAGCGCTATGACCGGCAGCCAGGCGGAATCGTGCGGATCCATCAGGAGGACATGGGCCAAGCCCTCGGCCATCACCCCTCGGAGAAGTACCAATCGGACGGCGGGCCGACGCCCGCCGACATCGTCAGGCGCCTTCGGCAAGTGTCCACCTCACCCGAGGAGGACGTCGAGCGGTTCCTCCTCGCTCTCGGCTTCAACTGGCTCATCGTCGGGCCGGACGCACATGCCAAGAACTACTCGTTACTCATCGCCGACAGCGTGATTCGACTCGCGCCGCTCTACGACATCGCATCGGCGTTGCCCTATTCCGACGTGCACGTGAAGAAGCGGCGGCTCGCCATGAAGATCGGTTCGAGCTACAGGCCGGACCAGATCGGAAATGCTCACTTCGAACGGCTTGCCGAGGAGTGTCGCGTCAGCAGTACCTGGATGCTGCGAGCAATGAGGGATCTCGCAGATGCGATCGAACCCGTGTTGGTCGAGGTGGCAGACGAATCGGGTCTTCACGAGTGCGCCGAGATGGTGGATCCGATGGTCGACTGGGTGCGGGCGTGCCAACGAAGGCTGCGGTGACCACGCGAAACTGACCGCGATCGTTCGCTTGGAAGTCGAGCAGGCCGTGGTGTCGTTCAGCCGGAGCGGACGACCCGGCCGGGGCGGGCGTCGGTGATCTCGCCGTTGGCGGTCACGCGCGGGCCGTTGGCCCAGGTGCCCGACCAAGCCGATCGGGACCGAGGTCGGATCGGTGCTCCGGCGCCATCGTCTCGGCGTAGTCGTCGTGGCAGTGCACCTCGATGAAGCCGGGCGTCACGTCACGTTGGCAGACACGGTGCGCCGTCTCAGGCGAGCAGCGCGATGATCGCAGCCCGCTCGACGGAACCGTCCGCGCAGACCTCGGCCCACTTCGCCGGAGTGGCGTTCCACTCGTCGTCGAGTTCCGACCTCGACGCACCTCGATCCAGGAGGTGCTCGACCATCGCCCGCTTTCCGAATTGGATCGCGAAGTGGAGGCCGGTGATGCCCCGGTACGGCGCGGCGTCGATCGGCACGCCGCACGCAAGCAGATGGTCGACCACAGCGATGCGCTCGTTGGCAGCGGCGAAGGTCAGCGCTTCTGCGAGAATCGGAGCGTCGTCGTCGTCGCTCGGTTCGGGAGCCTTCGGTCGACCGCCGTGCGCCCAGATCGGCCGGTACTCCCCAGCGGACCTGCGGAGCCGGGGGCCCTCGGCAACCCACCCGCTGACGAGGTCGATCTGCCCGGTCGCGGCAGCGAGCCACAGTGACGGTCGGTGCAGACCGTGCTCGACGAGGACGTCTGCCGCGTCGATCGATCCGTGCATCGCTGCCGATTCGAGCGGCGTGATCGGCGACGCCTCGCTCTCGAACGATGTCGGATCGGCGCCGGCGTCGAGCAGTTGTGTGCACAGGTCAGCGAGGTCGAAACAGCCAGCGAGCCCCAGTGCCCGGTCGAGCGATGCGCCTGCTTCGAGGAGTGGGTGTGCTCTTCTGATCTGGCCCCACTTGGTGTTGTAGTGCTCGTCTGATTTGGCCCCACCTGGGCGCTCGTTGTTGGGGTCCGCGAT